>Ga0180437_10009855_pt1 | contig 11744 bp, 8 predicted proteins | sample SS_ome_4_FD_132410 | JGI IMG/M metagenome (GOLD analysis project Ga0180437, IMG submission 132410) | Hypersaline lake sediment archaeal communities from the Salton Sea, California, USA - SS_3_D_1 metaG | ecosystem: Environmental > Aquatic > Non-marine Saline and Alkaline > Hypersaline > Sediment... | reverse complement strand
TGCTTATTTACGAGAGAAAAATGAGAAAAGAAGCTTCTTTCTTCTCCATATAGATGATCATAAAGACTTAGGAAGCCCTCTTTTTTTTATTGAAGACGATGATTATTTTTCTATGCTTAATCACGAAAAGATATCCTTCTCAAACCCTTCTTCTATACGGGATGCTGTTCTTTCAAAATCTATTGGAATCGATTCCTTTATCGTCCCTTTGCTATCTTCCCATGAAGTCCAATACATTTCACATCTAAAGTACTCTCATACTTCGAAAAAGAAAACAGTCGGATTGGAGATTAAAAAAGAATTAGATTCTATCCTAAGTTTTGGGAAAAATCGTTTGAAAGTCCACTTTTCCACCCAGCCCTCTACGATATCGTATTCGATTTCTAACACAATAGAAACAATTATGCCAACGATACCGGAAGATTCCATTCTTCTGTTGCACATAGATTGTGATGGTTTTTTCAATAGATATAACCTAGACGAAAACTGGCATAAAAGCTCTCTAGGAAAAGAAAAAACCTTGGATGAAGTTAAACGAATGATCTTGAACCTTTCCGAGGCTTTGAAGTCCTTGCCGAACCAAATATTTATAAATATTGCTCTTTCTCCCGGATTTTTTCCTTCTGAATATTGGAAAGAAACATGTAATACAATTATCGAATTATTTGAGGGAATGGATGTCATAAAAGAGGATCTGTTCTCTCAATTTATTCTTCAAAACTATCCGGAGGAACTTCGATATGACCCCTCGAAGAATTGACCATGGTTGTTTAATTCCCTAAAGAAAGTGTTCTTTTTCAAGGTAGAAGACAAATAAAAAAGGCTCGCTCGGCGAAGGTTCGCCAAATGTTCCGCTCTTAAATTTTTCACAAAGGTGAACTAAGTGAACATACTAGCTATCTATGAAAAATACGCAAAGGATATTGCTCCCTTTTTTCCTGCTTCAGCAAATATAGATTTTCTTTTGATGTTGCTCGAACTTAAACCATCTATGCGTACACGGTGTGTGGCTGAAAAGGACATGCAAAAGAGCGTAGTAGAGTGGTTAAAAGAGAATGGATTTTACGCATGGATCGATCATGAAAATTACATCTACATAAGCTCCATTCAGTCCACTCTGGAAAAAGTGATCGCATTAGATACTTCCACCGAAAAACAAGAGAGCAAAATCGGAGAACTCTTTGGGTATCCTAGATGTTGCTGTAAAAAAATTCAGGGGATTGGGGAAGAACAAATCGATGCATATGAAGAAGCCATTTCACAAGAAATTTTTCCGTTGTTTTTCAAGCTAATAGATCCAAAAAACTATAGAAAAGGAACAGCCTTTATTAGCCATGTCCCCTGTTCTACAAACTGCTTCGATTCTTTGGCATTAGCTCAGCAATTTGGTTTTTTTATACACAAAAATAAGCACTCACTACTTTTCTCGGGATGGGTAAAGGAACTTGATAAAATTTATGGAGCATTGATATGTCATTAGAACTCTCAAGTGTTAAAACTCGCGAACATGTTTATTCTGATTTTGAAGGAACATATAGGATAGATAAGCTGTTCGAGTGGGTAGAATCACATCCTGAAAAACATCATAAAATCCCTTTGGCCAAGGTTCTCGAATCGATTTGTTTTCCTTCCTCGTTTGACATCAATTCCTTAAAAAAGAGGGCCTTAACGGAGCTTCTGAAAAATCAGACACTGAAGACCCAGGTGATGCAAGCAAATCTTGATTTTCCGATTCTTGTTACAAATGATGGAAGGCTTCTTGATGGTATTCATAAGATTGTTAAGTCTGTTTTTATGAAGAATGCAACCATTGATGTCATATTCATCAATCAATCACAAATGGAGACTGTCCGAACTTCTCAAACCAGCCAACCGCATGCTTCAATTATTTCCCCTTTGCCAATTGAAGACTATTTTGTTCACCTTCCCGAATCAGCTCTTCAGAAAGTGCCTAGAGATTTCATTGAAGACTATTTCCCCGACCATCTTCCTACAGCAACTAAGAAAGAAAAAGGGTATGAAGTGCGACTTGAAAGACCTAGTTCTCCCTATGGATCCTTCATGTATGATGATCAAATACGAAACGGTCTTACATGGTGGCGGCCTAAAACGCGAATTCGGGATATTGCTGCCGAGTATCGCCTTTATAACCAAGGAATATTAGCTTTAGAGGAGCAGTGGGTACCTCTATCATGGAGCTATAGATTTAGCAATATGGGAGCTATTCCTAAAGAATTAATTCTCCTTCATCTTGATGATCACCAAGATATGATGCCTCCACGTATTGGCAAGAGGCTTGATGGTAGGTTAGTTGACTACATTACTCATGAAGTAGTCGATCTTTCAAATCCAGAAACAGTCAAAAGCGCAATTCAAAGTGGAGCAATTGGTAAAGGAAGTATTCTCACTCCTCTAATTCATCAAGTTCAAAAAATCCACGTGCGTCATCTGACGCATCGTCTCAGCCAGAGCAAACTCTACAAAATCAATCCCGTGACCACTGCAGATGCTATTCTTTTTCAGAAGGAAAGCCGACTCGGGTTACAGCTTTCTGATACTAGTTGGAAAAATTTAGCACGAGAAAGTAACTACGTTGTCACACCACATATCGATGTTTGGCTACAACAACTGCCGGAAAACGTCCCTATTTTTCTGCATTTCGATCTTGACTACTTCAATAACCGCTTCGATGGAAGCTCCTCATGGGAATCGGAGCCCTCCTCGCGACATTTTGATCCTCGATTTTCAAAGCAAAAAACGGATTTAAAAAATATTATTAAAAAACTCGGGGGACTAAATTTACAAAATCGTGTATTAGATACCAGTATTGGAATCTCTCCTGGGTTTTATCCTGCTGAGTTTTGGGAGCCCATGGTTAATGAGATTTTTAAAGAGTTAGCCGGTGTAGGGATCACCCTCAAAAGAGTAGAAGAAATGGAAATTTCTCGAACTGAAATCACTGAATCTAAAGAACAACCTCTTAAACGTTCACGAGAAAAGAAGCAGGCAACTTCTCAAGATAAAGAGGTCCCCATAGCACAAAGTAGTAGCTCGTCTAGTTCTTCGAAAAGTTTTAAGAAGCGAAAAATTGGGCACGCCTCCAATAAATCTACTTTTTTGACGAGCGTTTCGGTTGCAAAAATGGCTTCCAAAAAATTTGAGGGGTGGAAAATCCAATACCAAGGTCAAGCTGCGGGATTTGTTAAATTCTATCCAAAACACGACAAAGTCTTTAAAAGCCATGTTACTGTAGATTTTTTAGTTCCTAAACCTAAGAGAGGGAAAGGAATAGGCAGAACAGCTCTTAAAAAAGCGATTGAATCATCATCTCATTCTTTTTTTGTCGCAAATTTAAGAAAGAGCAATACCGCATCGAAAAAAGCGCTTAGTGCGGTGGGCTTTACCCCCTACAAAGATCCTAGAAACAAGCAATTATGCATGGTCTTCAAAAAGTAGCCCGGGAGTACCCCCTGTCTAGCTCTACTCCTTAGCTATTAGGTGATCTTTCCACTGAAATGGATTCCCAACTTGAAGGGGATGCGATGGCGGGACAAAAAGTGGCAACACTTTGTCCCCGTTCAAACAGTTTTGGACAAATTCTTAGAGCTTGCGCAGACGAGCGTACTGAGCGACTAGGCTCCGCATCTTCTCCCCTGGGAAGAGAACGTCATAGGTGATCCCGAGCGAGGTATGATAGGTCTTTTGAACGATCCCTTCGCCAAAGTCTTTGTGGCGAACGCGATCTCCTGGATAAAACTCTTCATCGGTTTCTTCCTCGTAGGCTGAGAAAGTTTCTGAGTGGTACTTGTGGAGATATTCTTCGGGGATTTCTGAGAGGAAGCGGGAGGGGCGCATCGGACGCTGGGTTCCCCAGAGATAACGCATTTGCGCTGCTGTCAGGTAGAGGTGATCGCGGGCTCTAGTCATCCCCACATAGCAGAGACGCCGCTCCTCTTCGAGGGCGGCAAAGTTCCCGAGCGAGTTAGCATGGGGGAAAAGTTCCTCTTCCATTCCGACGAGGAAGGTGACGGTAAACTCAAGCCCTTTTCCATTGTGGATCGTCATTAGCCGGACCGCATCACTCTCATGAGTCTGGTCTTTGCTCGTTTTCAGCATCAACTCTTCGAGGAAGCCAGTTAAAGTCCCTTCCGAGTTCTCCCCTTCCCATTCGACCGCCTTCGAGACGAGTTCATCGAGGTTCTCCTCCCGGTCTTTGGCAGTCTCAGGATCTTCCTTGAGGATTTCGAGATAGCGGGTCACCTCGATCGTCTTTTCGATCATCTCATCGATCGGAGCTCCCGTGTGGATCAGGTGGCGAATGGCGAAGATCGCTTTGAGATAATCTTCGATCCCTTTTCGCTGCCGCTCGGAAAGCTGGAGAGAGATCTTCCCTTCGATGAGCTCATGGCAGAAGTGGATGAGATCGCCCGATGCGGCGAGGCGGAGCTTGGAGAGGGTTGCCGGGCCAATCCCCCGTTTAGGGATATTGATCGTTCGGGAGAACGAGATGTAGTCAGCCCCTTCGTTGGCGATCCGCAGGAAGGCGAGGATGTCTTTAATCTCGCGGCGCATGTAGAACGAAACGCCACCGATGATGATGTAGGGGATGTTCTCTTTGAGGAGGGCATCTTCAAATACCCGAGACTGGAAGTGGGTCCGGTAGAAAATCACACTGTCAGAGAGGGGAATACTATCTCGGTAATGGTGGTGATGGAGCCTTTCCAGCACAAAGTTGACCTCGTCACGTTCGGTTTCGCAGAGGGAAAATCCGATCTTCTCTCCCTCGCCACGATCGCTCCAAAGCTTTTTGTCATAGCGGCTCTCGTTCTGAGAGATGAGCTCATTGGCTCCTTCGAGGATCCTTTGCGAACTTCGGTAGTTTTGCTCGAGGGGGACGACTTTCGCCCCTGGAAAGTCCTTTTCGAAGTTGAGAATGTTTTCCACCTGGGCTCCTCGCCACGAGTAGATCGACTGGTCGGGATCGCCCACTGCGAAAACATTCTTGGTCCGAGCACTCAGAAGTTGGATGATCGTATGTTGGGCTCCATTCGTGTCTTGGTACTCATCAATCAGCACGAATCGCCACCGCTTCTGATAGATTTCAAGAACCTCGGGCGCCTTTTTAAAAAGCTCAACGGTGAGGAAGAGGAGATCGTCAAAGTCGAGAGCGTTGTATTCCTTGAGCTTACTTTGGTATCGCCCATAAAGTTCGCTAAGCACCTCATCTTCTCCGAGAAGGTCCTTCGGGTAGAGGAGATCATTTTTGGCGTGAGATATCCCCGAGCGGATCTGTTTTATAAATCCCTTATCGACCTTGATGCCCCGTTCTTGGATACACTCGCGCACCACCTTATCGCTATCCTCTTCATCGAAAATGGCAAAGTGTGTTTTGTATCCGAGGTGCTCGATCGACTCTCGAAGGATTCGAGCGCCTAAACTGTGAAAGGTCGAAGCTAAGATCTCCTGATTGGAGAGCTTTTGGATGCGCAGACGCATTTCATTTGCGGCCTTGTTGGTAAACGTCACTGCAAGGATTTCTGTGGAGGGGACCCCGAGTTCAATGAGACGGGCAATACGGTAGGTGACAATGCGAGTTTTTCCCGAGCCTGCGCCGGCAATGACGAGCATCGGTCCTTCGATGTGCTCAGCCGCTTCGAGTTGTTGGGGGTTGAGATGGTCGGCAAGTTGCATACTGACCAGTATAGGGAACTCCTAAGAAACTGGCTACCCCTGATAGACTTTCCTAAGCTCAGCTAGAGGCAGCTCGGCTAGAGATCTATGAAAATTAGCTTCTTGAGTATGAAGCGTATAGAGCTTTTGATGGAAAGTCTCTTCAGTAGGGAGGTTAGGCACTGTTTGGCGATAGATTCGGTCAATTTTAGCGTGGTGGCTTGCCTCACCCTCATGAGCTTTAGCTTCTGCTTCGTGGAAAGCTTTAAGGGATGTGTCGTCTAGTTTTAGATGATCTGGATGCAGATTTGTCTTAATATCCATTTTTACCTCTCTTTATATACTTATTATAAAATATTTACTATTTAATTAGAATTATATTGTAATAGTTTGATTACGAAGTAGTTGCAAAATTAGTGGCTTATTTCTCTGTCTGATGTAGGATAGATGCCAAAATATTTTGGAAGGGGTGTTTGGGTGAGTGAAAAGTCTGATAAAACAGTAAGCTACAAAGAAGGACTTTCTGATAGGCTTCAGGATCCGAAGGAGGCGGCGGCCTATCTGAATGCAGCTCTGAAAGATGAAGATTCTCGGGTATTTTTAATGGCTCTTGATGATGTCGCTGATGCGCAGGGTGAATATTTCTATTGATTAGCTAACTTGTCGATCTGATTGCTTCGGAGAAGAGGGAGAGCCTTGCGGATCTTGTCGATGGGCCAGTCCCACCAGGCGAGTTTTTCGAGCGCTTCAATTTCCTTGTCGGAGAATCGCTTTTTGGTCACTTTGGCCGGGTTGCCCGCCACTATACTATAGGGGGGAACGTCTTCGATGATCACTGACCGGGTCATGATCACTGCCCCGTTGCCCACTTTGACCCCAGGCGTGAAGAGAACTTCAGCTCCGATCCAGACGTCATTCCCGATGACGGTGTCTCCCCCTTTTTCATATCCTTTGGGAGTGGTCGATTTGTAGACGTCATACCCCTCTTCAAGGGCTTCGAGGGGGTAAGCGGAAATCCAGTCGAACCGGTGCCCCTGGTTTCCGCCGAGGAGAAAAAGGGTTCCCGAGCCGATGGCGCAGAATTTGCCGATGATCAGCTTGTCCCCATTGGCGTCCGCCTCATCGAGTTGCCAAACCTGGCTCTCAAACTTTTCGTCGTGGTGATAGCCCGAGAAATAGGAGTAGTCTCCCACGAGAATGTTCGGGTTTTTCACCCGGTTCTTGATGTAGTAGGAGTTTCGGTAGTTAACGAAGGGCTTCATAGGACAGGCGTTCGTTGTTCCCCTTCGCGAAGACCGAGGTTCCCATAGCGGTGGTAATCAATGCTCAGTGCTACCTCTCGAAGATAGTGGAGAAGCTCGAGCCTGCCACTGGCAAGGACCGGTTCTGTGTTGAGGTAGATCGCCTTTTTGCTTGCCCCAAGGTAGATTTCAGGAGTCGGCGTGCTAACGAGCCGGACTCGCTCAAAGGCGCCCCATTCGAGCCGTTCGATGAACTGCTGGGTCGTCTCTTGAGTGAAGGTGGTCCCTTGTAGAGCTTGCCGCCAATCGTTGTTGATCGCGAGGGGGGATTCATTGGGGTCAAAGCTCACATCGAGATGGGTTTTGCAAGCAATGGCTGCGGCGAGAACCCGGAAGATGTCGAGAGGGTTGTCTTCTTTTTGGATACGCAGTCCCATTCGCATCCGCGGAACGTAGCGCAAAATGTTGTCCTGCCCAACGAGCTTTTGAGGATCGTGGTCTTTAGTGAAATATTTCGCCCAGTGAGCGTAGTTGGCGATGCTCGCAAACCAGGTTCCGAGATCCTCCGAGGTGAGGGGAATCTCTTCGAGGAAAGTGGTGAGCGCGTTGATCGCGGGGAGGAAAGGGGCTTTCTCCACGGGGATCTCGACCTGTTTTTTCTTCATGAACTGGAGGATGTAGTTGGGGCCTCCCGCTTTTGATCCATGGCCAAAGCAACTCGATTTGCATCCGCCAAAAGGCTGCCGCTCAACGATCGCTCCAGTTGTTCCTCGATTGATGTAGCAGTTCCCTGCGATGATTTTCTTCGTCCAGCTGTTGAGCTCCCGTTTATCGAGAGAGTGGATCCCCGAAGTGAGCCCGTATGCGGTTCCATTGGCAAAGCGGATTGCCTCGTCGAGGTTGCTTGCACGCATTACGCCAAGAACGGGTCCAAACAATTCGGTTTGGTGGAGAAAGCTGTCTTCTCTCACTCCCCAGCGCACTCCCGGAGACCAGAGGTGGGGGTTGTTGGGATCTTGCTTGGGCTCTACGAGCCAAGACTCCCCCTTTTCGAGGGTGGTCAGACCTTTCAAGAGAGGACCTGATGGTGGGGTGATGGTAGGGATTACTTTCGATGCTGGATGCCAGCACGGCCCTACATGGAGGCTCTCGACCGCGTCTTTGAGCTGAGCTTTGAAATGGGGATTGTCATAGAGCTCAGCTTCCAAGATGGCAAGTGAGGCTGCACTACACTTCTGTCCCGAGTGGCCAAAGGCCGATTGGATGAGATCTTTGATTGCGAGGTCTTGGTCGGCAAGCCCCGTGATGATGAGGGCGTTTTTCCCACCTGTTTCAGCGCAGAGGTGGAGGGTGGGACGAAGTTCCATGAAGAGGTGGGCTGTCGGCGTTCCGCCGGTGAGGATCACTCCATTTACTCGTTCGTCTTTAATGAGCTGACTTCCTACAGGGTCATCGACACAGTTGACGAACTGGAGGACATCTTTCGGGACGCCTGCATCCCATAGAAGGTTGACTAGGATCCACCCACAAAGGACCGCTTCGGGGGCCGGCTTGAAGAGGACACAGTTTCCGGTGACAAGGGCGGCTAAGATCCCTCCACCTGGAATCGCAATAGGGAAGTTCCAAGGAGGGGTAACGAGAATGGTCCCCATGGGAGAAAACTCGATCTCTTTCATTTGCTCAAAGTCGAGGAGACTTCGGAGATAGTATTCGGGGAAGTCGATCGCTTCAGAAACTTCAGGGTCTCCTTCGAGGATCGTCTTCCCTCCATCCTTCATCATCACGCCGATGAGATCTGCCCGCTTTTCACGCATTTTTTCTGCGACAGTGGCGAGGATTTCACATCTCTCTTTGACACTCTTCTGGCTCCAACCCTTTTCTGCTCCCTTGGCGATGTTGAGGGCGCTGTCGAGATCGTCCCATGTAGCCAGTGAATATTGGTAGAGGGTGTGGTGTGGATTGCTCGTATCGATCCCTTCTCCGAGCTGCTCTCGGTGGATCTCTTTTCCACCGATCACAAGGGGGATGGGGTCGATTGTTTTTTCTCGCCATTTTTCAGCGAGTTGTGCTGCCCACTTCTGGTTCTGAGGAAGCGAGAAATCGGTATTCGCATCCCCGTGGTAGGGGGATTCAATCGAGAGATGTTCGGGTGGATCAAATCGGTTCTGGGTTCGCCGTGCACTCGAGGCAACACTCTCCATTTGATCACACGCCTGGGTGAACAGATCTACCTGCTCGTTCCAAGTATCTGTCCCAGGGCGGAGACCAAAGCTATGGCGCAAGAAGTTTTCAGGTCCCGTATTTTCATCAAGGCGCCTTATGAGATAAGCAATCGCGCTTTGGAAGTCTTTTTTGGTAGCAACGGGGCAATAAAGGAGGATGTCGCCCGTAAGTTGTTGGACAACGCGGCGAATATGATCGGCCATCCCTTCGAGCATCTCGAAAATGACCTCGGATTCTACTCCGTTCTCCACCCGGATCAGCATCGCATAGGCAATGTCAAACAGGTTGTGGCTAGCGATTCCCAAGTGTACCGCTTCGGCGTGCTCTTTCTTGCATCCATAGACCACCATCCGCTTGTAGTTGGCGTCCACTTCGAGTTTTGTCTTAAAAGGAGTTTGGGGCCAGTGGTGGACACTCGACTCAAACTGCTCCATCGTTAAGTTGGCTCCTTTTACGATGCGAACTTTGACAGGAGCGCCTCCTTGCCCTCTTCGCTTTAGAGCCCATTCAGTGAGCTCTTGCAAAATCGGGTAGCTATCGGGGATATAGGCTTGCAAGACGATCCCCGCCTCGTATTCCTTGAACTCCTCCTCGTCGAGCACCTTTTTGAAAAGCTCCTTCGTCAAGTGGAGATCTCTATACTCCTCCATATCGAGGTTGACAAACTTGATTGCCTCAGTCCCATCGGCTCGCTTGAACTTGTTACCCATTGCAGCTCTGTAGAGCTGGCGAAGGCGATCGGCAAGCACCTCCATTGTGTGATCCCAATCGAGCACATTGATCTGGGAGTAAATCGTGGAGATCTTGATCGAGACATACTCGATATCGGGCTCTTTAAGCGCCGTAAGATAGACGTTAAGCCTTCGGATAGCTTCCTTTTCACCGAGGATCGCTTCTCCAAGGTAATTCAGATTGAGGCGGACCCCCTCCTTTCTCCGCATTTCGATATGCTTGGAGAGCTTACCCTTCTCTCCAGGGAGGATCACCTTTGCTGTCGTTTGCCGAAGAGCCCATTTCGCAACGGGGACGAAGAGAAAATGAAAAGTCCCGCCAAATATTTTGAACACAGCAAGCTGAAGCCGCTTCATAAGCGTTGCATAGCGGGGTATGCCAAATTGATTCAGAAGGTAGATGAGCTGGTTGGCTACGCGCGCCGACTTCGTGCTTCGAAAGCACTCATCGGTCATCATCATCGTGAACGCCTTCCCCCTCGGATCTTGCATCATCCGGGCGATCTCCTTTTGTCCCCGCTTCTCTTCCGGGGTTTGGATCCGAAGCGCTTCTAAGAGCATCAAACGAGCGAGATCGATCGCTTCCTTTTGCCGAACATTTGGACTTAGCGTTTTGCTTTTCAGTCCTTCAAGTTTTTGCTTTGCCTCAGAGAGGTGAGAAGATGATTTTTTAGCCATATTTTCGAAATATCAAAAAAATATTTAATATACAAACAACTTCAGAATTAGCAGTCTGGCACACGCTTTGCTAAATCCGTTGACAGAAAAAGGAAAGGCAAGCTATCCTTAGTGATTCAAAACCCTGATTGCTTCCTATCTCCCCTCGGAGAAGGTCTTTCAAGGAGTCAGATTTAGAGATGAGCGACAAAGCCAACTCAGAAGAGTTGGGTGAGGAGCAAAGTTCTAAAGGTGAGCCTTGAAATGGGTTTATACGAGAGGAAATAGGGAGCAATTAGGGATTAAACCCATCAGGAGTAAGCATGAACATTAAGCCTTTAGGAAATCGAATTCTCGTGAAGCGGACCCAGCGTCCTACTAGCAAAGGAGGAATTCTTCTCCCCGAAAGCGCACAAGAGAAACCCAGAGAAGGGGAAGTAGTTGCAGCAGGTCCTGGAAAAATGGATGAAGCGGGCAAGCTCCAGGCGATGGAAGTACAAATTGGAGATACCGTCCTCTTTGGAGGATATGCGGGGACCGAAGTGAAGACAGATGAGTCCGATGTGGAGTACCTCATCCTCAGTGAAGAAGAAGTTCTTGGCGTAATGGTTAAAAATTAAGGAGAGAGATCCATGGCAAAAATGTTGAAATTCCGAGAAGACGCCCTCAAAGCGATAGCAAAGGGAGTGAAGACCCTCTCAAAAGCAGTGATCGTCACACTAGGGCCCAAAGGGCGTAATGTAGTGATCAACCGGGGATTTGGTCAGCCTCTCTCTACCAAGGACGGAGTGACCGTCGCGAAAGAGATTTCCCTTAAAAACAAATTTGAGAACATGGGAGCAGCCCTCGTCCAGGAGGCCTCCTCAAAAACGAACGACAGCGCTGGGGACGGAACCACCACAGCGATCGTCCTCACCGAAGCGATCTTCACCCACGGGATGAAAAACGTGATCGCAGGAGCCAACCCAATGCTCGTCAAGCGAGGCATCGAAAAGGGCGCCAAGAAACTTGCCGAGTCCCTCTCAGCCCTCGCTAAACCCGTTAGCAGCCACGAAGAGATCGAGCAGATCGCCACCATTTCAGCCAACAACGACCCTGAGATCGGGAAATTGATCGCTGAAGCGATGGAGAAAGTGGGTCGTGATGGGACCATCACCACCGCCGAAGCAAAAGGGATTGAAACCACCCTCGACGTTGTCGAAGGGATGCAGTTTGATAAAGG
>Ga0180437_10009850_pt1 | contig 11747 bp, 10 predicted proteins | sample SS_ome_4_FD_132410 | JGI IMG/M metagenome (GOLD analysis project Ga0180437, IMG submission 132410) | Hypersaline lake sediment archaeal communities from the Salton Sea, California, USA - SS_3_D_1 metaG | ecosystem: Environmental > Aquatic > Non-marine Saline and Alkaline > Hypersaline >... | reverse complement strand
CCCCCTTGTGCGGGGCGATTTGTCCCATGTAACCGATCCGCAGGCGCGCAGCCGGAGCCTTGTCCAAAAGGTCCGGCGTCAGACCCGGAAAGTCGCGTCCTTGCCTGGAAAAGATAATCCGGGCCGGCGCTACACCCGAATCGACAAAAACAGTGCGCAAGAACTGCGATGGGCTGATGATGGCGTGGACGCCATCGAGCGTTTCACGCAGAAAGGTCATCCGCGCCTGCACTCGAGCCGCTTGGTCCTGCTGCCTCCGCCAGAATGTATTCATCAATGCGGGCGCAATCCGCCCCGAGACGCGATAGCGCCGCTTTTGTTCTCCCAGGCAGCGGGCGCAGGTGAGCGGATCGAACGGAGGTGCACAAATCTGCCCGTTGCTGCGTTGGAGTGTGATGCGCGGGCAGAGAAACCAGAAATCGGTCAGCGTGACGACTGTGGGAACGTCCAGATCGCCTGCCACTCGCAGCGTGCTCCCTGACATCAGATAGCCACTGATGAGATGCAAAATGTCGGGCGCGAAATCATCCAGATACCCACGCACGTGTTCCCCGATCCAGGGATTATCATAGGTCCAGCGGAACGGGTCCGGGGATACGGCTATGTTAAAGGACAGGCGACGGACCGGCAAGCCGTCATAGTGCGTGTCTTCCCAGGTCAGACCCGGGCTGTCGCCAGCATCGATGGTCTCGACGCAGACCACGTGTACGCTGTGACCATGGTCGCGCAGCCACGCGGCCGTGCGGTAGGCACGTAGCTCGGCACCGCTGGTGTAACGCGGTGGAAAATGATGCACGGTGATGACGATTTTCACCTGGTGCTGCCTCTTGCCACCCGCTCCCGGGCCATGCTGCGCAGAAACTGAATCTCGCGCCGTTCAATGCCGCACGTTGCTACCAACGCCACGATGTAGGCCACAGCCCCCGAGCCCAGCAACACCACAAAGCTCCATCTGGAATCCATCGTGGCAAAGGTAGGCGCCCGACTCAACAGCAAGACACTCACGCCCATCACGATCGCTGCCGACGCCACCCGGAGCAATGTTCCCCATCTCTGGCCCACCAGGCGATCGTTCCCAATAAGTCTCCAGTACTGCACCAGGCGGATCATCCGCCCACCAACCAGAGCCAACGCGGCCCCTGTGATGCCCAGGGTCGGCACCAGAATCAGGTTCAGTACTACTGTGACAACAGCATTGATCACGTTGATCCTGGCTGCGGCGCGTTCTAGATGAAGCGTGCTGGCGACCCGTCCCAAGAGTTCCAGCAAAAAGAGACTGGGGACCGCCCAGAGCATGACCTGTAACACGCGGATGGAATCGACAAACTCTTCTCCGTACAGGGTGATGATGATCCGATCAGCCATCACCGTACCGCCCAGGGTAATCGGTAGGCAGACGACCAGCAGATACTTGATGGCCATCCAGACTACCCGGGTCAGGGACTCGGGATCCTCGGTGTGGCTGCGGACCATAGACGGATAGATAGAGATGGCGATGCTCTGCGCAACAAGCAGGACCATGTTGATCAGCGTCCACGGCACGTTATACCAGCCGACGGCGGCATCAGTGAGAACGAAAGACATCAACACGGTATCGAAACGCTGCATGAACACGTACGAGATACTACTGATGCCAAACGGGAGTGCAGCCAGAACCAACTGCGGCCAGCGTCGCACAGAGACAGTCATCCGACCCACGCCCAACCTGTACAATGCCCACCCCGAAAGAACGATCACAACTGCTACATCCGCCAGAGAGGCGATGATCAGGCCGATGAACCCCATACCTCTGATCAACAGCAGCACCCCCAGGCCCCAGAACACCAGCCTGGCAACCAGAGTAAAGATGGAGGTATAGTCCAGACGCTCGCGAGCGGTGAGGGCACTGTCCAATGGACCCTGAAAGGCATACAGAAGCAGTCCAGCGCTGGCGATGAGGATACCCAGCACCATGTCGCTTTCTTTCCCCAACCAGAGTGCCGAGAGCGGAGCGATGAACGCGACGATCAACGACAACACAACACGGATGGCCACGATGTTGGGCAAGAGCCAGGAAGTCTGTCTGCGATCCTTGGCCATCTCGCGTACGGCGTAGGGGGACATACCCCAGTCGGTAAAAATGGAGAAAATCGCCACATAGGCCATTACCGCCGCGTACTGACCAAAGTGAACAGCCCCCAATCGGCGTACCACGTAGATGTTGAACAGAAAAGCCAGGATCTTTAACACCACCTGCATGCCCAGCACGAAGGCAGAGTTGCGCGCTACAACGGCCACTGTGCTCGGTCTGGGAAGCTGGAGAGGTTGTGATGTATCTGCATCGGACAAAACGACAGAAGTCGCTTCTACAAGTACTTTATCCTGGTCCACAGCTTTTCCTCATCTGCAGGAACGGAATCTGGAGCAACCCATCCCTACGACTCTGTTTCGCGATCCTGCGCGTCCTCGACGAGGCGCCGGATTGCGCCTGGCTCTACACGCCACCACAGCACACGCCTGGTGGCGGAAAGTCTCCCGCTCTTGCACCACTGCCGGGCCCGATTTCTGCTGATGCCCAACCGCTTCGCAGCCTCGCCCAACGTCAGCAAGGCTCCGTCGCCGTCCTCCTTGCCCTTTTTCGATTCTCGTATCTCGCGATCGGGGCCGTACTCATAGTAGCCACCCCGAGGTTTGATGCGATTCACCACGAGACCCAGCAGGCTTACACCTTGTTGTGGGCGCAGTCGATCGCTAGCCCGCCGGATCCATTCAGACCTCGTTCGCCCCACACTCACCACGAGGATCGTTCCCTCGGCCAGGGTTGCCAGAACTGTGGCATCAGGGGGTCCCAAGACCGGCGGGCTGTCGATGAGAATCACATCTCCCTGCCCCCTCAAGACCTCCAATAGTGCTGGGAAATGTGGTGAGGTCAACAACACGTTCGGATCCGCTGGCGACCGACCAGCGGACAGAAGGCTCAGATTGGAAAAGTCCGTTTCTTGAAGGGGAATGAAAGAGGCATCATCACCGTCGAATTCGTGATCATTGAGCACATCAGCCAGTCCCGTGACGTTGGGCCGGTCAAACAGTTCGTGCAACGACGGATTGCGCATGTCTGCGTCAACTGCGATGACACGGCTCCCCGCCGAGGCCAGCACCAGCGCCAGGTGGGCAAGGACAAAGCTCTTGCCTTCTGAATCACCCGGGCTCGTCAACAGCAGCGTTCCAAACGGACGCCCGGGGCGAGCGAGGAAAACGTTGGTTCGCATGGCACGAACACCCTCAGCCACCGGGCCCAATGGATTGCTCGACAGCACAGCCTTCTTCCTCGATACCTGGGGGACAGCGCCCAGAACAGGCAACTCAAAGATGGACTGCATGCCATCCCCTTCCCATCGTAGCGACGTATCCATATACTCCATCAAAAAGGTGGCACACAGCGCCAGACCAAGCCCAGCTACCCCGGACACCGCAACAATGAGTTTGGTCTTTTTCGGCATCGGCCACTGGGGCACCGTCGCCGGCTCAAAGAGCGAGAGGACGTTCGGTGACTCTGCACGATAGACGTCGAGGAGGCCAGCATATGCGGATTGATAGAGGGAATTCACCTCTTGCAGTGCAGCAATCCGATCCTGTGCATCCTGAATCTCAGCAGCCGAGTTCAGCTCGGATAGAGAAGCCGTCAGTTCGGTGATTTGCCGGCTGACGTTTCCAATCTTGGCCTGTAGCTCCTCCAACTGGCTGCGAACGAATTCCTGTTGAGCCGGGTCGCTCCCTCCTGAGGCCGGGCTCCGCCGAATCAATTCATCGGCCAGGGCATTGGCAATCACGGCTGCCGCTTCAGGATTGGTGTCAGTCACCCATATTTCCAATAGATAGGCTCCCGAGCGGATTCCGGTCCCAATCTGTTCGGCTAGCTGACCTGGGCTTCTCTCCAACCCCAACCTTTCAATGACGGCCTCGGTCACAGGTCCCTGTCTGACCAACTCGGCATAGGCCGCAGCCAGAGTGTTGCTGAGGCTCATCTGGCCGGGCTCTGGATCAGGGTTCTGGAGGCTGGTGCCCACCATCAGGGTCGCCTTGGCCTGGTAGAAATCCGGTTGCTGGACGACAAAATAGTAGCTGACGACCATAGGAATGACGGCGCTCACCACCAGCAGCCACCACCACCGTATGACGAGTCTCAGATACTTGCGTATCTCGATATCCATATTCAATCCTCGCTAAACTCCATACTCCCGGACCGCCCCGAGCGCAGGTGCTATCCACTGCAGACAAGCTGAAACAAGAACGGATGAATCCAGCAGGCGACCGAATCTGAGGAAGATCAGCGGACCAGGTAAGGATCCGTTAATCGCAGACGGGCCAGAATCATGCTACGTAAAGTCTGACTGCTCGCCCCTGAGCAGTCACGGGATATCCGCCCGCTCAACTAGCTCTGAGATGACATCAGGAACACCAACGGAGGACGAGAAAGAATCAAGAAACCTCTACACCTCTGTCCGGCACTGCTTCCAACTCCGGCTGTACGACCCCGTTGCCTGCAAAGTAGTATCCCATCCTCCAGCGTGTGCATATGTAGCGCGGGTTGGCCGGGTCGTCCTCGACCTTTTGTCGCAGATAGCGAATGTACACGCTCAGGTATCCAACCTCCTCCGCGTACTCTGGTCCCCACACGCTGATGAGCAGTTCCCGATGAGAGACGATCCGGCCCTTCTGACTCACCAGATACATCAACAGACGAGATTCGGTCGGCGTGAGGTGGATCTCTTCTCCTCGCCGCGTGACCATCCCATCCTTCAGGTCAATGCAAATATGACCATCATCGTAGGTAGCACGCCAAGTATCACCAGAATCCCCACGGGTCCGGCGCAGGACCGTGCGGATGCGGGCCTTTAACTCGTCGAAACTGCAGGGTTTAGTCAGATAGTCATCTGCGCCCAGCGAAAGCCCCTTGAGGACGTCGGCCTGGCCCTGCATAGCGCTGAGCATGATGATCGGCGTGTCACACATACTGCGGAGCCGCTGGCAAGTGGCCCACCCGTCCATCTCTGGCATCGAGACATCCAAGATAATGACGTCAGGACGAATCTCATAGGCTCGGCGAAGCCCCTCCTTGCCATTGTCTGCAGTGGTGACCTCGAATCCTTCCCGCTCCAATCCAAGTCGCAGCAGGGTCAACAACCCCGAATCATCGTCAATCAACAGGACCTTTTCATTCATTTCCTTTTCACCTCTGCTGTTGGGCCACCTAGCGGGCCCGGTCGTGGCCCGCACCGACAAAGTATACGGCTGTATGCCACTCCCCCACCTCGGGTCCTCTATCGAGCGACCCCCATTCTGCACGCAGCATCTGACCAGTGAAAATAACAATTCCCTCCGCTTCGCCGCAAGGACCACAGGTGGGGCTAACGGGGTGACCCTCGACGCAGGGAAGATACTCCGGCTCCCCATAAGTTACACCGCCGGAAATGATATGGGTGAGTTTCACATGGTGAATATAACAGAATAGTGTATGCTCTAGGTAAAAGAAAAGTCAAAAAACGACAAAGCCCCCTCCCCAAACCAGGGGAGGGGGCTAGAGGAACAATGTCACTAGGCGCTACAATAGGTCCTCAGCATCAAAGTAGTATCCCCCACCTCGAACGGTGTGGAGATGACGGGGCGAGCGGGGGTCCTCCTCGATTTTACGTCGCAGCCGATAAATGTATTGCTTCACCAAGTCCGGCTCTCCGATCCATTCAGGACCCCACACCCGGGTCAGGATGGCATCCGCGCTGAGCACCTTGCCCGAGTGGCGGATCAGCAGCCGGAGCACCTCAAACTCCTTGGGAGTCAGATACACAGTCTGATTTGCGATCACCAGCTCGTGCCGGTCACAGTCCAGCATGATCGAGGCAGCCGGGAACAGAAAGTCGCCCCCCTCGTCCGTGCGCTCCCCCGACCGGCGCAGGCAGGCAACCAGCCGGCTGACCAACTCATTACGCTCAAAAGGCTTGACGAGATAGTCATCTGCACCGAGAGAGAGTCCTCGCACAATGTCCTCAATGGTACCCTTGGCCGTGACAAAGATGATAGGCACATCTGTCATCTCTCGCAGACGACGGCACGCCTCAAACCCATCCACTTCGGGCATCATCACGTCCAGGAGAATCGCATCGGGGTGAGCCTGATAGGCCGCACGTAGACCCGTGAGTGCATCCTGGGCCGTAACGACGTCAAAGCCCTCGGCATCCAATGTAGCCCGCAACACTGCCAATATATCGGGCTCATCATCTACGACAAGAACACGAAATTGTCGGCGCATACCCCTTCCCTCTTCACCGTGATGACGAGATTCTTAAAATCATTATACAAGAGTTTGCCAATTTTACAACCGCCGATCAAACACAAACCGGCCAGCAAAGCTGCTGGCCAGTCCCGTGGTGGGCGGTACAAGACTTGAACTTGTGACCTCCACGATGTCAACGTGGCGCTCTAGCCATCTGAGCTAACCGCCCACAGTGTTGAGATTATACCACCTCCGGCATCATTTTGCAAGGGAGACCCATTGTGCTACAATGCTACCCGATGAACACGGACGGAGTCTGGGGTGTCGTGGGGCACGGGTGGGCTGTGAGGTTCCTGCAACGGGCAGTAGCCTCCGGCGATGTCTCCCACGCCTACTTGTTCACCGGACCATCGGGGGTGGGCAAGACAACACTGGCGCGGGCACTGGCCACTGCACTGTTGTGCCAGGGCAAGCAGGAACCCCCTTGCGGCGCTTGTCGCGCCTGCCACCTGGTCGCCAGCGGGAATCACCCCGACCTCCACGTACTGGAATCCGGTCGGATTGGGGCCCACATCAAGATCGAGCAGGTGCGCGATCTTCAGCACCAGTTGGCGCTCACGCCAGTCGAGGGGCGCTGGCGGGTGGCGATTCTGCGCCGGTTCGAGGAAGCCACGATCTCTGCCGCCAACGCACTGCTCAAGACACTGGAAGAACCTCCGCCCTACGTCCTGCTCGTGGTGCTGGCTAGCGACGCCGACCGGCTCCTGCCCACGATCGTCTCTCGCTGTCAACAGGTCCCGTTGCGCCCCCTGCCCGTGGCGGTGGTGCAGCAAGCGCTCGCCGGGCACTGGGGCGTGGAACCGGAAAAGGCCGAACTGCTGGCTCACCTCTCCGGCGGCCGGATGGGCTGGGCAGTTCGTGCACTAGACGACCGGGCAACATTGCAGCGCCGTGCGCAACGCCTGGATGACATGGATCACCTCCTGGCCGCCTCTACCATCGAGCGGTTCCGATACGCCGAGAGGCTGGCCCGCGCTCCCACCGCCACGCACGAGACGCTCGACTTGTGGATCGGCTGGTGGCGCGACGTGCTGCTGTTAGCTGCCGACGCAGGCACACCCCCGACCAACGTCGATCGCGATAACGGGCTGAGGGAATACGCCCGCCGCTTTGGGATGGAACGCAGTGCTGCCGTGATCGAAGCCTTGCGCAGCGCGTCTGACCGACTGCAGCATAACGCCAACCCGCGCCTCGCCCTCGAGGTTCTGATGCTCGATCTGCCCCGCCCCTAGCCGTCGATACACGCCATCGCCAAATAAACAACCTCCAACAGTGTGAACACACCGTCGGAGGTTGTACGCTGAACGTGAAGGGCAATTATGCGGTTTCGGTGATGGTGCCTCTCTTCTCAACGCTGAGCCGCACCGCTGTCCTTTCCTGGCCATCGATGACCACCTCAACGAATGAAGGAACGCAGACGATGTCAATCCCATCCAGCTCCAGATAGCCGCGGGCGATTGTGACGGCCTTTATCGCCTGATTGACTGCTCCTGCACCGATGGCCTGCACGTTCACCTGCCCCTGCTCCCGCATCACCCCCGCGATGGCACCGGCTACCGCCGTCGAACGAGAGGTTGCCGCAACCCTGATGACGTCCATTGTCTCCCTCCTTGCGCTCCCGTGGCCATTCAACCTATCAACAACCCGCCCCCACTCGGCACTCGCCGGGTTTTGTCGTTGCGGTACACCACTATAATACACCAAAAAAGGTTATCGTGCAAGCGGTCTCTACAACTTACACTTTGTCCTTCAGGCCATACTGTGTCAGGTCAAGTGACTCGTAGCCAACCCTTACGTATCCCTGCCTATCCTCGCCGAGTGGAGCCGTCGCATCCAGCCCCATCTTGGCAGTTCGCGCCTTCTGCCCCAATATCTGTGCAGCCGAGGGATCCAGGCTGCTGCCTGGTTGCTCCGTGAGGATCACCAGATCCCGGTCAGCCTGGAAGCGGGTGGCAATCGCCCACTCCACGTCAGCGCTGTCGTAGAGATCCACGTCCATATCTACCACGACGACGTGCTTGAGCGACGAGTGTCCCCGGAACGCCGCCCAGATCGCCCTGCGACCATCCTCCTCGTGCTGTTTATCGATCTGTACCACCGCGTGCAACCAGGACGTACCCCCCGGCGTGATGTACACGCCGGTGCAGCGGCAGACCTGACTGACGGCATCAAAGATCGTCGGCTCGCGCGGCATACCCATGAGGTTCTTGTGCTCCATGCCGCCCGGAAGAAGTGCGTGGAAAAGCGGGGCGCGACGATGCGTGACACAGTCAACCTCGATCACGGGCTGGCGGCGGACGACGTCCATCGTCCCCGTCAAATCGGGAAAGGGCCCCTCTTCGGCCAGCGCATGCGTGATGCGCCCCTCGAGAATCAGTTCCGCCTCGCCCGGCACCTCCAGGTCGACGGTCTGGCACCGGACCAGCGGCGTCGGGACCAGCGCGTGCGCAATGCCCAACTCGTCCACCCCCTTGGGTGGACTCATCGCCGCAGCCAACAGCACCTGGACAGGACAGCCGACCGCAATGGCTACAGGGACATCCTCCTCGGCTGTGTCCATAGCGGTGTGCGTCCCGCGCCCCTCGACGATCCGGGCGCAGAAGCGTCGCTCATCCAACAGCATCAGCCTATGGAACGAGACGTTACGCCCAAAGTTCGCATCCTTGATGACCGCCACCCCTGCCGTCACGTACCGCCCACCGTCATCCGGGTGATAGCGTGGAATCGGCATGCGGGTCAGGTCCACCCTTGCCTCGACAACCTCCTGACAGGGTCCGACGTCGAGCACCGGCGGCGGAGTTGGGTGAGCCAGCGCTTCAGCCATGCGGTGGACCAGATCGGGCACCGTGCAACCCAGTGCCGCCGCAAAGTGCTCTCGCCCGGCACACACACCCGATATAGCCCGCCAGTCACCGCAGCCGACGAGCGCACGGAACAGCACCGGTCGCCCGTCGAGCGCCGCCATAACGCGCGCCAGTTCCAGATGCGGATCGACAGGACGTTCCACCTCGATCAACGCGCCGCTCTCTCTAGCCCACGCGACAAAGCTCCGCTGGCTCACGCTCCACTCACTTTCTTTCGATCGTACGCTGTGCTGTCCCCGGCGTTGCTACCACCGTCCGCGATGCACGCGTGCCTCATCGTACTGCGTGCGCGGCTCCTTCTCCTCAGCCGGGTGCCCGATAGAGATCAGGTTGAGCGGCGCGATCGATTCCGGAATGCCCAGCGCTCGCTGTAAAGCGGCGACCCTGTCCTCCCGTGGATAGACACCCAGCCAGACCGCACCGAGCCCCAACGCGGCGGCAGCCAGCAAAAGATTCTCGGTAGCAGCGGAGCAATCCTGCACCCAGAAACGCTCCGAGTCAGTGGGACCGCCACACACAGCGATGCACAAGGTCGCTTGGAAGAGCATCTTGCCGTGCGGATGTATCTCTGCCAGCCGGTCCAACATCTCACGCTCGGTCACGACGACATAGTGCCACGGCTTGCGGTTCGAGGCCGAAGGAGCCGCCATAGCCGCTTCCAACAGCGCCTTGATGTCTGCCTCGCTGACGGGCTCTTCCGTATACTTGCGGATGCTGCGCCGGCTAAAGATCGTCTCAAGTAAATCCTTGCTCATCTCCCAGATCCTTCCTTCCTTGCTTGGTTGCAGAGCGTGCCTGTCGCCCGCTCACTTGAATTCCTGCGGCGCAGGACCATCATACGCGTGATCGGTCGGATGGATGCGGCGCATCGGTCGCTGGCTCGTCATCTCCTCGTTCACGTGCGCCGCCAGCCCGGTCACGCGGGCCACGATAAAGAAGGCGTTGCCCAGTTCAGGGGGAAATCCCAAATCCACCAGCAACGCCGCCAACGCTCCATCCACGTTGAGCGGCAGCCGCCGCCCCAGGCTTTCCTCCAGGGCATTCTCAAAGGCACGTGCCATTCGCACCCCATCGCCACTTGTGCCCAGTTCGTCGGCCAACGCGAGCAGCCGTTTCGTGCGCGGATCGTCGGTGTGGATGCGATGGCCAAAGCCAGGAGCACGCTTCTTCTGAGCCCTCATCTCGGCCACGATTTCGGACGCCACCTCCGCCGGATCACGGTCGCCATCGAGCCGGCCAATGCTTTCCAGGAGAAGCTGCATACAGCCCTCGATCGCCCCACCGTGATGCCGGTTGATGGAAAGCACCCCGGCGGCGATGCCGGCGCTCAGCGACGCACCGGTGGAGGCGACCGTGCGGGCCGCCAGCGCCGAGGGCGGCGTCGCGCCGTGGTCGATGGATGAGACCAACATCGCATCCATCAGCCGGCCGACCTCTGGCGGGGGCAGTTCTCCCTTCAGTGCCAGGTAGACCGCCTGCCCAAAGGTCACGCGGCCCATCAGCTCGTCTATCCGATACCCCCGCAGCCGCACTTCGTTTGGCTGGACAGCGGTGATTGCAGTAGTCCAATGGTAGTCGCTCATCAGTCCCTCCTCGCACACGGATCAAGCCACGCCATCTATCGGCGTGATACCTATAGCGCTCCGATTCCCTCGAGCACTTTTTTGGTTACCACGGGGATGTCCCCAAAATTCTCCACCACGTGTACGCCAACCTCTTCCAGTCGGGCCACCTTACCCTCGCGAGTACCTCGCCCGCCCTCGATGATCGCGCCAGCGTGCGAGAAACGAGTGCCGCTCTTGGCGCCCTTTCCACCGATGTAGGCGACCACCGGCTTGGTCACCTGTCCCTGCTCGATCAGGTCGGCTACCTGCTCCTCCTGGCTGGTACCGATCTCACCGAACATCACGACGGCCTTGGTGTCGGGGTCGGCCTGGAACAGACGTACCACCTTTGGCAGCGGCAGCCCGACGATGGCATCGCCGCCCACGTGGATCAGGGTGGTCGCACCGATACCCTCCTGGGCCAGGTAGTATGCCATCGAGGAGGTGATGCCACCGGAGCGAGAGCAGACGCCCACCGGGCCGGGAAAGAACCAGGCCCGGGCCGAGACCGCCCGTCCGCCGATCATCCCCAGCACCCCTTTACCAGGGCTGAGAACCCCCAGCGTGTTCGGACCGACGAACTTGGCCCCGGCACTATCCGCCGCCTTGGCAATCTCCAGAACGTCATAGATGGGCACACGATCGGGGACGATGACCAGCAGTTTGACTCCCGCAGCGATCGCCTCCAGCGCCGCGCTGCGCACGAGTGGCGCGGGGATGAACAGGACACTCACGTCAATCGGTCCCAGATTCTCCCACGCTTCCTCGACGGTATCAAAGACAGGCAATCCCTCAACTTGCTGTCCCCCACGGCCCGGCGTCACCCCGCCAATGATATTGCTCCCGTACTCTTTCATCAATTTGGCACGGGCACGCCCCTCGCGCCCCGTGATGCCCTGGACAATAACCCGCTTTGTCTCGTCAATCAAAATCGCCATAGTATGCTTCCTCGCTTCCTAGTCCTGACGT
>Ga0180437_10009849_pt1 | contig 11747 bp, 13 predicted proteins | sample SS_ome_4_FD_132410 | JGI IMG/M metagenome (GOLD analysis project Ga0180437, IMG submission 132410) | Hypersaline lake sediment archaeal communities from the Salton Sea, California, USA - SS_3_D_1 metaG | ecosystem: Environmental > Aquatic > Non-marine Saline and Alkaline > Hypersaline >... | reverse complement strand
TGTCGGTTCCAAAGGACATCTATCGTCTTTCACAAATTCTTCTTGCGGGAACGCCCGCTATAATACTGTTGGCCGGAAAACTTCGATTACCTACGGCATTGGCGCCGACTATGGAGTTGCACCCAATTTCTACCGGGCCGATAATTTTTGCTCCAGAGAAAATAGTAACACTGTCACCGATTGTGGGGTAGCGTTCGTCCATTTCCGTGATTTCGTCAAGGGACTCCAGGGTTCTGGCACCGAGAGTCACCCCATTGAATAGGGTCACGTTCTTCCCAATTCTAGCCCCGGAGCCAATCACAATGTCGTGTGGATGACATATCAACAAGCCGTCCCCGATTTCGAAACGAGTCCGTATTTCAACTCCGGGAACTCGCGACAAACGAACAATAATCAAACGACTGAGGAGAACGCAGACATATCTTGGAAACCTTATGGTCTTTAGCCACAATGAAATCCGATAATAGGCCACTGCCCGGTAACCCGGATTAAACACCAAATCTCTAATGATCTCTGAAGGCGAGAGTGTTTGGCCAGTCCGCGCATAGTGATCCTTCGTAAAACACTGCTTTAACTTTCTGAATGCTCTCATCTGTTTGAATAACAGATCGTGGCGCCAACTCGATTCAGATTGGCGACAACATCCTCATATCCTCTTTCGATTTGGTACGTATTGGAAATCTGTGACTCCCCCTCCGTCTGAAGGCCGCATATGACTACAGCAGCACCTCCTCTAAGATCCGTCGCCCGGACCTTCGCACCAGAGAGTTTCCTGCCGCCGTTTATCACTGCACAATTTCCATATACGTTGATGTCCGCATTGAACTTTTTCAGTTCCTCGATATACCTGAATCTGTCGGTGAAACGCATGTCGGTAATGGTGCTTTCACCAAGTGCTGCCAAGGCAAGGGAGGTGAAAATGGGTTGCATGTCCGAGTTGACGCCAGGGTAAGGGGCGGTGAACAGATCAAAGCGCTTCAGGGGGGTATTGGATTTGACATAGAGATTGTGTCCCCATTCAAAAACTTCGACCCCGGATTCTCTTAGATATTTCACGTCACTCTTGATGTACTCGGTGGTCATCTCCCTGATCATAATTTCTCCGCCTGTTACACCGGCGGCGACCATATAAGTCACCGCTTCGTCCCAGCCGTTCATTATTTCGAAAGTCACCCCGCCCCTGATTTGCTTAACCCCTTCGACCTTGACGATACGGTTCCGAGCTTCAACCTTTCCTCCCATCGCATTCAGAAGCTTCGCGAACTCCATGTTTTCCGGGCGCGTGTTGGCATTCTTGATGACGGTTTCGCCATCAGCTTGCAGAGCGGCGAGAATTATGTTTTGGGTGCCCGTGGTGCTAGGCAGGTAGAACTCAATATTGTCACCCGTCAGTTTTCTCGCTGAAGCGTGAATGCCGTCAGATGTCTCCTTTATGTCAGCCCCGAGTCGTTTTAAGCCCATTAGATGCAAATCGCACTTGCGCTCACCTATGTCGCATCCCCCGCTGTCAGGGATCGAGATGTCCATGCCCAAACCGAGAAAAAGACCCAGCAAAAGCAGAGATGAACGGATTGTCGCTACACAGTCAATAGGGATGTGTTCGCTGTTCAGGCTTCCTTTCGACAAGGTGACCGTCCGTCCCTGGATGTCCACGTCGGCCCCTACGGCTTGCAGCAGGTCCAGCATGACCTTCACGTCATGCAACCCCGCGGGAACATTCGTCAAGGTTGTGGGTTCTTGGCCGAGACATGCCGCAACCAGCATGGGCAGGGTAGCGTTTTTGGCTCCCGCGAGTGCGACCTCACCCTCCAGTCTTTTCCCACCTTCGATCACAATGACGGATTCTGCCATTCGTTTGGTTGTGTCTTGCATAACGAAGAAACCCCTCGAGCACCTATGGTTGATTCAAGTCGTTGGGAATGAACAGGACTTCCCTCTCTAGAGGGATGCCGAACGCTTTGAACACCCGGTCTTGACACAAGCCTATGAGTCTTTTGACGTCCTGGCTCGTGGCATTACCCAAGTTGACTATCCAATTGGCGTGTTCTTCGGCTACAATGGCGTCACCAATTTTCTTGCCCTTAAGACCGGCACGCTCCAAGTACCAGCCGGCAGGCTTGTCTCCAGGCGGATTCTTAAACACAGACCCGCAGTTCTTCTTGTTCTTCGGCTGCCTTCGCCTTCGACCCGCCAGGCCGCCTTGCACCCTTCTTTTGAGAACCGTCGCATCTTCCTTGCGCTCAAGACGAAATGTGGCCTCCATTACTATGTCTCGTCTATTCACAAGACGTGAATGCCTATAAGAAAAACCCATTTCCTCCTTGCCAATTGTCTCCATCCGACATTCCGGTGTCATCACTGATGCTGAAACAAAGTGGTCTTTGGTTTCCCCATGCTTCGTACCCGCATTGATTCTTACAGCGCCTCTAACTGTTCCTGGGATACCGCACATAAACTCAAAACCGGACCAACCTCGGGTCACCAAAGTCATCCCGAGTTTTGGCAACATGACACCGCCGCCGACTGTAACAAGTCCATTCTTTTGGTTCAGCCCGATTCTCCTGAATTCTCCACCTAATCTTATGACCAACCCAGGGAACCCTGAATCGGCGATCAGCACATTGGAGCCCCCACCCAAGAGGAACCATGGGGCGCCATTACCCTTACACCAACGCAATGCGTCCAGAAGGTCGAGACTGCTTTCTGCTGTGCAGAAATATCTGGCAGGCCCCCCAATTTTGTATGTTGTGTATGGTTTTAGAGGAATGTATTCGGCAAACTCTGGCATTATGAGGCATAGATGGGAGAGGATATTCAGGTCAGGACTCCGGCGCGCAGAGATCCGGACCGTGTACCTATCAACAAGTGAGCGGACTCCTCGGAGAAGTAATGGGGGGGCAAGTCTTTACGTGACGCAGATTGTCTCAAAATAATCACGGGTCCATTGGGTATGACTTAGGGGAAAAGGGCGCCTGCCTATGCAAAGTCTGTGAAATCCAAAAAGGGATGCAGAACTGCCTCAGTAAGCCTGTGCCGGTGATCGGAGTGAGAAATCCTTGGGAGGTGACATGGACACAAATCTATACTCTAGTGCTCCGATATCAATCGGTGTTACTTGAAGCCCTTGTTGGTTGACTGTAAAGCCCCTGTTAATGCAAGGGCTGCCACGCGATAGGGAGAAGTCCCTCGATGATACATCCGTAAATAAAGGATCGAGAAACAGGGAGTCGTGGTCAAAAGAGCAAGCTGACTTGAACTGGTCATAGACATACCACTGATTGTTGACCTTAAACCCGGCCCCCGCGGCGGTCTTCCAGTACAGATTGTTTCTCATTTCAAGTCCTGAACTGTTTCCTGGCTCTACAACGACGATAGCGTCGTTGCCAGTTTTCCAGACAATATTGTTGGCGATTTGGCTGTCTGAGCAGAAGAACGAGGGATTCTTCGGGTCCCCACCAGTACGCAGATGAATGCCGGGGCCGTACAATGTATTGTTGTGAACCAAGCAGTTTTTTGCGCCTTGAAGGAAAATGCCTCCACCGATGTTGTTGGCATTGTCGTAGTAAATGGTATTCCTACGAACTACAGTGTTGGTGTTCTCATGTTCATAATTGATGAACTGCTGGCCGGTCGTTCCCCCTAAGCCAATTGCTCCAAACTTCAAATTGTAACATGTGTTGTCCTCAATGAGATCTTTATCCGAGCCGCCCTTAAGAACAATGGCATTCTGACAATCGTGAATCGTGTTGTTCCGCACCACAAGGTTGTCACCACCAACAGTGTCTATCCCCTGCTCAGGCGCCCCACGGATGTGGCAGTTTTCTATAGTGGCATAGTGACCAGTACTCAATATCTTGATGCAGTCGTATTTTGACGGCGAATACTGGGGATCGAAGTAGATATGACAATTCTTAATAGTCGCATACTCTCCCCCTATACCAACGACATTGCCATTTGAATTGGTCGCCCACACCAATGTGAGCCCGTCAATCGTGATATGGTCCGCATTGTCACCTATGCCGATTGCATATGTGTCCGCACCTGTGAATTTGAGAATAGGCACGTGGCCAGGATAGGCTCGAAATGTAATTGGGCCCTTGTTGGCCAGGGCAACCCCCTGAAGCAAAGTGTAAGTACCGGCCTTTATGATCACGGTATCACCCGCTATCGCGACGTCGGCTGCCCGCTGCAATGAAGCCCACGGTTGAGTTTCAGTCCCAGGCCACCTGTCACTTCCATAAGCATGCATGTAATAGGTGGTGGCACAAACCGGTAGGGCCGTTAACAGACAACACAGGGTGATGGCAAGGGCTATGATCTTCTTTGTTAAGGCAGAAAGCTCCATTTAGACATCCACAGACACATATTATTCGGTGATGAAATGCAAAATGCCTGCCAAAAAGTCCAATTTGGAGGTCCCCACACGTCTTTATTGCCGAACAAAGCAACAGACGCTCATAGCATCTTCACGAATAGGGCTAATCGACAGGATATCGCTTACAAAAATGAAACTCAAAAGGAGGGGGCAGATTAGCCACGGACCCCAGTGGGATTGGTTAAATGGTCAAATGGTTGAGTGGCGTATTGGCTAATTGGCTAATTGGCAGAATAGTCAAATAGTTGAGTGGTTTTGGGGTTGAATCGTTGAGTCTGAATAGCGTAGCCTTGGTAAACCAGGCACTGGATTTCACGGGGCAGGCCCCAGTGAAATAGGCGTTTCACGGGGCAGACGCCGCCCACCCAGGTTATCTTGCTGCTTGCAAGGCTTCTTGCGCTTCGCGGGGCAGTGGAATGAGGACGAAATAGGACTGGGGATAAAGATAATCTTCACCGGATTCGTCAATGACCCGGAGATATCCTTCCATTTCGGCTTCGTCATCCGGGAGTATCTGATAGATTTTGCGCTTCTCCAAATCCTCACTGTCCCTATTCTCTACACAAAGGGCAAATTGCTGATGTTCTTTTGCTCTTTCCATCATCTAGTCCAAGAACCTTTTGATTTTCATTTTCCGTTTACCGATGCCGTGGGCTTCGTACCAGTGTAGTTCAGCTTTACGAAGGCTTCCGCTTTGGAGTTTCACCATCGCAAAGCCTTTAAGTTTTCGCCACCGAGCAACGCCGAATTGTTTTTGAAGGCGCATTATATCACGAATCATCCCCCCCATGGCAATGGTTTCAATCTCTTCGATCTTCCCGATTATCTCAAAAGTGGGAGGGATCTTCGCCATCCTATCCAAGATTGTTCGGTTTGGGTGTTAAGTGACAAGTGAGGAGATTTCGGTTTAACCACAGACCCCAGTGGGATTGGTCAAATGGTTGATTGGGTGTATTGGTTAAAGAGTTGATGTTGACTGGGATGAACAACATCACGGATCTTTTCCATTAACCGCGGACACTCGCCGACGAAGGCAGACGATTGGCTAAATGGGTGATTGGTGGATTGGTTGAGTCATCAATTGGTCGTTTGGTTAAAGGGTTACATCCTCAGTGGCCCAAGGGCAAAAGCCGGACCGGCTTGGGCTACCATGACAACCAGGGCATTTTCACTATTCACCGTAGTGCGTTGTGGCTCTATGGACGTAGACAGTCTTGTTGGCTTCATCAACCGAGTAGACAATCCGATCTTTGTAGGTCAACCGTATCGAATAAAAACCTTTCAGGTCTCCCACCAGCTTCTTCCCGGTATAAGGCTCTACTGAGATCAGATTCACGGCAATCTCTTTGAGTTTCTTCTTCAGGCGCGGGGAGAGCTTTTCAAGATCTTTGACAGCCTCTTTGGTAAAGCGGATTTCATACGACACCATCAATCAGCTCCAAGCGCGTCTTCCAGAGAGACGGTTTCTCCCTTCTTGACCTGCTCGGTTGACCGTTTCATACTTTCCCGGAAACCTGGTATGGAAAGCAGTTCCAGCGTCTCAATCAGGCTGTCATATTCGTCTTCTGAAAGAAGAACAACAGAGCCATGGCGGTGTTGAATCCGAAATACCTGGTGCTTTTGAGCGGCACCTTTGACAATCTCAAAAAAGTCCCGTCGTGCGTCGGTTGCCGTCAACTTATTCATGGCACCCCCCTAATATGTACGGAAATCTGTACATATTGTGACCATCCTAATCCCCTGTGTCAAGACCTAATCGTTGAAGTATAGCCAAATGAACGGGCACACCCCTTTTTGGCAAATGAGGTCTAAGGTTTTTCTATCTGCTCTTTGAATAGCTGGTAGATGTCTTTGCGGTGGCCTATGTGGTGGATCTCAACGATCCGGTCTTTTTCCCTTACCTTGTAGATGACCCAAAAGGGTTTTGCCCTGAGGGACCGATACCCTGAAAGCTCCCTTTCCAAGCTGTGTCCTGCAAAAGGATTCTCTTTGAGTTTCTGTACTCTGGATTTGACAAGAGGCTTTATTTCAGGGTGCAGATTTTTGATCTGTTCACGGGAAGCCTCGGAGTAGAGGAGTCTGTACGCCATTACTCCTGCCAGACCTCTTCATCGGTGCAGACCTTGCCGGAGGCGAAGTCCTTTGCAGATTTCTCCAAAGTGGCCAATATCTCCTTATCGCCGAGAATCTCGATCGTCTCCAGCAGGGCTTCGTATCGTCTCGGGGTCATCATGACCCCCACGGCCTCCCCATTTCTGGTGAGGGCGATGGTGGAGTCTTCCTCTTCCATGCCCCGGAGAATGTCCAGAAACTCCCTCTTAACCTTTGTGACCGGTAGAATATTTTGGAAATCAGCCATTATGGTCTTCTGATGTAAATTATGACGGCTTCGTAAAAAGTCCAAGAACACCTTTTTCTGTCATTCCGGCCCCGTATCAAGTACGGGGTAAACTCCAGCCGGGCACGTAGTAGCTTTTTTCAAGCCGCCAGGCGCAACCCTAAGCGCGATCCAGTCTTTTCAACAACTTCTGGATGCCGGATCAAGTCCGGGATGACGATTAGGGGACTTTTTACAGGGCTGTCAATTATAATGATCATTATAATTTACAAGGGCTGTTTCGTCAAGAGAAAGGAATTGGGTCCATTAACCGCAGACCCTCGGCGCGGTCGTCTGCGGTTCATTCAGATCTTTGTTCTTCGGGATCAGGAACGGGGGTGGCCGAAATAGTCCAGGTACCAGTCCACAAAACGGCCAATGCCTTCACTTAGAGCGGTCCGGGGCTTAAAGCCCACGGCCTGGCTGAGGTCTTCCACGTCAGCGAAAGTGGAACGAACGTCTCCCGGCTGCATGGACATGAACTCCTTTTTTGCCTTCTTTCCCAGGGCGGTCTCAATGGCTTCAATGAAATCCATGAGTTGGACCGGGGTGTTGTTGCCGATGTTGTAAAGACGATAGGCCCCTGGGCTGGACCCGGGATCCGGTGCCTCTGGGTTCCATTCAGCATTGGGCTGGGCAATATGGTCCATGACCCGCACCACGCCTTCGACAATGTCATCTATGTAGGTAAAATCCCTTTCCATGTTGCCCTTGTTAAAGACCTTGATGGGCCGGCCTTCCAAGATGGCCTCGGTAAAAAGGAAAAGGGCCATGTCGGGACGGCCCCAGGGCCCGTATACGGTAAAAAAACGAAGTCCCGTCGTGGGCAGGCCATAGAGGTGGCTGTATGTGTGGGCCATGAGTTCGTTGGCCTTTTTGGTGGCTGCATAGAGGCTCACGGGGTGGTCCACATTGTGGTGCACGGAAAAGGGCATCTTGGTATTCATGCCGTAAACCGAGCTGCTCGATGCAAAGACCAGGTGGGGCACCTCTGTGTGACGGCACCCTTCCAGGATGTGAAGGAACCCCTTCACGTTGCTCTCCACGTATTCGTGGGGGTTGGTCAGGCTGTATCTTACCCCGGCCTGGGCCGCAAGGTGGATGACCCGATCAAAATGATGGCTGGCAAAGAACGCCTCCATCCCCCCACGGTCGCCCAGGTCCAGTCGGGTAAGGGAAAACCTTTTAAAAGGGGCCAGCTCCTTGAGGCGGGCCTCCTTTAGCCTTACGTCATAGTAGGTGTTCAGATTGTCCAGGCCCATGACTTCATGGCCTTCTTCCAAGAGACGTCTGCTCACATGAAAGCCTATGAAACCGGCTGCGCCTGTAACAAGGATATGCATGTTATGGTCCCTCCCTTTGGGGGTTTTGGGGTTTGAGTGGCGAGTTGCGAGATTTTGGATTAACCGCGGACACACGCCAGGGGGATTGGTCAAATGGTTGATTCGTGTATTGGTTAAGTGGTTGAATAGTCAAATGGTTAAATGGTTACAGGGTGTCTTGTTTTCGTTGTCTGAGGTATTTGATGTAACCATTGAGGATTCGAATTGCGGTCTTGATCTCGCCTATCAGGCTTTCAGCCTTACGCCCATCTACGTAGCCGCACTCCACAGAGACATCGATGTGATCTACCAATTCATAAAGCGATCCCCTTGATTGCCTGCAAAACTGGATATTCTCTTGAAAGTGGTAACGCCCATAACCTTCCGCTATGCAGGCAGTAGCTGATCTTGAAGCCTTTATCATTTGGTCGGAGAGTCTGAATCTCTCCACGTCCGGGAAACTTTTGCACAACGCCCATGTCTCTTTTCGTATGTCGCGGCAGCGTTTCCATACCTCCAGGTCCCTGAAGTCATTGTATGGCTTCTCACCCATTGAACCAGTCAACCGATCCACTATTTGACTATTTTGCTATTCAACCGAACATCCGGCTGTCTGCGACGTCTGCGGTTCGTTCAGGTCTGTTGGTTTAACCGCGGACAGGCTCCGCCCCCTTGAGGGCAGAGAAGACGCCTTTGCAACTCATTGAAAATGGGATCAGTTTGTTCAAACAACAGGCACCCCCGGAAAATGTCAACGGCGTTTCAATCTGGTGTGGTCGGGGATGTCTGGATTGCCTCTGCGCGTTTGCCTTTGGCTGTGCTGCCTATCTGTGATGGGCCCTTAACCTTTTCTCCCCGCGCTTTTCTTTGATGGCTTCGTAAAAAGTCCAATTTCGGTGTTGCCCTGCATCCTTCGTCACTGCGACGTACCGTATGTACGCCTCATTCCACAGAACTTGGGCGCCTTGAACTTGGGCCTCTTTACTTTGCCATCCCGGTGAAAACCGGATTTGGGCTTCCACAGGAATGACAAAAAACTGGTGTTTTTCCACTTTTTACGACACCGTCTTCTTTATGCCCCCTTGGGCTTTCAACTGACGGTACTTAAAGAGCAAGGCCTTGCGGCTTTTCAGATTTTCCCGGAGCATCTTCAAGAGTTCGATGTTGACCCTGTCTCTTTTTCCATTCTGCTTGGCAAGGGCGCTCAAGGTGCGATTCATGTGAACCACGGCCTTTGCAAGGAGATTGATCCTTTTCTCTAAGGCTTGAAAACGGGTGTCCCACGGGGCGCCTTCAGAAGTAACAAAGGCGGAGACGTCCCGGCCCTCTTCTGAGGCGTCGAGAAAGAACCCCTCCCCTTTTCGTTCCTTCACCACCTCCTCTATAGCCTCTTTGCCAATGGTCTTCAGATCGTCGGCATAACCATAGAGAAGGGCGGAATCGCAAAGGATATTGATCATCCGCGGGATGCCGCGGGAGTATTGATAGACAGCCTCCATGGCCTCTTTGTCGAAAATATCACCATTCTTCGACCCCGCCACGTGGAGGCGGTGGCTTACATACTGGCCCGCCTCCTCCCTGTTCAGCCCCCTGAGATGACAGTGGACGGTCACGCGCTGAACAAACTGCTTGAGTTGCCTTTGTTGCAGCTTGGCCTTGAGTTCCGGCTGCCCCACCAGGATCATCTGGATGAGATGGTCTTTTTCAGTATCCAGGTTTGAAAGCACCCGAATCTCTTCAATGGTTTCCAGAGGGAGGTTCTGGGCCTCATCAATGATCAGGACCACCCGTTTTCTTTCGGCAAACTGCTTGAGCAGAAATTCGTTCAAGGTATCGATCATCTCGACCTTGTCCTTGCCGTCCACCTCAAGCTCCAATTCCTGGCAGGCCATCTTGATGAACTCTTCGGGCAGGAGACTGGCGCTGCTCATGACACCGACCAGGATATCTTGCTGAATATGCTTTAACAGCAGATTGATGAGGGTGGTCTTGCCGGAGCCGATTTCTCCCGTAATCACCACAAAGCCCTTGTTCTCCTTGATGGCATACTGCAGGTGGGTATAGGCATTCTCATGGACCTGGCTCATGTAGAAATAGTCAGGGTCTGGTGTGATATTGAAGGGTTTTTCCTTCAGTCCGTAAAACGATTCATACATGGTTACCTCGGGTTACACTTCACATTGTACATCAATAGATTACTTACGATTTCTGATTTCTAGTCATCCACTGTCGAGTGACGAGTGACAAGTGACGAGTGACAAGAAAACCACAACCCACGACTCGATGCTCGTCACTTGTCACTGCCTTACCCTTTTGCCTTATTCAACACCGTTCCGATGATATTTCTCTCTTTCAACAGCTCCATGGCTTGCTTGAGATCCTTTTCCGGGGTCTTCTCTGCCTCCACGACCAAGAGGACACCATCAATGAGCCGGGAAAAAACCAGGGCGTCTGCACAGGGGAGCACGGCAGGGCTGTCAAAGATGATGAACCTCTCAGGGTACCGTTCTTTCATCTCCCTGACCATCGATTCGGTCCTGGAGGCCCCCAAAAGCTCGGCAGAGTTGGGCAAGGGGTTGCCCCCGGGAAGGATCACCAGGTTTTCAATGCCGGGATTGACGAGCAAGTCGGGCAGTTCCGCCTCATTGAGCAAGTAATCAGAAAGACCTCTTTCTCCATCCAGGCCGAAGTAGTTGTGGACGGAAGGGGCCCTCAGATCAGCATCCACGAGAAGAACCGTATAGTGTACCTCCTGTGAAATACTCACGGCAAGATTGATGGCCGTAAGGGTTTTTCCCACCCCGGGATCTGCACTGGTGACCAGGAGGCTGTTTCCCCCCAGCTGTTTCATCCTGTTTAAGACCTGGGCACACAATATCTTGAGCTGGTCGGCCTTGGCCTTTTCGTGAAAAAGGGAAACGATCTTGTTTTTCTTTAGGGTCCTTTCTGAGACATGGACGATCTCCGTCTGGGAATAGGTGACGCGCAACTCTTCAGGAGCAGCCTCAGGCTCTTCCACAAACTCATGGGCAACCACCTTCCTGGCTGCTTTTGCCTTTTCCATAGCCCTTTTTAGCTTACTCATGGTCTTCTTTCAGTGACGAGTAATGAGTAACGAGTGACAAGGAGCCACTTATCATGGGTCATCTACCACCCAACAGAATCGTTAAAAGTCCGAAACGGCCATTTCATGTCATTTCGGCGAAAGCCGGAATCTAGTAATTTCCAGAAGTCAAAATGTTTCTGGACCCCGGTTTTCACCGGGGTGACGACTCTTGACGAGACCGTCTCACTTGAAACATGTACCTTTCGGGCAAGCGTGTTGCAGCCATGTTAGGATTCGGCTAGATTCCTGTGGGTCCCTTTGGGCTCACCGCCCGCTCGCTCTCACTCGCTTGAGACGCCAAGGACGCAAAGCTGAGCCGCTGATTAGCTCACCAGCTTAATAGCCTGTTAACAGCTGAAAACATAAAGAAAAATAGACTCTGCGCTCTCGGCGCCTTGGCGGTGAATATGAGCCGTTCACATCAATCCCATCTTCGTGACCCTGCGTTGGATCTTGGCCCAGACCACTTCCAGGGGCATGACAAATTGATGGACCACGACCAAGGCCACGACAAGGGCCCCAAGTACCCCCAGAAACAACAGCGCCTTCTTAACACGGCGAGACCGC
>Ga0180437_10009847_pt1 | contig 11750 bp, 9 predicted proteins | sample SS_ome_4_FD_132410 | JGI IMG/M metagenome (GOLD analysis project Ga0180437, IMG submission 132410) | Hypersaline lake sediment archaeal communities from the Salton Sea, California, USA - SS_3_D_1 metaG | ecosystem: Environmental > Aquatic > Non-marine Saline and Alkaline > Hypersaline > Sediment... | reverse complement strand
GCGCGTGTTTGGTCGCTCGGCGTCGAGAAATCCGGAGAACCGCAGTCGTGGACGGAGCGGCGTCAAGATAGGCACTCTGGCGAAGTGCGGCCAGGCAGCCGCTTAAGCTAGTGCCATTCGTCGATTTCACCGCCGCACGTAACCGCACCTCCCACAGTACAGGCGGTGGGGTGGACGGCGGGGTGGACGTGGAGCGGACCGCGGCGCCCGAGTAGCGGCTCCGCGGCGGACAGAACTGCCTCTTCGGAGGGGGGCGATACTTGCCTGCGGCCGGGTCTCATTCGCGTCCCACTCTCACGCATTCTCCGGACTCTGATTGCGAGACGGCAAATTGGGACTCGTCGGCCTGGTGCTGCAACTCGAAGCGGCCGGGAAAAACACTGCCGGACGCCACCTCCGGACAGACTTCCGGGAGAATTCCGTGTAAGGTTTCCGAGTCCGGGCAGTATCATCTGTGGATGGAGGTAGTCTGCGTTGCCCACAGCGCCGATCACTCGACCCAGCTTGCTGGTTCGCATCCGCGATCCAGGTGATGCCGAGGCATGGCATCAGTTCGTGGAACTGTATGCGCCGGTCATCCACGGCTTTTTCCGGAAGCGAGGGCTGCAAGACGCCGATGCGGCCGACCTGACCCAGGCGGTGCTTCAGACGGTTTTGGTGGAAGCGGGGCGGTTGAAATACGATCCCGCGCGGGGGAGTTTCCGCAGTTGGCTCTTCACGATCGCCCGAAATGAGCATTACGACTTCATTGCGCGTCGCAAGCGACATCCCGGGGCCGGCGACGACGCCTCCCCGAGTGAACGGATCGACGACATTCCCGCACGCGAAGAGGAAGCCGTTCAATGGGAGCAGGAGTATGAACAACGCATATATGCGGTGGCGGCCGAAAAAGTCTGCCGCTGTGTCGACGACCCGACTTGGGAGGCCTTCAGGCTAACCGCCGTGGAAGGCAAGAGTGGTATGGAAACGGCCGATGCCCTGGGAATGAGCGTGGGAGCTGTCTACGTCGCCAAGAGCCGGGTCTTGGCCCGTTTGCGACGCGAAGTGGAACGAATAGAAGGAGAATAAGGATGGTCGAAACCACCAATCCCCGAGCACTTGTTCAACTCGGAAGCGATTGTCCGACGGACGGGCAGCTTGGACAACTTATCGACGAAACGCTTTCCCACGAGGCCCAGGGTGCCTTGGTCGGCCATCTCGACCGGTGCCCGGGCTGTCGCGAGCGGCTGGAAGACACGGCCGGCTGCAGCGAACTGTGGACGGCCGTGACCCGCAGCTTGCGGCAGCCGCAGCCGGTTTGGTCGCCGGAGCTCGAGCGCGTCACGGCCACGATGCGATCCAGTCTGTGCGATACGATCATACAACCACGATCGGCCAGCCGCCTCGAAACAGAAGACGCCACTCCGGCGTTCGACTTCCTCGCTCCTTGCGACAACCCCGACCGACTCGGACGGCTCGGACGCTACGAGGTCATTGAGCTGCTCGGTCAGGGCGGCATGGGGTTCGTTTTCAAGGCAGATGAGTCTTCCCTTTCCCGATTGGTCGCGTTGAAGGTGCTCTTGACGCCGCTGGCCCAGGACAAGAAGGCCCGGGAACGCTTCCGCCGCGAGGCGCGTGCCGCGGCCTCGGTACATAGCGAGCACGTCGTGGCTATTCACGCCGTGGAGGATGCTGCGCCGATGCCGTACCTGGTGATGGAGTACGTCAAAGGAACGTCGCTCCACGATCACCTTAGACAAGACGCACGACCCTCTTGGGAAGAGATCGCTCGCATTGGAGCGGAAATTGCTGATGGGCTGGAAGCGGCCCACGCCACTGGGCTGGTTCACCGTGACATCAAACCGTCCAACATTCTCTTGGAGCGGGGAAGCGGTCGAGTGAAGATCAGCGATTTCGGCTTGGCACGCACCATCAATGATGCTGGTCTGACGCAAACGGGATGCGTCGTCGGCACACCCGAGTTCATGGCCCCCGAGCAGGCGGAAGGGGCGTCTTGCGACCACCGCGCCGACCTGTTCAGCTTGGGAAGCGTGCTCTACAAGATGTGCACCGGCAATCCGCCGTTTTGCGCGAAAACGACGCTTGCCGTGCTCCGACGCACGCAGGAGGACACCCCGACACCGATCAACCGAACGCGTCCCGACGTGCCGGCGGGACTGCTTGCCGTCATCGAGAGGCTCCTGGAGAAGGACCCGGCCAATCGTTACGGCAGCGCGGCCGAGGTGGCCGAAGCACTGCGGGCGATCGATCTGAGTGCCGCGGCCGGGCCGGAACAAAGAGGAGGCCGCCGTGAGGGACGACGACGATCGTCGAGGCGTATTCGCGTCGGCTGGATGGCCGTGGGCGTGTCGCTTCTGCTGGCCGTCGCGCTGGCAGCAAGCGAACTGTCCGGGTTCTCGAACATCGTAGCGAGCATCGCGGCGCTGGCCGGCGCGGCACCGGAAGACGGATCGCCCGCCGCCGGCACGGCGCCGGGGGAGGACACCAAGCCGGCCGAGGAGACGGCGCCTCAGCAGCCGACGAGGATTCAAATCGTCACTCCCGACGGGTTGAGGCGTGAGGCGATCCGCTTGGAAAAGGACCAAGTACCCGAGGCGATCTCACCGCATCTGGTCCGCAAGTTTGAAGGACATACGGGGCCCGTGGCCGACGTGGCGTTCTCGCCCGACGGCAGCCTGGCCCTCTCCGGCAGCGGCTGGCCCCAGGGCGATCGTACGCTACGTCTCTGGGAAGTCGCATCGGGCAAGGAGATCCGCCAGCTCGATATGACTGGGATACCCTTGAACCCCGAGAAGTCGGGCTCGCGCGAAGCCCCCGGGGAAGTCTATTGCCTGGAATTCACGCCCGACGGAAAGCAGGCGGTCGCCGGGATCTCCGGTGGTGCCGTCGGTCTCTGGGACGTGAGCTCCGGCAAACTGGTCCGGCACTTTGAAGGGCACACGGGGACGGTCTACGGCCTGGCCGTCTCGAAGGAAGGCGACAGAATGCTCACCGGTGGTCGCGATTCAACGGCCCGGCTGTGGGACCTGGGCAGCGGCGAGGAACTGCTTCGAATCGAAAGCAGCAAGGCGTGGGTGCGCAGCGTGGCCTTCTCCCCGGACGGCAAACGTGCGCTGCTGGGCGGCTACGACCACAAGATGCGACTTTGGGACCTGGACGCCGCGCAACAGCTTGCGGAAACGAAGCTCGATAACTGGGTCTGGAGCGTCGCCTTCTCGCCCGACGGCGGACGCGCGGCCTCGGCTGCGGGCAGCACGGTCTACGTTTGGGACCTCGCCGAGTCGGATACTCTTCGCCGGCTGCTCGAACTGAAACACCCCGGCGGCGTCACGTGCGTCGCCTTTTCCCCGGACGGCACACGCCTCCTCACGGGCGCGTACGACATGAGCGTACGACTCTGGGATGCTGATGACGGTGAGCTGATCGAGACCTACCCGGGACACCGCGGATGGGTGTTCGGCGTGGCTTTTTCGCCCGACGGCAGCATGGCCCTCTCCGGCGGCGGCGGACGTTACACGGCCAACCACGGCACCAATGCCGGAATCGACTTCGCGCTTCGCCTCTGGAAACTACCGAAGAGGCAAACCCGCGTGGTCAAACCGAAATAGCCGGCAGCGGCCAGCCCCTACACCCAAGAGATTCTGCCATGCCTTACGGTATCGTGTCACGTACTCTGCGCCGAGAGCTCGTTCGGCGGGGACTTTTCGCTGTGGCAGCTTGGTCTGCCCTGACCTTTCTTGCGTCGCATTGCCAGGGCCAGGTCGACCTCAATGCCGCCGACGCGGTCTTTCGGTCGACCGGGTACGCCAGCGGCAGCGACTGGGTCCTCTCGGGCAACGGCTACTTGGGGACCTTTGTCCATCTGGACAACCCCGGCACCGTACAATTCACGGTCAATGCGGCTGGCGAGTTCGCCGGTGGAGAGTGGCCGCTGATGGACTTGCACGTCGCCAACCAGAAGGCTTCCTGGTCCGTCGCCGACAGCGGTTTCATGGACTACTCGGCCACGTTTCAGCTTCCCTCAGGCACGCACAACATGCGCGTGGAGTTCCTGAACGACTACAACGGCGGCGCTCAAGCGGACCGCAATCTGGTCCTCGGAAGCCTGAGCGTAAGCGGCCCCGCGGCGGGCGCCAGTGTGCGGAACTCCGATAGCGCCGCGGTGATCGGCGATGCGGCGGACACCTATATCGAAAACCACCGCAAAGGACCAGCCCGGATCGTCCTGAAGGACGCCGGCGGCTCGCCCTTGCCTCCGGGGATACCGGTGCACGTCAAGCTGCGCAACCATGCCTTCCATTTCGGCTCGGCCGTGGCCGGGACGGATCGAAACGACGGTCACTTGCTGGACGATAATCCGGCGCCGGGCAGCGACCCGTACAACTACCAACAAGCACTTCGGCAACATTTCAACATGTTACAGCCGGAAAAGGCGGGCGGCTGGCGATGGAACGAACAGACCCGCGGCGTCCCGACCATGGAATACGTCGACATGATCACGGATTTCGCCGAACAGCACGGCATGGAAACCCGCATGAATTGCCTGCTATACGGAGACGGCTTGCGGCCCGATTGGGTTCGGGAGCTCGAAACCCGCGCCACGGGCGGCGACGTGGCCGCCAGGAACGACCTGCGATCGGCAATCAGCAGCCGCAACGATTACTTTGTCAGCGACCGTATCACACGGTACGATCACCTCAACGGGATCAACGAGTCCTACCACAAGCCCTTGTATACCGACATTTACGGGCTGGCGGGCGTGGCCGATATCTACAACGAGATGATTGACGCAGCCGACGCCGCCGGTGCCGATGCCGTGGTGGCCTTCAACGAGTACGGCGTCTTGGGCCGCTGGGCCCAGTATGGCGAGTGGTACCGGCAGCACATCGAGGACGTCATCGAGGCCGGCATCACGCCGGAAAACCGCCGCCGGCTGGGGATCGGCATCGAGAACTACACCGGGTCGAACAAGCACGGCGCACACTACATCCACAGAGGCCTTCAGACGATGGCATGGTTCGAATACCCGATCACACTTACGGAGTTCGGTGTGAATACCGGCGATGCCTACGCGCCGGACATCCTCCTGGACAACATGCGGCTGGTCTTCGGTAGCGACGTGACCGACGGGTTCCTGTTATGGGGATTCTGGGAGCCGAGGATGTGGCAGCCGGTGACCGGCGCGGCTCTGTATGACAGCGACTGGAACCTCACCGAGAGCGGAAAGGTGTACCAGCAACTGCTGGGCATCCATGACTGGCAGTTGGCGGACGTACCCGTCTGGACTACCGATCTGGCCCTGTTGACCGACGAAAACGGCCGAATCGATTTCCGGGGATTCTACGGAGACTACGATCTTCTGATCGGCGATACCAAGTGGGCAGTGAGCATCGTCGAAGGTGTCTCGGACTACGAACTGACAATGGTTCCCGAGCCCAGTTCGCTCACGTTCTATGTCCTGGGCTCGATCGTTCTGATGTTCGCAACGTGGCGGCGAGTCAAGTGTCCGCGGTGACAAAGGAGAATGACGTGACGGCAATGTCACCTCTCGTGGTTCTTTGTGCCTGTTCGCTTTTTGCACATGCGCATGACGAGATTCCGAAAGGCACACTCGGGCATCCACTCGGGACTTATCTCACTATTGGGGGTGTACGAGCCGACGTAGACAACATCGGCGTAGCCTTGGTCCTGGCCCGCCACCTAAACAAGCGAGTCGGAGCCCTCTTCTTCCTGGAGGACAAATCATGAATACTCAACGAAGCGTGGAACGCGACGCACGGACAGTGGCAGTTGAGAATGCCAGCTACCGATGGGCCTGCGGCTTTGTCAGCTTTGCACTCCTCATTGATGTAATGTTCCGAAGCGCGGTTCGTAGTGAGGCTGCTTGGGACTTGATGGCCTTGGCCATTCTGCCTGGAATTGCCTCTCTTGTCTACCAAGCCCGGCAGAAGACAGTGATACCGGTTCGGGCAGGGAAGTTAATGACCTTTGCCTTCGTTGCGGCCGCTATCGCAGCCGCAGCCGCAGCCATTCTTACAATGATCGGACCCATGTGAATCTCGGTTGGCTCGCCCCGATGACGTGGGTTTGCACGTTGGCACCGCATCTGCTGGGCCAACGACAAATACGGCGTGACCGCGGTTCGCGACAGGTTGGTTGAGGCAAATAGCCTGCGAGAGCCATTACGTGCCGAATTGGCTGAGTCGCCCGACGAACAGGCCGACGTATTCTTCCGAGATACTCAATGAAAAGGAGATTTGAAATGATCGCCCACGCAACGTCCAACGGGCGCGGGTCGTCGTGGACCCGTACTTCGGTTCTGACCGCAGCTATGGTGCTCCCATGCCTTCCGGCCCTAGCGCAGCGTCAGACGGCCGTCGACGAGGATATGGAGCGTTATGAACGCGAAACCTGGCGTATGTCCCTGAGTCTGGACAGTCCGAATCTCAAACCGCCCGCAGTGCAATTCGCAGTATTCGACAGAGACCCCGTTCCCGGTTTCGAGGCCGCGGTCAAGAAGTATCGGACCTATCATCACGATCAGATTGAGGGAGCGGAGAACAAGGCCAAGAAGCCGGTAGCCCGCTCGTCGTTTATGAGAATCACTTGGGACCGCGGCTTCAGGCAGATCACCGGCGATCAACTCTATCTGCTTGAGCCGGATGGTTTTCACGGTGTGTCATCAAACGGCCCGGGCGGCACGAAATGGATCGCGACCAAGGTCGCAACTGTCGGGGGGAAGCCTGCGTGCTGGTGCATACCGGTGCAAGTCAAAACAGGAAAACAAATCCAGGTCACATTTACTGAGAACAATATGCTTGACCTGGAATCCGTGTTTGGCAACGCGATGCGAGAAGCAGATCCTTGATTTCGACGCAGACGTCCAATGCCCGAACCGCAGGGAGTGTTCAGGCTTGTGACCGCGCTCCCCTATTAGGCCGTGGCCTTTCTGGTATAATCGCCTTGGAGTGCGCAATGTTGAAGCCGAGGACGCCGATTATGGAGGCAAGACCTAGACTCGATACGACACTGGTGGCATAACCAGCGGAGCCGGCGGCCGGGCCGGTCCTGAATGAAGTCATCACTGCCGGCCCGGTGATGGGAGACGTTGTCTTGCGAAGAAAGGAGGGCCCAAGTGATAGGCTCAGCCGCATTCCGACGAGTGCTACGTCGCGTAATGAAGAACCTTGCACCTGAGTTTTCGGAACGGAAGGGAATCTACACACGAGAAACGGAGGCGCAACTGCATTGCATACAGTTCGCACCCGGAAAATGGGGCAAGGAATTCAGCGCCGACATCGGTATCCACTTCGCGCGTCTACCCAGTTTCGAGGCGTTTGGTCACGCATGGAAGCCTCAACACCCCGAACCTGACACTTGTTGCTTCAAACGCCGATGGCGGGACAGCGCTAATGAACAACTCTTCCCGTACGGCGATACCAACGACGACGCAGAGAAGTTCCTCTCAGCAATCGTCACTGACTGCCTCACCACGTTTGACCAGTCCAGTACTTCATGGGGTAACGGGCACCCTTTGCTCGAGAAACTGCCGCCGGAAACGCTCGAATCGGACGCCGCGATTTTCAAGAGACTCATGGACTGTCCTGACGTCGACGAGAAGCAGCGTCTTTCAAATACCATGGTGATTCGGAAGATGTTTCCCGGCTGGTATCCGCATGTTTCGCCAATGTGCATCATGCTCGCACACTTCGCCAAAGAAGCCGGTGATTTGCAGAGGGTATCCGACTACATTTCTATCACCTCCGCACCCGGACAAGGACACCTCATGGGACCAAAGGCGGAGCAATTAGTCGACGCCCTGAAGTCACGCCGAACCGGCAAACGGAGGCGCTAAGGGAGAACACATGATGACACTTCGAGTTGCAGTGACCACTGTCTTGGCGTCCCTGATTGTGCCTGCCATACCGGCTGCGGCGGGGGATAATCCGGCCGATTGGCTCAACGAGAAGGAGTGGCCGGCACTTGTGCAACCCCGAGTTTTCGAAATACAGCCCAGTGACGGCCAGCTTGCGCGGCTTTTTAAGCAACGGCATAACGCGGCTCAGGATGAGTTGCGCGAGCGGTACACGTTCTGGCTCCAAGGCTATGGCACGCTCGATCAAGTGCTTGCGGCTGCCCGGCGAGCATGTGGGGCTCGGCTGGAGGTCATCGACCCTCATGTGGATCGTCTCGCAGTCCTGCGAGAAAGAGTCGATTTCGCCAAGGTCATCGAGCGGCAAGCCGAGGCTATTCGAAGAAACCGAAAGCGGGCAGAGGCTCCGTTTGCCGACGAAGCGTGCGCCCGGTACTTCCGCCTGGACGCCGAGATCGAACTTCTGCGTGCCGGGGTGGAACTGACTGCCGAGAGAGCGGGCGAGGCGGCATTCCAAGTGCCCGACAACAGCGAAGCGCAGATTCGCGGAATCGCCGACGTGTTCGCGTCACTGAAGGCCGACTTGATAGCGATGAGTGCCGACTATCCAGAGTTTGCCGACGTCAAGCACGTCGCCATTGGCAAGCAAGGGATCACGCACGGAATCGTCTACGAGTACAACTGCGGCTTCGGAGGAAAGCGAGGCTACAAGGACACCGGTCCCAACGCACTCGCCATTGGCATTGAGGTGATGACGTTCCGTGAGTTCTCCGAGAAGGTCGACACCGTCGCGATGCAGGCGCCACTATATCGGTGGAAGAAACTGGAGCTGGTGGGATGGCCGACACTCCATTTCGGCAAAGACATACCGGAGACGCTGGTGAAACGGCTGGAAAGACTACTCAGGAAGCACGTCGAAATGATCGATCAGTTGGACCGGGGTGCCCTTGCACCGAGAACCCCGGAAGTGGGGGTGCATGCCCCGAACGGTTCATGACGCTGTTTGATTCGTCAACGCAATCACTCTTGAGTAAGGACCACACGGCCGAGGCATCGAAGCGTACGTTCGTCTCTCGCGGAGGTGTTCACGACCTCTGACACAAGCCCCTGGGAAAAGACCCCCTCGCGTGAGTAATGGTACACCCCGCCAAGGAAGCGCGTTTCGAGGACGCTAAGGTGCGTCGGGCGATGCCGCCGACGCGCCCTGCCGCCGACGCGCCCTGCCGCCGACGCGCCCTGCCGACGACGCGCAAATGCCCGCGGGGGGCGACCGAAGCACGTTGCGCCGGCCTCCACTACCGGTGGCTAGGCCTTCGGCACCAGCATCCCCAGGTGAAGGAACGCGGCGGCTCAGTCGCCGCGCGGTCAGCAGTCACTCGACAGCCGCTTGGCCGGGGTCCTTGTCTTGGAGTACTTGGAAATACCCTGATCCGATTGTGAAAGCTTGACGATTGGAGAGTAGATAGCGATGCGGGTTGACAGGTGAACCCCTCGCGGACGGCCCAGGTACCGGATGGAAAGCCGCGTGCTTGCGGTGCTGTCGCTGCTGTTGCCGGCAGCGGGGTGGAACACTCTCCTTTCGGCGCGGTGAAGGTGCCCAACTCGCCCGGGCGTTGTGTCATCTTGACCCGTTTCACTGGTTCGCTGACCTCCGTCTGAACACGTTCGACTACGGCGGTCGCCGGGTACATGGTCTCCTTTTTTGCCGGAGTGGCTGGACATGGAACTCCCGCGTCGCGATCGAGGTGATGAGTTGCTCAGGCCCGGTGAAATGACCCGGATGCGGCGTCGCCTGGGCAGCGTCGCGGCCAATCACGACCTGCGCACGGTGATCGCCTGCGCGTTCGATCATCGCACGCAGATGCTCCCGTTTCTGTACGCAGACACCAAGATGGCCCCGGCCGGAGTGCGGGCAATCGGGGCCGCCATGGCCGACATCGGGTGCCACAAGACCCGCATTGTGTTACAGCAGTGGAACCGGAACTTCCGTCCGTCTCAGATGCAGCTCGACGGAGGGATTCCCGATCTGTTCATGGTCTCCAGTATGTTGTTGCACTCGGCGCCGTGCGAGGCCCTGATTCGCGACGCCTGCCGGATCGATCCGGCGCGCCGCCCGCTCGTGATCGCAGGCGGGCCCAAGGTGATCTACGAGCCGTGGAGCGTCTTCGGCGCCGAGCGGGAGGACCCTTGGGGCGCGGACGTGGCCGTAACGGGCGAAGAGTACGTGCTGCTCAACCTGCTGGAAGTGCTGTTGTCGTTCCGCGCGGGCAGGGAACCGATGCGGTTGGCCTTCCAGCGGGCCCGCGACAGCGGGGCGCTGGACGAGGTCCCCGGGTTGGTCTACGCCAGGACCGATGCCTGGGGCGTCGTTGAGGAGCTGGTCGATACCGGCATCCAGCGCCTGGTGGGCGACCTCGACGAGCTGCCGCACCCGGCCCTGGGCTATCGGCTCCTGGAACCACCCGGCAACGGCCCGACGCTCAGTCCCCAAGCGATTCCCGCCAACCGGGTTCGCAAGCACGCCCGGCTGGCGTCGCTCGTGCTCACGCAGGGGTGCCGCTTCGGTTGCTCCTACTGCCCGATCCCGGCCTACAACCAACGGCAACTCCGCGCGAAGAGTGGCGAGCGGATCAGCGACGAAATCGATCGCATCTTCACCGAGTACCGTATTGGCTACTTCTTCGGGACGGACGACAACTTCTTTGCCGACCGGCAGCGAGCCGTCGAGATCGCGGAAACGCTGGCGCGGAAGGTTGATGCCGGCTCGAGACCCCATTGCAAGATCCGCTGGGCGACCGAAGCGACGGTCCACGATACGCTGAAAATGCGGGATCAGCTTCCACTGGTGCGAAAAGCGGGACTGTGGGCCCTGTGGCTCGGCGTCGAGGACATGAGTGGCGAGCTGGTCAACAAAGGACAGAACGCCGAGAAGACGATGGAAGCGTTCGGGCTCCTTCGGGAAAACGGCATTTTCCCCGTCCCCATGCTCATGCACCACGACTCGCAACCGTTGTACTCGTGGAAGGGCAACCATGGGCTGCTCAATCAACTGAGCCTGCTGCGAAAGGCCGGCGCCCTCTACATGCAGGTCCTGATGCTGACACCCTCGCCCGGCTCGAAGTCGTACGAGGACGCCTTCACGTCGGGGCTGGCGTATGAGAGCGCGGGCGGCGTCCGGGTCGAACCAGTGCTCACGAGCGGGATGCACGTTGTCGCCTCACGGCACCCCCGTCCCTGGGTCAAGCAGTTGAACCTCCTTGCCGCTTACCTGTATTTCTTCAACCCGCTCAGATCGCTTTGGGCACTGGTCCTCTCCAAGAGTAAGATCCCCCTGGCCGACGCCGAGACCTGGCCACCACAGGCGGCCCGACAGGACCAGCCCTGGCGCAAGAGGGTCGCTCGCCGCCTGAAGCGAAAGCTGCGGGCGCATCTCGGCGACGCTGTCGTGCAACTGTTCGGCACCTGGGGATGCATACTCACCTTGCGGCGCACGCTTGGCTGGACCTATCACATGATGCGCGGCAACATCAATCGCTGCACCCGCCCCCCCACCAGCGCGATCCCCATGCGAGGAGCCGACGGCGGCCCGGCGAGTCACGCCTTGCCGGGAACTCCGGTTTCCATCGTTTCGCGCGTCGATCGGGTGCACGGCGCGAAGAAAAAGGCCGCCTGACCGCCTCCCGTTGGCACCCCGGAGGTGTACGAGGTCGATACCCCCGAAGCAGGCTGTAAACATGCGCTTCGTGCAGTCGGTGGGGGCGACCTCGTGCACGAAGCCGGGCTCCCGAGCCGACGGCTCACCCCGACAAATGGGTGGGACTGGCCCGGTTCCGGCACCGTTTTGACGGAACCGGTCTGCCGTCTGACGGGGTGTCGG
>Ga0180437_10009846_pt1 | contig 11750 bp, 12 predicted proteins | sample SS_ome_4_FD_132410 | JGI IMG/M metagenome (GOLD analysis project Ga0180437, IMG submission 132410) | Hypersaline lake sediment archaeal communities from the Salton Sea, California, USA - SS_3_D_1 metaG | ecosystem: Environmental > Aquatic > Non-marine Saline and Alkaline > Hypersaline >... | reverse complement strand
TTCATGCATGAGCAGTATGCGAACGGATGGGTAAAAGAACATAGTGTAGGAATGTACTATGTAAATGTCCTCGTAGCAATAGACAATAAAGAATACCCCGCAGAGTATAAGACTTGGAAAAAGTACATAGATAAGATAGGCAACAAAGACGACATAAAGGAGGGTTTTTTCTTCGCCGTCACAGAGGCAAAACTTATCGAAGGCAGCGCTGTAACGCGAGGCTCTAACCACGTAACACCTACTATTAACAACAATAATACACCAAAAGGGCCGTCTAAAGGACACCCCACAGAAGAAACAGAGCCGCCCTCGAGCACTCGGAGCAAACGAATACATTTAATTTAATCTAACACTTTTAAAAATGAAAAACAGAACTGTAAGAATACTTTTATTTACGATATTAGGCTTATTAGCCTTTGTACTAGGAGCCTCGGCGGCGAGTATTGATTTTAGCGCGATAGATTTATCAGGCTTAGACTCAGCAGGGGCGATGATCACAGCGGCAGCGCCTTTAATGTGGATAAAAAACAACGCCTTTAAGGAACTTTCCCCTGAGGAGTTCGACGGCTTAGACGAACACGAGCAGGGGCTTTACCTCACGGCTCTAAAAGAACACAGAGAAGCGCGCGACATTGAGATAGCAAAGCAAATTAAAGAGCTGCAAAAAGACGCAGAGACGAACAAGGATACTATAGAGGGTCTCATAAAGGAGCTTAACGGTATAAACTCTGCTCAGATTAAAGAGATGCTAACAGCACTTGAGATACAAGGCAAAGAACTTACCGCTTTAAGGAGAAAAGGAGAGGTTTCAGGTAACACTTTCGAAAAGTCAATGAAAAAAGCCTTTGACGAAACCCTCTCTAAGGCTAAAGCAAGTCTCGCAAAGGGGGCTAAAGTAACAACGGAGGTAAGCAAAGCGACGCAGACTTACGGCGATATCACAACAGGCGAGGAGCTTGCAACGATAAGACCCGGTGTAATTGACAAGCCTGTACGAATGCCGAAGATTAGATCTTTGTTTCGTACGATACCTTTATCTACGGAGTTCTATAAATACATAGAGCAGTCTTTAGTAACTAGGGATGCTCAAAATGTTGCTAAATGTTCGGCTGTTACGTCAACAACTAAAGAGGAGCTGACCCTCGTAACTGTCGAGACTAAGAAAGTTAAAGACATTATTTCTTTCTGTCTTGACTTCGTAGCAGACTACCCTTTCATGCAATCACGTATCAGATTGTTAATCGATCAGTCTTTAGCGCTTAAAATTGATGAGCAATTATTGCTAGGTACTGGTACAGGCTTAGAACTTACTTCTATAGACTCCGTATCTTCTGAGTTCTCAGCGGTTAACCCTGCATGTGATGTTTCTGCGGCTATCCAAGGGGCGAACTATGTAGATCTATTACTCGCAATGGAGACGCAAATTGTTGAGCTAGGACAGCAAGAAGCTTTCACCCCGGACACTATCTTAGTGAATAAATGTGACTGGTTCTTGAACGTAGAGAGCCTCAAGGACGCGAACAATAACTACCTTGACACGAGGGTAACCTTAGTGAACGGAGTACCTTATCTAAACGGTATGCAAGTTATCTGGACGCCGATAGTATTACAAAATTCATGTTATGTGATAGACACCACAAAGGGGGACATTATCGACAGACAGGTATTGTCTTTAGAAATAGCAACCCAAAACGGGACTGATTGGGAGCAAGAAATTGCATCTTTAAAAGGTTTCGAGCGATTGAACTTAGTTGTTCCTTCAAACTGGGCCAATGCTTTTATGAAATGTTCCGATGTTGCTACCGCAATAACAGCAATTACAAAACCATAGTTTAGTTTATAGTGATTAATGTAAATAGGCCTCTCTAGCGGAGGTCTATTTTTTAAAGAGAATTAAGCATGTATATAATATTTATAAAAGATCATCCCTCAGGGCTAAAAAAAGAGGACATTGTAGAGACGCCCGACAAAAACGGCGAGAGGCTAATAGCTGAGAGCTTCGCCGAAAAATCCAGTAGGGACAAGTTCCGCAATTGGAAGAAAGGTGAGGCGGATAGAGCGAAGGCTAAAATTGAAGCAGCCGAGAAAGCAGCAAAGGTCAAAGCAGAAGCGAAAGAAAAAGAACTCGAGGCGCTTAGAAAAGAGGTACTAAAAGAAATTGAAGCCGAAAAACTAGCGGCGAAAGCTAAAGAGGCAGAGGCTAAGAAAGCTCAAGACAAGTACGAGAAAGCGGAAGCGGCGAAAGCTAAAGAAGCTAAAGAAGCTAAAGAGGCGGCGGATAAAGAAAAGCGAGAGCGAGAACTTAAAGCGGCTATCCGTAGAGATTTAGAACGAGGCGAAACAGAAGCAATAAAAAAAGGGTCGAAAGATCTAAGTGAATAAACCCTAAAAGGTTATATATGTCTAATTTTGTACAGGCTTCCGACTTCGAGAGCGGAACAACTAAAATACCCACAACGCGATACAGCGTAAGCGAGCTGCAGGCGTTCATAGACGAGCAAGAACCTACAATTTTAAGGCACTTGCTAGGCTGCGACCTGTACGCCGATTTCTTAGCGGACTATTTAGCGGCCCCGACAGATGAATTTTCAGAAGATAGATTCAAAGACATATATAACCCTTTTTGCATAGACTACAGCTGCGGGATATTAGAGAGCAAGGGCATAGTATACCTGCTCAAGCACTTAATATTATACGAGTATGAGGCTTTGCAAGAGGTTACCAGAAGGGTGAACGGGTTTGTAAAGGAAAAGAATGATAACTCCGAGAGCTCAAGCTCTATGCAAGCGGGTATTTTTGACTTATACAATAAAGGGGTGTTGTCCTACGGGGCTATACAGACCTACATTAAGTTAAACCCCAAGAGCTACGATTACACGAAATTTAACGGCACCGAAAAACAGTATCTCACATGGTTCTAGAAGTAGCTAAAATAATACTAGAAGGGGCAAACATAATACTAAAGTCCCTGGACGACACAATACTAGGGGTTATACCCTCACAAGGTACAAAAGCCTCTTACGATACAGTTTTGCATGATTTAGTATACCTGAAATCAGAGACGACGTATAGAGACCCGAACGCTAAAAACTGGCCTCTTAATTTCAACAGCATAGTAGAACCCGCGGGAATGACCTCGCGAGATATTCTCTTACAGGAACTAGCAGATAACTTTTTAAACACCCCTGTACCGACAGCCCCGACGGGCTCAACGGACGTATTCATACAAGATCAAGACACGGAGGTACTAGGCTTGTTCTTAGCAAACGTACTCGATACGGTAAGTATACTAACAAACACGGTCAAAGACTCAGAGGAGGTGGACGTAGAGACAACGGGGCTGGTACCTGTAGACGGGAATTTCTTATGTATGCAAGAGGACGGCAAGATAACGCAAGTTGAGATAGCCTCAGTAACGCCCATAGCTGGCGATCAATACACTCTAGGTATTAAGGTCCCCTTAGACTACGCATACACTACCGCAGGGGGATGCAGCATACAGAATGTCGACATGAACGTAGACGGGAGCATAACCCCAAAGCCCTACGGGGTAGCACCTCGAGGTCCTTACAAGTGGGATATAACGCGGCTTATGGTGTCTATGATATTAGACTCAGCGGGGGACGATGGGAAATTCGGCAACCTAACAGCTTTGGCTAACGGGGTTTACTTCAGGAAAGAAGACGCCGCCTCTAGCCAAAACCTATTCAATGTAAGAGATAACTCTGATTTTAGGGTCGAAGGGTACGACGTAGTTTACCCTACTCGCTCAGGCGGTGGGGGTTCCTTCGGCATGGCAGCTAGAATAACCTTTGCCGGCTCAGATAAAAGAGGGGTTGTGGTGAGACTAGACGGTGCAGCTCTTGAAAGTTTCGTAGCGAATGTAAGGGATAAACTGGAAGGTATAGTTAAGTTTAGGATAAAATTACAAGGGCATATAGTAGAGGACTAATAAGAATAAGGATGACAAACGAAGATCTAGCAGGATGGCTTGAGAAATTAGAGGGTAAGATAGACGGAATAGTAGTGCAGACTACGAAAACGAACGGTAGGGTTAATTTGATAGAGTCACAGCTTGAGTCTGATAAGATAGCACGCGAGCAAAAGAAAATAGGCGTAGGCAAAATATTAACTTACGCAATTGCGATTTCTGCGATTGTAGTAAGTTACATAAAATAGGACAATGAGTAAACAAGCGGCGGACATAATAGAAGATTTCATAAACTCGATAAGTCTAGAGGTTCAAGTATTGAGCAGCTCCGACGACGGAGAGCAAACAACTCTTGAGCTGTCCGAGGTTTATCACCTCAGGGCGTACATGACCTTGACGGTTTATGCTTTAGGGTATCAGGTCGTTAGCGTTACAGGCACTACCGTAATAGTTGAGGGGGTCATAGCATCGCCGACACTTGCAGTAATTCCGAACCCTTTTTTCTTCCATGGGACGCCCCAGGCTACAAACGTATTGCTAGGAGACATAAACGACTTTAAACAAAAATCGCCGCTCATCTATCTTTACGAAAAGTTAAGAGATGAGAAGATAGCCGACCCCGAGAGCTTGACCGCTCGTCGGGTAACGGTGGCGTTGTTCGTGCTTGACAACTCCCTCGCGGAATGGACAACAGACGAGCACTATACGGAGATAATAAACAGACTAGCCTCTTACGTAGGGGTACTAGAAGATAATATACAAGAATACCCTCTATTTAACGCCGAGGAGATAGACGTGTTTACACGCACACCTCACGCTAATTTCGGGCAATTCATGGATAATAAAGGCTATGTAAATCACATATTTGATGAGGTGTATTCGGGTATAGAGCTTAGATTTACATTGCCGATTAAAGCAAATCTAGGTTGTTGATAATTAGGTGTTAGCAATTTATTAACTTAAAAACAAAAAAGCAATGGGAGCATGTCCTTGTAATGTAAGTTTCGGGAATACAGGCAAAGCAAACTGCGAGCCTATCCAGGACGTAACAGCAAAATTAATATTCGTTCGTACTTTTGCGGACGACGGAACAAAAAACGCTATCCCTGTAGGGACAGAGGTAGACGACGCGTATATAACAGCAAGACTTAACGACCCGGACGTTTCAAAAAGGTGGTACCCTTCAAGACGTTTAGTGTCAGTTGAGGACGTAAGAGGAGACAACACGACCGAAAGTATCGACGGTGTCGACTACATAACGGATAAAGGGCAGAGAACTTTCGTGGGCTTCTCCCCAAAAACAGATTCCGTGTATCTTGGTAAGATAGCTCAAGGTGAGTGCGGTCAATTCTCAGTATTTACAGTAGATAAGTCGAACCGCATAATCGGCGAGACCTCAACAGACGGTTTAAACCTATACCCTGTAGCTATCGAGGAGGGTACGTATTACACCAGGTTAGTGAAAACTACTCAGGCGACAGTACAGAAAACCGAGATAGGTTTCACTTACTCGATCTTAGCGAACGACGCCGATCTAAGAATGATCCTGGCAACAGGGGACATTTTAGGCGCAACGGGGCTATTAGACGTGAACGCGGCTAACTCGGGAGAGTCTACAACTGGTTTTGTGTCTGTCTTAACTCTAGATTATGGGTATTACGGGGCTAATTTAGCCGTTGTAGGTTGGTTGCTTGCAGATTTTGCGCTCTATAACGTGACGCAAGACACGGCCGTGGTGATCACCTCAGTAACAGAAGCGCCCGACGGCACGTATACTTTTGTGATACCTGCTCAGACGGCAGCCGATGAGCTTACTCTCACGGGGGTAAAAGACGGCTTTGAGCTAGAAAGTACAATCTTAATACCTTAAGCGTATGTTATCTTTAAAGAAAACAAGCTTTAACAAAGAAGCAATTAAAACGATGAGTTTTAAGGACTTTGAGAAAGCCTATAAAGGTAAATTCAAAGGAGATACAGACTTGAAAAAGTTGTTTATCTCCCTTGGAGGTAGGATAAAAAACGACTAAAAGACGGGGAGGGGTTTAATTATCTCCTCCCTTTTTTATAAACTTGCATTATGTTTGATGAGCTAAAGAAAATAACGGCGAGAGCCTCGAAGTTGGACATAAACGAAGTCTTATACGAGATTTGGCAAGGTGAAGACGTGCAAGAGCTTATAATAGAGTTGAACACTAGGGCGCAATTATACGAGCAAGGTATAGACTCTAAAGAAAAAGATCTAGGAGAGTACGCACCTTTTACCATAGAGCAAAAGAAAATTGCAGGCTTACCTTTCGATCGAATTACTTTATTTCAGACAGGCGAGTTTTACACCTCGTTTTATGTGAGACCCAGGGTTGACGGCTTCGAGATAGTAGCTAACCCGGTCAAAGAGGACGGCAACTTGTTCGACGACTTCGGCGAGGATATCGTAGGGCTCACACAGAGCAGCCTAGAGCAATTATCTAAAACAGTACTAACTTACATAATACTACAGGTTGAAAAGAGACTCACTACATAGCATAAGCACCCTTTCAGTAGAGACTTACTACGAAATAATAGCCACGGAAGAGTTAACAAAACTAAAGAGATCCCTTTCGTTCGCTTCTGTTAGTGATCTAGAGGATAGATGGGCTTTAATTAACGACGAGATTACGGAGATAGTAGGGCAAAGCGACACCTTTACCGAAATGCTAAGGCTAAGAATAAGTAAGGCGGAGCACCTAAACGCCGCATACAACTCCGGGGAGAAATGGAGACTTACGCTTGCAGCCGTTGAGGAGGCAAAAATAAAAGAGCTGGAAGAAACAGCGGGTAAAAGTGTGAGTTTAACTCAAACTTTACTAACTTTGAGCAAAGCGCAAGGTTATAAACTAAATAGTAAAGAGCTTACAACTCTTGAGTATTTCACTTTAATAAATATGTCGAATGACTCAAATAAAAAATAGCGAGGTAGTACAGCCTAACATTTTTGACAACACAATAAAATCGGCGGAGGATTTAAACGCCGCCTTGTCCGTGCTTGAGGCCTCATTCAAAGACATACTAAAAACTACGGCAAAAATAGCAGGCGAGACACCTCTCGAAGGTTTCAAGAACATTGAAAAGGTAACAAAAGCCCTCGAGGACAACACGAAAGCGGCTAAATCCCTGGAGGAGATAAAAACGGAGCAGGTAAAGGTAAATGCCACCCTAGAAAAGCAACGTAAGAAACAAGAGAAGGACGCGAAAACTCGCAAAAAAGCACTCACAGACGAGGAGAAACTACAAGAGATACTCAACAAAACAAACGAGGATGCTGTAAAAACCCGCTTAAAATTACAAAAAGCTCAAAAAAAGCAAAAGGACGAGCTCAAAGACCTACTCGTATTAGAGGATAAAGAGGCAGGGCAGCTTGAGAAAGTCCAAGCCCAACTTCGAACGTTAAGAAGAGAGAGAGAAAAGCTACAAGATGTTGAGGTACAAGACGCGGAGAGGCTAAACGAGATAAACAAGGCGATAGACGAAAATAACGACTTCATAGAAGCCAACTCAGACAAACTAAAGAAACAAAAAATAGATATCGGAAACTACGCCGAGGGGGTAGGTACGGCGATATCGGAAAGCTCAGAGTTTAGCGGCATCCTAGGTAAATTAGATCAGGTCCTGAATAAACTCGGCGACAAACTACTAGACGCAGGGGAGAACGCAGAGGAGGCCGGCAGTAAAGCAGAAGAAACAGGCAAAAAATGGAAACGCCTAGGGGCTATTATGAAAGCCTCAATAATAGGGCTGATAGTTGGCGCACTCGGAGTTCTTGGTAAAAGCTTCACAGCATCACGGGAGGGATCAATAGCACTACAGGTTAAGCTAGAGCAGTTAAGCAATAGTGTTACTATTATAGGTTCAAGATTGAGAGGTCAAGCGGACGGCATAAGCGCTAGTTTAAAGAATTTTGGACTTAGCTTTCAGAGGTTTTTTCTCATACAAACCAATTTGGTAGACTATCTGAAAGGGAACACTATACCCGAGCTAGAAAAACTAGATAAGCAAATAGCAAAAAACAATAAGACAATTGCAGAGGCTAAAGGCGGCGGCGAAGGGTTTTTGAACAATCTTGTAGAACTTAACAAAGCTACTGAGGAGTTTCTCACTAATCAAGCATTACTAAACGACGAACTAGCCCTGCTTAATATTGAGGTGTCGAAATTGACAGGTGAAGAGGAGCGTTTACAGCAAGTTGCAGACGATACGACAAAGAGTTTTAATGAGCAAGAACAGGCGCAAAAGGACGCACTTGAGATAAGAAAAGAGAGGTTGGCTATTGAAAAAGAGGTGGCGGACAAACAACTAGATCAAGCTGTTTTGGCTGTACAAAAAAATCTTCTTGCTCAAAATGAAGCGGTAGACGAGTCCTATATTAGGAATTTAGGCATATTGAAAGACAGAGACTTACAACTAAAAATAGGAGAAGAGGCTGTAAATGCACTAAGTGAAGCTACGGTAAAACTACAGGAAATTGAAAATGAGCAATTAATAGCCTCTTTAGATGCTAATAAAACCTTGACAGAAATACGCCGCGACCGATTCGAAAGGGAGTTAGATTTCGCTATAGATGTGTTTGATGCACAAAAAATGGTCAATGAGCGCATAATAGCAAATGATAAAGCGACTCTAGACGAGCAAGCGGTAATAATAGAGCGTACGCGCAAAATCACAAACGATTCTTTCAAGGATCAAATAGCCCTAGTGGAGGGATTTCTAGGGCAAAAATCAGACCTTGAAGCCCTAGCACTTGAACAAGATCAGGCGATTGTTAGGGAGCGACTAAGACAACTAACCGCCGATGATGTATCTCTAGGTAGAATTTTAGAGATTATAAGAGATAGGAAAGCGGCAGTACAAGACGTTGTAGATTTAGAGAATGATCTAGCAGACAAAGTAAAAGAAAGAGCCGACACAGAAGAGCAAGCAGCTCAAACCTTGGCAGAACTTAGGAAGTCGGTTGAGGTTACACTAGCTGAGGAGCGTCTAGAGTTAAAAGAGGAGGAGCTAGAACAAGACGACGCTTTTTATTCTGCTAAATTGGATGCTGCAAAGAAAGCACTTGAGGAGTTAAAAAATATAGAGATAGAAGAGGCGGAACTACGACGGGATAACTTACTGAAAAATGATGAACTCCTATTACTTGATCGGGTTAAAATAGCAGAAGAGACAGAGGAGGAAATAAGACAAATAAAACAAAAATCTCTAGAGGAGCAAATAAAACTTGATCAACAAGGACAAAAAAAGATAGCTGATAATCAAAAAGAAATTTTAGAGCGAGGTAGTGAAGTACTTTCAGAGGTACTTACTAAACGCTCAGAGGAGAAATTAGAAGCTATTGATAAAGAAATAGAGGCAACTCTCAAAAGACAGGAGCAACTCGAAGAGGCGGCGAGCGAGGGAGTGGAAAATACCACTGAAAACCTAGCAACGGAGCAGAAGCGACAAGCAGAGTTGGAAGCTCAAAGAGAAAAGCAAATACAAAGGCAAAAGGCCTTAGAGCTAGGTCTTACAGCATTGAAATTATACGCCGCGAAAGTTGGGGCGGGCGATAAGAATGCGCTAGGGTCTACAATAACGGACATAAGCCTACTCTCCGCTTTCGTTGCGGCTCTGCCTTCGTTTTATCAAGGAACAAATGAGCAGACAGTAGGGCAAGCCTTAGGCTCACCTGATTTGAAAGGCCGAGACGGTTATGTAGTTAGGGTAGATAAAGACGAGACGATCCTAAACCCTGCAAAAACAAGAGAGTACCACGCCGCTTTAAGAACGGGAACCCTGCAAACAGCGCAAGGGGTGACCCCGCAAGTGGACAACTCTTATTTGATAGGGCAAAAACTCGACTCTATTAAGAAGAGCATAGAGGGTCAAGAAATTTACAGAGGGCTAGATTATAACGAGCTTGAGAAAGCTGTAGTTACAACGGTCGAGAGTAAAAACAAAATACAGAGAACGCATAAAAAAACAGGCGGCATATGGTAATAAAAACACATAAACATGAAAATAGTTGTGGCAGTAGAGGGTGTTATATCTCTGATAGGGTTTTGCCTGTTGACCGCAAGCCTGAGCGCATTTATTCACAAGTGCATGGACTCGGGCATGATACTGAGGAGATACTACCTTTATCTAACATTAAAGTGGATAAAGTGGAGAAAAAAGCGGCGTAAGAGGCAGATATTAAAGCCTCTCGGTTTATGCATTTATTGCTATTCCGCGTGGGTGTATCTAATCTCGTACGCTGCAATTAAGGGCCCAGAATTGAAAATGATTCTAGGTCTAGGAATAAACTATATAATAATTGAAGCATGGCTGAATTATCAAAAAAAGGTTTCATAACCCTTTTCATAAACGGTATAACATACAATGCACCTCTGGAGTGGCAAGATTTAAATGTACTGGCAACATTCGATAATGAGAGTACACAGGCGAACATAAGCACTACAGAGATAACGCTTGTGGGCGAAGCTATGCAGTCGGTAAAGGATATAATAGATGAAGGTCTAACGGGCGGAGTAGGTATATTTGAAGGTGTGCCCGCGAAAATAGCGGTGTATAATAAAAATAATACTGCGATAGTCTTCGACGGATACATCAACCTGACAAAGGACTACAAAGACGAATCTTGGAACGGTAGAATTTTCGTAACTGTTCAGAAAAAAGACGGCTTAAACTCTTTAGAGGACAGACTAAGCGGACTAACCTACGGGTACCTGGAAGAACAAAAAGTTTTTACTTTAAAAGATTACATAAGTCTTGAGTACGTAGTAGAGAAAAACAATAATTCATTTGAGATACTGGTCAATAGTGTTACCTTATTTCTGATGCTAAAAGAACTTGCGGAGGCGGTAAAAACAACGGCGGAAACTATAAGCGATACAGTTGCATTTTTCGCCACGGGCGCAACGGGAGGTATAGCTGCGAGCATATACGCTGTCTCAAAATCGGTAATTACTGTAGCGTACACAGCAACATTGACCGTAGCCGTAACGGGGTTAATAAATGATCTTGTACAAACTTTCGTCTCTCCCCTGAGAAAACATAAAGTAATAAGCTTATACACGTTGCTCGCAAACGTTTCAGAGCATTTAGGTTATACTCTTGAGACTGATATAGCAGAACTCAAAGAATTTTTCTTCTTACCTTCAAACAACAACCTAGATCAATACGACAAACAGGGGTTTATATTCAAAACGGAGGGTACCAAAACAGGGTTGCCGAATATCACAGATAACGGGTACCTATGTTCAGAGATGTTTGGGGCGGTTAAGAATATGTTTAGGGCTAAACTATCTATCGAGGGCAGTACTTTACAATTTAAGAATGTAGATTCGAGCTATTGGGTAAAAAAGAGCATCTACAAAATGCCGCCTGTTCTTGAAAAGACAAAGCAATATAACACCGACGAATTGAACGCAAACAGATTATTAAGTTTTGCGACAGATATTTCGGACGAGTGGACGACAAGTCTTTATACAGGCACGACAATAGAAACAATCACGGACGCGGTAACGGTCAATAATGCCGATGCAAAATACATTAGCGGGCTTGACAACGTACAGATACCCTACGCGTTAGGCAACAGAAAAACAGAACTTAATGCTTTAGAGAATGCGGTTGCAAAAATTGGAGGCGCGGCGGACAGGTTAATAAAATCATTCGGTGGCGGGAGTAGCTTTAAGGCAGCCGTTCAAAACCGAGTAGGTTCTTTGAAAGTGTCGAATAACAACACAACTACTCCGAAAATTTTATACTTAAAAAATGGAAAAATGCCCTCTAATCATCGCAGTATCTGCGG
>Ga0180437_10009844_pt1 | contig 11751 bp, 15 predicted proteins | sample SS_ome_4_FD_132410 | JGI IMG/M metagenome (GOLD analysis project Ga0180437, IMG submission 132410) | Hypersaline lake sediment archaeal communities from the Salton Sea, California, USA - SS_3_D_1 metaG | ecosystem: Environmental > Aquatic > Non-marine Saline and Alkaline > Hypersaline >... | reverse complement strand
GCCGATTGTATTAAATGTGCCTGTTGCTACGCCGATTGTCCCAAAGTTGACGACATGCCCGAGTTTATCGGACCGGCGACCTCGATTCAAATCTATAAACAACTGTTTGATCCCCGTGACCGGCGGACAGAGGAACGGAAACGACGGAGTGCGGCCAGCGGGGGCATTTTTGATTGCGATAAACACGCGGTTTGCGTCAAGGTTTGTCCCAAAGATTGTCGTCCCCTCCGTGCGATTACTTTTATTCAACGCGCCATTAATACTTGAGGTACTATGTTACGAATTATCAATTTTGATCACGCTGCGGCCACCCAACCGCTACCGGCGGTGGTCGAGGCAATGCAACCCTATTTGCGGGACATTTTTGGCAATCCGTCCAGTATTCACAAAGCGGGCCAAAGCGTCAGAACGGCGATTGAGCAGGCCCGGTCTCAAGTCGCCCAAATGCTGAATGCCTCCCCCGAGGAGATTTATTTTACTGCCTCGGGCAGTGAGTCCAATAATTTTGCTTTGAAAGGGATTGCGTTCGCCAATCAAAAAAAAGGGAATCATATTGTTGTTTCGGCGATTGAACATTTTTCCGTGTTGCAGGCCGCGAAGTCGCTTCAAAAATTAGGGTTTGAGGTCACACACGTCAAAGTGGACCGAAATGGTCTGGTGGCACCGGAGGATGTTCAGCAGGCGCTTACCGATAAAACACTTCTTGTCTCGATCATGCACGCCAATCATGAAGTCGGTACCATTGAACCGATTAAGGAAATTGCCCGGCTTGTCAAGGAGCGCAATATTCTTTTTCACACCGATGCGATTCAGACCGCGGGATTGATTCCGGTGGATGTCAAAGATTTAAACGTGGATTTGCTGAGTTTTGCCGCCCAGACTTTTTATGGTCCCAAAGGGACGGCCGGGCTTTATATTCGTAAAGGGGCGCGCATCAATCCGTTGATTGACGGGGGTACCCAGGAAGGAGGCCGTCGGGCGGGAACAGAAAATGTAATGGGAATTGTGGGAATGGGAGTGGCTGCTGAACTGGCGCAAAAAAAGATGCCCGACCGCATTAAACAGGTGCAGGCCTTACGCGATTTAATGATTCAGTCGATTGAATCGCAGATTGCGCACACCTACTTGCACGGGCATCGTGAATTAAGGCTACCCAATAATGTAAACTTCGGATTTGAATATATTGAAGGCGAATCGATTTTGTTATTTCTGGGCACAGACAATATTATTGCCTCCAGTGGCTCTGCTTGTACCTCCAAAGCCCTGAAAGCGTCACACGTCCTCACGGCAATGGGAGTGTCACCAGCACTGGCTAACGGGACTTTAATGTTCACGCTGGGGATTGATAATACTGAAGCGGATGTAAAACTACTGACCGACAAATTACCCGGAATAGTAAATCGACTCCGCCAAATGTCACCGTTGTATAACTTATAATAAAATTTCCGTTTAAAATAAATCGATAATTGAAAGGATGGAATTTATGGATAATGGATATAGTGACACCGTAATGGAGCATTTTATGAATCCGCGCAATGTTGGTGAAATTGAAAAAGCCGACGGCGAGGGAACAGTGGGCAATCCGGCCTGTGGTGATATTATGAAAATGACGTTGAAGATTGAAAATAATATAATTGTTGACGCCAAATTTAAAACTTTTGGCTGTGGTGCTGCCATTGCCTCCAGCAGTATGGCCACCGAATTAATTAAAGGGAAAAGCATTACGGAAGCGTTAGAACTGACCAACACCGCTGTCACTGAAGCCCTGGGCGGTCTGCCGAAAGTCAAACGCCACTGCTCGGTACTGGCCGAAGAAGCCTTGCGTAAAGCGCTGGATGATTATTATAAAAAGCAGGGGCTGCCTTCACCGATTAAATTAAAATCGGAAGCGGAATTGGAAGAAGAGCACGCGTGAGCGATTTCACTAATCGACTTTTTTAACATGAATCCTAACTGGTCACTTTGTTATTTACATTTAAACCCGGTTCATTCCGGAGAAAAAAATGGAACAGAAAAATAAAGTCGCCCTGGTCATTTTCAGTGGCGATTTAGATAAATTATTTGCCAGCTTCATTATCGCCACCGGGGCTGCGGCTTCCGGAATGGAAGTGAGTATGTTTTTTACCTTCTGGGGATTAAAATTAATCCAGAGTGAAGTGAGTCCACCGAAGGGACTTAATTTACTGCAAAAGCTGTTTGGCTTTATGCTGAGACCCGGACCTGACAAACGCACTTTATCCAAAATGAATATGCTGGGAATGGGTCCGGTGATGTTAAAAAAATTAATGAAAAAATCAAAGGTGCCTTCACTCCGCGAATTAATGGAAACTGCTAAAAATCTGGGTGTTAAATTCACTGCCTGTACCACCAGCATGAACGTAATGGGAATCACCAAAGAGACGTTGATTCCGGAGGTGAATCAGGTGGCGGGGGTGGCGTCCTTTTTAAAAGAAGCCAATGAAAGTCGTTTCACTTTGTTTATCTGAGGAAAATACTGTGCAAGCCGACGAAAAACTTGATTGCTTGGGCTTATACTGCCCGATGCCGATTATTAAAACCGCTGAAAAGATAAAAACACTCGCCAAAGGACAGGTGCTGGAAATTCTGGCGGATGATCCCGGTTTTTTCGAGGATATTTTTGACTGGTGTGAAATGACCGGGCATGTAGTTTTACACCGCGAAGTAAATGATGGTGAGATTAAAGCCTGGGTGAAAAAGTTTTCCTCATAAATATCAATGTCTGAAATCCACTATAAAATATTGAGTTGCTTCTATTATTTCATCTGGACTGGGGAAAAGGAGTACGATTCACATATCTTGGCAGGGAGAAAGTGCGTTTCAGGATGATTCGAAAATAATTTAAAACAGGATGTTCAATTCATATTTACCCTAAGTACTGTTCATTCACGATGAAAAAATCAAAATGGTTTATTATTTTATTTGCTTTATTACTGAACACCTGTCTTAAAACCATGAACGACGAAAAAACTGCCATCAATCCGGCTTTAAAAAAGAAATTGCTGGAAATCCGTGCCCAGAATATTCACGCGCCGGATTTCCCCGCTGACTCGAAGTGGTTGAACACGAGTAGCCCCCTCTCGCTAAACAAGCTAAAGGGAAAAGTAGTCCTCCTCGATTTCTGGACCTACTGTTGCATTAATTGTATGCACATCATCCCCGATTTAAAATATCTGGAAGCGAAATATGCTGCCGAACCGCTGCTCGTCATTGGAGTTCACTCGGCGAAGTTCACCAACGAAAAAGAGCTCGAAAATGTCCGCGAGGCGGTTCTTCGCTATGAAATTGAACACCCTGTCGTTTTAGATTCAGATTATCACCTCTGGAATGCCTTTGGTGTCCGGGCCTGGCCAACGCTGGCGCTGGTTGATCCCGAAGGTTACCTGATTGGGATGTTTTCCGGTGAAGGAAATCGGGAATTACTGGATAACGCGATTCAAATCGTTCTGGAAATTTTTGAGAGCGAGAACAAGCTCGATTTCACCCCGTTACCCCTGGCGCTGGAAAAAAATAACCAACCCGCAACCTTGCTGAGTTACCCCGGCAAAATCGAAGCCGATCCCGCCAACAATCAACTCATCATTTCGGACTCAAACCACAATCGGTTTTTAGTGATCGACGAAAATGGCCACATTGTTGAGACTATGGGGAGTGGCGCAATCGGTTTTAAGGACGGTAATTTCGAGGAAGCCACTTTTAACCATCCCCAGGGAATGGCGCGCTATCAAGGGGATTTACTGGTCGCCGACACCGAAAATCACGCCATTCGACGGATTGATTTTTCCAGCCGAATTGTTGAGACAATTGCAGGTACCGGCGAACAGGCGCGTCAATACAATCTAGCCGGACCCGGCAAGCAAACTGCCCTCAATTCACCCTGGGATTTGTACGTCCAGGGGGACACCTGTTATATTGCAATGGCCGGCCCGCATCAAATCTGGGCTTTGGATTTGAAGACGAATCAAGTCGCGCCGTACGCCGGAACCGGTCGTGAAGCCCGCATTGACGGGCCGCGTCAGGAGGCCGCCTTTGCGCAGCCGAGTGGCATTACCGGGGACGGTGAAAATCTATATATTGCCGATAGCGAGATTAGTTCAATTCGGCGGATTCATTTGAAAACCGGTAAGGTAAGCACGCTTGCCGGTGGTGACCTGTTCGAGTTCGGCGACCGGGATGGCGTTGGGGAAAAAGTCCGCTTGCAACATCCGCTGGGCGTGCTTTTTCATGAAGGCATTTTGTATATTGCCGATACCTATAATCATAAAATTAAAATCCTCAATCCGACGACGTTAATGACCCAATCATTCCTGCGTCGCCGCAGAGGTTTTGAGGACGGCGCGGAACCGTTGTTTTACGAACCTTCGGGTCTGGCTTATCTGAATGATCATTTATATATCACCGATACCAATAATCACTTAATTCGAAAAGTAAATTTAACCACCAAAATCGTCACGACGGTCACGCTTACCGGCTTATCAAAATCGGATCAAGCCCCAACACCACACGCACTGGCAACCTTGCCCAATACGGCTTCCATCCAGTTACCTTTACAACGAATTCAAAAAAATGCGAACATCACACTCGCTGTTAAATTTGATTTTCCTGACAATTATAAAATTAATGCAGATGCTCCTTTTCAATATTTGGTCAAATACGACCCGGACAACGATTTAAATAATATTCAAGATGGTATTCAAAAACGAGAGCACCCGGTTAATCCTTTTGAAATTCTTTTTCAAACCACTGACGCGACTTCGGGGGGAGAAATTGTGCTGGAAATGCTTTACTATTATTGTGAAATCAAAAATGCGAATATTTGTTTGATTCGTTCAGTTCGTTTTAATATCCCTTTTGAGGTCGTTCAAAATGGCAAGACGACCATCAATTTGGTGGACACCCCTTTGAATTGATCAGCTTGTTCAGCTTAATCAATGATCTTGTTAATTAATACATTTGCCAAAACTATTTGCTTTAATTCTAATCAATATATCGACAGAAGAATCCATTTAATAACCGTATATTGAAGTCAAGTCAGTTTTGGCAAATGTTTTCCCTAATTAAATCAACAGGATCATCAACAACCGTAGAAGAAATTTCAGTAAAAAACGAATTGTCCCTTACAATCCGGGAGACGGAAACGATGAAAAAGGTGGCGCTGTTCGCCTTTAATGGTGAATTAATGTGCTTCGGGCATGTCTTACTCAATACCCTGGATTTACATCAGAATGGCTACGAGGTGCAGGTGATTCTGGAGGGAAGCGCCACCAGGCTCCTCCAGCAGTTAGCCGATTCTCAGCAGCCCTTCGCCAATTTGTACCAGCAGGTAAAAACGCAGGGACTGATTGACTGTGTTTGTCAAGCCTGTGCCACCAAAATGGGTTCGCTCGAAGCGGCCCGTGAACAAAATCTGCCGCTGTGTAATGAGATGTCCGGTCATCCTGATATGCGACGTTATCTGGAAGCCGGATTTACCATTATTACATTTTAAACGGGTGCGACCTGACGCCAATAAGCAGTTTTAGATTCAGGAGTTGGGATTAAATAACTTGCTTTTTCTATGATTTGAATCAAAGAAAAATAACAGATTATGAATTTAGGATGAGTAACTTATTTTATCCCCCCTCCTAAATTTACAAGGACAACTAAATGAATCAACGAGCGGGACGGGCTGCAATTTGGTGGCAGGCTTTCCGTTATCATTTTGTTCCACCCAGTTTCTTACCGGCGATGCTGGGTGGAATCATCGCCCGGACGATTGAAAATCAATTTCACTTCTGGAGCTATTTTGTCACGGTCATCGGGGTGACAATTAATCACATTGCCCTGAACATGACCGATGATTATTATGATTATCTGAATTCAGTGGATCAAGCCCGGGCGCGCGAAAAAAATCCTTATGCTGGCGGCAGTGGCACGTTGACCAGCGGATTAATCAAGCCGGTACAGATGCGAAATGCGTTTCGCCTCGGCTATTTCATTACAATTCTCTTGGGAATTTATTTAATTGCCACCCGCACCTGGATGGTGTTGGTCTTTGGTACATTCGGGATGGGGTGTGCTTATTTCTACACCGCGCCCCCAATTCGATACGGCTATCGTGGATTCGGTGAGTTGTCGCAACTGATCAATTTCAGTTTTACGATTGGGATTGGTTCATTCTTCGTTCAGGCGCGAAGTTTTTCCTGGGAGGCATTTTGGGCTTTGCTGCCCCTGGGCTTTATGATGTTTGCAATGATTACCATTAATGAAATCCCTGATTTTCAGGCGGATCGTGCCGGCGGCAAACGGAATCTGGTGGTGATTTTTGGTCAAACAACAGCGGTCTGGTTATATGCCATTAGTTTGGGGATTGCCTATTTGATTCTGATTGTAACGCCTTTAACCGGTACCACCAGTTTTTGGACTTATTTCACGTTAATAACCTTACCCTGGTATTTTCGGGCAGTAAAGATCGTTGCACAGCATTATCAAGATCCGGCGGCGATGGCCCCGGCCAATTTATTAACCGTCAGAATTCACAATCTGACGGGTATTTTACTGATTGTCGTTTATTTGATACAAGATATTTCAAAGCACGGTGATTTTCAGCCAGCGGTCTGGTCACTAGTGCTGCTTATTCTGCTTTATTTTCCGGTGGCATTACCGATTTTCTTTAATCGAAAGTTATTTTAAAGCGGTTGAGATAAAATTCTTTGAATAAAAAGACACTATTTTTTTCCACAAGGAGCCACAGAGAAAATCGAGGGTCACGGAGTTTTTATTTTGGCTTTTTCTCCGTTCTATACTCATTTAGGTTTATTTTGTAACATTAAAATCTTGGTACTACAACGTTAAGTTGACATCGATAAATTCATTTTAATCCGTCAATTGACGGATTGAGCAAGATTTTTTGTTGATTTAACTTAACGTTGTAATATTAGGAACCTCGTAAGATCTTTACCCTCACCCCAACCCTCTCCCAAATGGAGGGGGAGCTGGACGTCCTCTCATTTTGGGGGAGGGTTGGGGTGAGGGTAAACAATAATTCGAATCCACGTAAGAAGTCTTTTTGATCTAGATTGATAAAATTTTACGAGTATATCTCCGCTTGCTCCGTGGCGCTTTGTGATAAAATACAAAATAAATAATGATGCACCCGATTTAAAGGGAGGGAATCGATTTGGAACTTGACAAAGAAGAACTGGCCCAGTTTAATGGACGGTCTGGTCAACCGGCTTACGTTGCTGTGGACGATAAAATCTACGATGTCACGTCCAGCCGCCTCTGGAAAAATGGAATCCACATGAAACGACACGCAGCCGGATTGGATTTAACCACAGAATTAGCGGCGGCTCCGCACGGTCCGGAGGTACTCGAACGCTTTGAGTTAAAAGGCCACCTCAAAACCGAGGGCGACGCTGAAAAAGCTCCTCTGCCGCAATGGATTCTCAATATTTTAGAAAAATATCCATTTTTGCAACGTCATCCGCATCCGATGGTGGTGCATTTTCCAATGGCGTTCTTTATTACGGCAAGTCTGTTTCTGGCCTGGTATTACCTGCTGCAGCCGCTACCCTCACTCCTGGATGCGATTTTTTATATGCACATTTTGGGAACGCTGTCCCTGCCATTTGCCCTTGTTACCGGCTGGATTTCCTGGCTGGCGAATTATTTCGGGAAACGGATTGGTTTAATCATTCGCAAAATTGTTCTCTCGTTTGTCCTGCTGGTGCTGGACATCATTGTCTTAATTGCGCTCGTTAAAGACACGACTGTTCTGGCCAATCCGCAGGGTCTCAATCTGGTTTATCCCATTTTTATTTTTTGTTATCTCCCGATTGCGTCTCTTATCGGGGAACATGGTGGGAGATTGGTTTTTCCTATTCATAAAAAGAAAACGACTTAGTCGCTTAGTATTGAGGAGGAATTATGGAATGGCCAATTTTTCAGATGCCATTGTGATTCATTATTTCTTCCATTAATCTCAATAATCGTAAAAGCAACATCCGGTACCGCTCAAGCTTTCATTGATATCGGCAGAGCGAATGATTTAAGCGGAGCAATCATTCATTTTATTTCTGGGCAGTGAACACCTTTTCCCGTGGATTTCGAAAATCCAGCTTCACGCAGCGAAAAAGGCATACTTGAATCTGCCCTTTCTCATCAGTCGCAATCTCATCGGCATGATCATTTTAACTCTGTTAAGCTTTATATTTGTGAATCAACGATGTGCAGATGAAATGCACAACTGAGAGCGACTGTGATTTTCACGATCTGGGGAAATTAACGTTTGGCTTTTCCCTGTTCTGGATGTCCTTACTCTGGTCACAGTACCTGGTGATCTGGTTTGGGAACCTCCCCGAAGAAACCGAATTTCTATATTTACGGTTAAACGAACAGCCCTGGTCCAGCATTACCTGGCTGTTTATTTGGCTGGCATTTATAATCCCATTTGTCATTTTAATGAATCGGCGGGGGAAAACCAACCAAATCGTCAGCGGCATCGTGGGCTTGCTGATTGTGGTGGGATCTTTTTTACACTTTTTCATTCTGGTGGTCCCGTCGTTACATCCGCATCATCTGTATTTTGGATTCACGGAAATATTAATAACGCTGGGTTTTCTGGGATTATTTATATTGAGTCATGATATTGGTTTGAAACGAGTTCCGATTCAGTAGGGGTGGGAGTGGATATAAAAAATTATTACGTTCGAGGTGTCAGCTAAACAAGAAAATCTTCCCCTGGTTCAAACTTAATTCCAGGGTTAGATTAAGCAACCATCCTGAACACACCGCTACCGCCGAAAAAATCGGGAACTCCGCGCCCCGACTTGCCCGGCGCTTGTGGTGAAACATTATCGAGCTAATTTAGAAAGTTGGTATCATGCTGATGAAATCAGAAAGGTATCCGATAATTCAGAAAACAAGTGATATTAATTATAACTACGAAACTGTAAAAATAACACAAAGTAGAATTGATAAAGGATTATTAGCGATTCCAAGATCAATCGTTGACTGGTTTCCGCTGCACAATAGAAAAATAAAAATCCTTTTGGACAATTCAGATGAAATAACTATTAAAAATTATTCATCATTTAGCAGTACCACCAATGAAAGCCGAATAGGTGGATTAAAAGAATGGATTAATAAAAATAAGTTTAGGGATGGAGATGAAATTGTAATTCAAGTAATAGATAAAGCAAAATATATTTATCGTTTAACACCTGAAAGCCAATTTATTCGTCAAGTAAAAGAATTTCAGAATGATTTTGATAATTCTGAAAATGAAAGTGATGCATTTCACACAATGACGAGTCTATCAAAACTAGTCGATTTAGAAGATCAGGAAATCGCTATTCATGAATATTTTCGGATCGTCAAAACTTCAAACATTGAAAGGAGAAAATATATTTCAAGAAAATCGGATCAAGCAAAAGAATCTGTACCCATCAGCTTAAGATTAATTCTTGGAAAAATTTATAAAGGAATTTGCCAGGTGTGTGGATTCCATTTCATGAAACGAGATCACACCCCTTATTTTGAAATTCATCATTTGGATGCTTTGAAAGGAAATCATCCCAAAAATTTACTTTTAGTATGCGCAAACTGTCACAGACAATTTGAATTTGCACATGTTACGCCTACTTTTAACGAACAAAGATGGCTTATACAAGTCGTTTTCAATAACAATCAATTTGAAATAAATCAAATAATTAAAAAGGTAAAGCCTGAATCGTATTTCAAGAAAATCCATATTTAAATTCAAAGTTCATAGCTGTTAGATATTAACAATGTAGGATTTTTTAAGTGACACCGTACATTAAATATTTCATATTTACCAGTTTATTTTTAAGCCTCTTGTTTGGTTATTCTAACAAAAAAGGTGAAAAAATGAATAAGGAGATTAAAACTCAGGCTGAAGTAGTAGGGGATTTAAAACGAATTCATTCCGTTCCTTAATTTTAAAGAAATCTTAGCGGACATTCCCTACGACACGTTGTATTCACAACATCAGGAAATAATACCCTATTTAAACGAAACAAATAATATCATCGAAAAAGGTTGAAAGGAAATATTAGTTGAGGGAACAATATGAACAAATTTGGCAAAGTTGATAGAAACGTAATCAGGAAAGTCAGAATTAATGAAAGCAAAAATGATTTCCATTTTTGGCAATCCCAACCCTTTGAATATCGTTTGGAGACATTGGAAACTATCAGAGAAGAATATAATAGGTGGAAATATGGTGCTCAACCAAGATTTCAGAGAGTTTATTCAATTGTTAAACGCGCATAAAGATAAAAATTAAACGAAAAGAAAAGCTGGTCGACAGTTTATTTATTGGGTTTCATTGTCTTAAATAGGCAAAAGAATTGAAAACTTTTAACACTGGGAGGAAATTGTAATGGACACTGATTTATCGAGTGGTCTACTGGGAATGGCTTATATTCTGGCCGTCGCGTCCCTGATAATTTGTATTGTTCAAATCGTGCTACGAAAAAAATTAAACCTGATAAGTGCCTGTAAAGCGTCTGTATTTCTGCCATTAATCTCAATAATCGTAAAAGCAACATCAAGTATATCTCAAGCATTCATTACTATCAGCAGAGCGAATGATTTAAGCGCATCAATCATTGATAATGGATTAGCGGTTTTATTCCAATCAATTTCAATGGGGCTTATTATAACCATTGTTTTATTAATTTTTTATGCAATCACAAAAACAGTTTACGATAACACTGTCGATAAAAAATAATGCCAGGTTAATGAAATAATACCATAAATAAGTTACTCGACAGGATTTGAAAGCGCGATTTATTTTTTGGTATTTTCACGGCTTTGGTTCAAATGTTAGTTGTATATTAAGGTGAAAGTGGTTTTGAGATTCTCTAATTTTAAAAACTCACCTAAATCCTCTCTTAAAAGAGAGGACTTAAAGGTTGAATCTCAAAACCACTTTGGTCATAGTATATATTGTTACAATTAAAAATAGCTTAAAATCTTTCAAGCGATTGGATTTGATTCAATGAAGGTCACCGAAAAAATAAAAGATAAAATAAAGCAACGGCTTATTGAAAGCTTGAAATCCGAAAAAGAAATTCATAAGATTATAGTCTTTGGATCATTTTTGGAGTCGAAAAATCCGAATGATATTGATGTCGCCATTTTTCAAGATAGTGAGGAGTCATATCTTGATTTAGCAATGAAATATCGCAGATTGACAAGAGAGGTTGCTCGAATCATACCTGTTGATATTATTCCTATCAAACCAGATGCTTCAAATAGTACTTTCCTTTTAGAAATTGAAGCTGGAGAATTAATATATGAAAGATGAAACAACGATCTGGCTGGATTATTCGAAAGAGAATTTGGAATCTGCAAAAATTCTATTGGAGAGTGAACTGTTTAATCCCTGCTTACAGAACATTCAGCAATGTGTTGAAAAGGCTCTAAAAGCACTATTGATTGAGAATTCAATTAAGCTAAAAAGGACTCATAGTATTTACGAACTCAAGAATATTCTTTCTAATAACGGATTAAATGCTGAAATCTCTGACGATGACTGTGAGTTTTTAGACTCAATTTATCTTCCCTCGAAATATCCTGTAAGTAGCGTTTTGCCGTATTATCAACCTGATTTTACAATTTGTAATAAGGGTATTGCCATTGCTGAAGGTGTTGTTAATTTTGTTATTAAAATGCTAAATTAATGAAGTCGGTAAATCGGGTAAGTGTGGATTTTCTTGTCAAATT
>Ga0180437_10009843_pt1 | contig 11752 bp, 6 predicted proteins | sample SS_ome_4_FD_132410 | JGI IMG/M metagenome (GOLD analysis project Ga0180437, IMG submission 132410) | Hypersaline lake sediment archaeal communities from the Salton Sea, California, USA - SS_3_D_1 metaG | ecosystem: Environmental > Aquatic > Non-marine Saline and Alkaline > Hypersaline > Sediment... | reverse complement strand
ATATTAGTTATATATTAAGAAAGTTTCCAAAACTTTGGAAACTTTCTTAATATAATATAAGTGTCAAAGAATTTGCTATCTAGTAGATTATATTGGATACGTAAGTACGACCACTACTAAAATTGAAACTGTCACGTGGTTTAGGAAATTTTGTCAACAATTGGGGACCAGCTCTAACTGTGTTACCGCATAGATCAGTATATGTCCAAGTACGTTCGAAGATTTGTATATCACCTGGTAGTACTTGTTGTAAAGTGTCCTGACTAGAGACTAGTCCAGTTCCATCACAATTATCAGTCCAGGCCAACTGTGTAGGAGGACAGGATTGGTTAAAGGTAAATGTCTGATCGGAGGGGGGTGTATCTAATACTGGAGGAGTTGTATCAATAACCGTGATGTTCTGAGTTGCTCCACTGGAATTATTGCATGCATCGGCAAAGGTCCATGTTCTTTGAATAAAGAGTGGACAGTTGCCTGGATTTAATATGTTATCGTTACCGGTCACTACAATTTCTCCTTCGCATGCGTCAGTTGCGGTTAAACTTCCAGCGACAGGAATTTGGCTAACGCATTCGAAAGTTATATCAACTGGAGCAGCGGGAGCCAGAGGTGGAGTGGTATCTTGAACTTCGATAGTTTGTGTATCAGTTGTGGTGTTACCGGAACTATCGGTTGCTAACCAAGTACGATTAATAATATAAATTGCTGGACAGGTTCCACTGACGGTGGCATCACTGTAAGTTAGACTGGAAACAGTGCAATTATCAGTGGCAATTGCAGTTCCGGTATTAGTTGGGTCAGTTGAGTCTCCACATTCGAGAGTGACTTCCATTGGTACAGTTATTTCTGGTGGAATAGGGTCAACAACTGTGACGATGGCCATGCAACTGGATGTCTGGGAGTTGTCGTCGGTTACAATGATATCAACAGTAACATTACCGAGATCAGTACAGTTGAAAAGGGTTTGATCAACAGAATAGACAAATGGTTCAGTACCACCAGTGACAGTTTGAACTATGTTAGTATAATCAATAGTTGCCTGACCTACGATATCAAGATTGATGGTAACGTCTTGGCATTGTATAGTTGGTGATTCAATAACTGGTGTAGGTTCTTCCCAGACGCGTACATGACCACTATATCCACCATTCGATGCATTTGTTGAGGCGCCAATGACAACTCTATTGCCATTGGGTGAGAGGCCGACAGACCATCCGCTTTGGTCAAAGAACGTTTCTCCATCTATGTCATCTCCAATTTGTATCCATTCTGTTCCATTAAAATCCCAAATACGAACACTACCTGCGAAAAATCCGTTACCATTATTGTGATACTCCCCAATTGCCACTCTATCACCATCATCTGATATACTAACTGACCAACCACTATTACCACCACCTTCTTCACCGTCGATATCATTACCAATCTGGACCCAACTGGTTCCATTAAATTCCCAAATACGAACATGACCGCTATCATTCCCGTTGTCATCATTTAGACTTGCACCGATAGCGACTCGATTACCATTTGCGGAAATGGCGACAGATCGACCACTTTGATCATTGGGTGCTTCTCCATCGATATCATTTCCAATTTGTACCCATTCAGTGTCATTAAATTCCCAGATACGAACATGTCCAGAATTGAGACCATTTCCGCTATTAAAAGTTGCACCAACTGCCACTCGATTACCATCGGCCGAAATATCAACTGACCATCCACTTAGGTTACCAGCAACTTCACCGTCGATATCACTACCAATTTGAACCCAATCAGTGCCGTTGAATTCCCAGACTCTGGCATGACCACTAGCGGATCCATTACCATCATTGGCAATGGCACTTATTGCGACACGGTTACCATCGGCTGAAAGACTGACATCCTGACCACTGCCATCATCCACGGCTTCTCCGTCGATGTCATTACCTGTTTGAGTCCATTCGGTTCCATTAAAGTCCCATACACGAACATGACCACTCCCGCTTCCGTTACCGCTGTTGTCATTGGCACCAATTGCCACGCGGTTACCATCACCTGAAAGAGTGACGGAAAATCCACTTCGATCACCAGCTGCCTCACCGTCTATATCGTTACCGATTTGGACCCAATCGGTACCGTTAAAATCCCAAATACGAACATGACCGCTGTCATTTCCATTACCGTCATTAGAGTGCCCTCCAATTGCAATTCTGTTACCATCAGATGAAATACCGACAGACCATCCACTGCGATCACCAGCGGCTTCGCCGTCTATATTATTACCAATTTGTATCCAACTCATTTTATAATAATATAAACCATTTTTGCATCCAAAATTTTGGAATATATATCCATGATAATACTGAGAATTGTATTCTTATTCAATTTTTAGAAGTAAAACACTTGAGAATTATTATCTTAGTAATAAGATAGTTATTTAAGAATTGATTATTTCTAAAACTTTATATTATTATATTTATGATATAGTATATATTCTTGGGGGTGCTTATGACAGATTGGGGTCAGATTGGTAATACAATCACTGGAACATATCCCACTGATGTTCCAGGATACAGTGTTAGTATAAATGATGTTGGTGATATAATGGCAGTTGCCGGTGCTGCTGGTGCAAGTGGAAATGGTGCAGATAGTTCACTGGTGCGAGTTTATGAATATGATGGAACCGATTGGATACAGATCGGACAGGATCTTGGAGGCGAAGAATCAAATAATACAATTTACGATATTAGTGTTAGTATTAATAACGTAGGAGATATAGTTGTTATTGGTGTTCCGTCTAATAATGGGAATGGATATATATCTGGTCATGCCCGTGTTTATCAATACGACGGGACCAGTTGGAACCAAATTGGGACGGATATTGATGGTGAGATGGCTAGTGATAGAAGTGGTATAAGTGTAAGTATTAATGGAAGTGGTGATAGAGTCATTGTTGGGGCTACAGGTAACGATGGGAATGGAAGTTATAGTGGTCATGCCCGAGTTTGGGAATATAATGGGACTGATTGGATTCAAATTGGTCAAGATATTGATGGTGGTGCAACTTATGCGACATTGGGAGCAAGTGTTAGTATTAATAATACAGGAGATATAGTTGCGACTGGATCATCAGGAATAAGTACAGGTACGGGACAAACTCGCGTTTACCAATATAACGGAACGGATTGGATTCAAATTGGACAAAGTATAGATGGCGATAGTTCTGGTGATAATAGTGGTAATAGTGTAAGTTTAAATAGTGCAGGTGATATACTTGCGATTGGTGCACCGAGCAATGATGGAAATGGCACTGATTCCGGGCATGTCAGAGTTTATCAATTTAATGGAACAGATTGGACTCAATTGGGTGGTGATATAGAAGGAGAAGCTGGTAGTGATATGTTTGGTAGCAGTGTCAGTTTAAATAATGCTGGAGATATTATGTCTTCAGGTGCAACCTTAAATAGTGGAAATGGTAATGACGCGAGTCATGTTAGAATTTATCAATTTAATGGAACTGCATGGGTACAAATTGGAACTGATATTGACGGTCAATCTACATTTTTTAATAATGTATTTGTTATAAGTGTTAGTTTGAATGGTGACGGGGATCGTATAGGTATTGGTAATAATGTGCAATTTATAGAAGATGGTTCCCTTCAAGATTCTGATGGGTATGCGAGAGTATATGAATTACAATTAAGTTCAGCTGAACCGGAGCCTCAACCTGAACCTGAACCAACTCCACCGGGACCTGAACCGGAACCTCAACCTGAACCGGAACCTCAACCTGAACCGGAGCCTCAACCAGAACCTGAACCGGAGCCTCAACCAGAACCTGAACCTCAACCAGAACCTGAACCTGAACCAACTCCACCGGGACCTGAACCTGAACCAACTCCACCGGAACCTGTTCCATTTTCAAAACCTAGAAGTGGGTTTAATTTTGGTGGATCAAAAACATTTGTCTACTGTTAGAATGATTTCAACTATATTAGCTTATATTTCCAAGATAAATGAATAAGAAGACCCAAATTGAGTTAGAATATCGTAATTCATTACTTTCGTAAGTTATTAATAAGTCATATTATAAAATTAATGTCTAAAAAATTAGATGATTTGTGACTAAACTTAAATATGTGCTCGAGCATGTAAAAATTGTATTAGAGACATAATGATCCTAGTTATTTCACCTGGAATTGTAATAGAATTGTAATATGAGCGCCATCACTCTCTAATATCCCAAATTTAATGTCTAAAAAATTAGATGATTTGTGACAGAATTTTTTCAGTTGGACACCTTCTAAGAGTTTTAGGTGGATGGAGCGGACTTAAACTACGACAAAAAAATTGATGGAGCGGACTTTATTAAACTTAAATGCACACTTAAACACGCAAGTGACACTAAAATTTGTATTAGAAACACAATGATCTTAGCTGTTTTAGCCAGAATTGTGAGTCAAGATAGTCTTGAGAGAGTTGAACCGAACTCACTGATCTGACTCTCTTATACTACATTAAGGTCGCTGATATATCTTAATAGGTCATTGATAACTCATATTAAGGACTTTAATACACCACATTAGGTATAAGCTTGTTTAGAATGGACAAGGTGAATTGAATCGACGATGAGGGCTGAATCGAAGAGAGAAAGTTAAAGAGAGGTAGTTAAATTGGTTACGAAGGACTAGCAAGGTTACTTTGCAACCTTGCGTGCACATAATTCGCTCACGCTCCTCAGACTATGTCCAGATATGTTTGGCGCTCACTCTTATGATATTCTAAAACTTTGGAAATAATCAAAATATGAGCACGTTCTGGACGAAGTCTGATGAACATAGTGAGTTGTGTGACCATGCGAACCGAGAGTGCTGAATCGAAAAGAGAGTTGGAGAGTTATTCACTGATCTAACTTTCTTATACTATATTAGGTATAAGCTAGTTTAGGAATTAAAGAGTGAGTTGAATTGAAGAGAGAGCAAGTTGAATCACTAATTAGATGGTATATTGAGGTTATTAATATATCCTAATAGGTTATTAATGTTATCGTATTAGGATATATTAATGTAAGTGAGCTTATGAAATCAGCAAAGTCAGGCGAAGAGGAAGAGAGAAAGGGGTTTTGTTGAAATTGCGAGCTAAGTAATTAGGTTAACTTGGCGTCGGTCCAGGCCGAGTATAAAAACTCGAGTTATTGGTAATTAGTGAGTTAGACTCTAGTTACTAAGAGCTTCTGGAACGGTTTACTATAGTAATACGCTAGTTAAATAGTTATTAACCTTTTCTAACCTATCCTCAAAATCTATTTGTCTTATTCCTTGCCTATCAGTCAGCATTTCTAATTTATCTGCTGATTCCATATTAGTCAAAATACCATTAATGCCATTGTAATAGTTAATCGTTTGGTTGAACGTAGGAGTACGTGCCGTTTTAGTTAATTTATCATTGTTCATATTTGTGGAGATTTCGGTGTATTGGTGATTTAAATATATATATTCACATATAGCTTTGGTTAATTCAATCCCGGTTTTATTAGGACATGGTCGTTTCAAAGTTTCGAAATGCCTTTTAATTAAACGTTTTTGAGGTGTACTATATAAACAACGGGGACAAATATACAGATTGCTTGGATTCGGCATATTTCTATATAATATTTTTTATATTTCATTTTAAGTATTATTTAAGTATCATTTAAATGAAAATAGTATATGTCTCAAATTCAGATTCAGTGTGATAATTTCAAAAGAGATCATTTTCTAGAACACCTAGAAACCGTTTCAAGACTTCACCATATTCTAAAACACTCGAAAGTTATTTTAGATGTCGGATCCAATATTGGATTGTTTAGTTATGCTATTAAACAGTTAGAAGAAGATTGCCAAATACACTTGTTTGAGCCTGTTCAATATTATCTATTATACAGTAAGAAATTACTAGGTGAAATGGGAAATGATATAATTTTCAACCAAAAGGGAGTATCTGATGTACCAGGTCAGTTAACTATTTATAAGTCAACTAACGAAAATATTGGGTGGAACTCTTACCTTTTGTCTGACCCATTTCAAAAAAAAGGAGTGCTTCCCATCGAACAAATGGCTTCTGAAATAACTGAAGTCATCACTTTAGATCAATATTGCCAAGAAAACAACATTAACAAAATAGACTTCGTTAAAATCGATGTTGAAGGTTATGAACATAAAGTTCTCAAAGGATTTATGAGTACTTTACGAAAACTAGATCAGAAACCCTACCTATATATCGAAGTTGGATGGGGAACTCGGCATCCCAATTGGGATGAAGCCAATTCAATATATCAAGAGCTATTTGAACTGGGCTATCAAAGAGTAGAATTTACCAATAAAACACAAGATATTCTGTTCAAGCCGTCGTAAGTGATCCGATATCTTTGAGCATGTTCTCTCTTTGTATTTCCGGTTGTGCGGTTCTAATATAACTACATTATACTATTATATTACTTGTTATGGCGACATTATAATGGCCATTAGATTATTTATAGTGATATACCCGTTAACCGGTCCTATTGAAAAAATTCTGTCACAACCCGTCTAAAAAATTAGATATTAAATTTGAGATATTAGAGAGTGATGACGCTGATCATTTGTAATATGAGCTAATCAAAATGAATACAATTCTAGTTCTCTCTTCGATTCAACTTTTCAATTATAGAATTTTCTTCACGATTCCACTGGAATGACGGGTGACAACTTTTGCTTATAATCTAAGTTCATGGAACTTAGGACTTAGATTATAAGTTACTTCACTCTATTGGTTATCGAATCGAGTGAGTAAGATGTAGGACAAAAGCCCTACATCTTAAACCCAACTTTAGAAAAATAATCTAATTATTTTTCTACTCATTATGTTTCTAAGTAATTAGAGTCAATTTTCTTCATCTTTTCAAATCAGTATGAGTGAATAGTCCATCACCTTGACCGATAATGAAATGCTGATGGCGCCACCATTCTGATATTTCAACTTCATTGTCTCTCCCCTTGGAATGTTCAAAATGAGGTGACATTTTCTCTAAAAACCAATTACGGTCATACAAACAGGGATTATTAGTATAATTAGCAAATTCCGCCGTTGTATTATAAATAGGGTGTCTCACAATCTTTGTAATCTTAGTGATTTGCTTGGGGAATTCCTTTTCTGGGTTTTCAATCCAATGTACACAGTCCAACAGCATTTGAGGAGCTGACAGTTCTTTTCCTTTAAAAGCTATCATAGACCAGAGGGGGTGTCCAGGTTTCTTTCGATGTCTCAAACGATAACAATCTATTTTACCCTGAGCGATCAGATTGGAAGGGTGAAATAATTGATTATTGAAGTCGGTGCTATTTAAAAACCAATCATTTTCCAAGATTAGAACATATTTGGTTTTCAGACCCTCTGTTGCTCTTATTATACCACAGCCTATACCCAAATTAGTACTCTCTATTGTTTCAAAACCAAACTGGGTTGCAATTTCATGTTCTTCTGGATGACTGTCTTGTAGAACGATCACCTTTTGTTGTATCCAGTTTAATAGTCCATTCTTTCGATAAGACTCAAGTGTATTTAACAATGTCTTTGGTTTTCGCCATGTTATCATAGCAATTCCTATATCAAAAGTTTTTTTAATAGCTTCTTTTAATCGATCTATCACTGGTTCCGGACCATATTCTTGAAAGACATCCCAATGATTAGGTGGATAGTCTGTTTGAACTGCGACTCTGTCGAACGACGTTAGAATATTTTCCAGAGTCTGGCGGTTATACCATATAGCTCTATCGCCTAAAAGATGAACATGAGCTTGATATTTCCCACTCTTAGATGCAATAACCGGCTTATTACAAATTGAGAATTCGGCTATGGCCATTCCAAATGTTTCGCCGTCAATCCTTGACCATAACATAGCATCACAAGTCTTTATAAAACGAGTTTTTTGATATGTATCAGTAATTTTGTCCATGTGGATAATGTTTTTGATAACTGGACAGAAAGTGTCAGTGTTAACAAAAAGAAAATAGATGTTCGGGTGACTCTTTGCAACTTGATAGACTATTTGATGAACCCAACTATGATTAAAACGATCTCGACCACCATGTCGTCCAAAAACTGTTGCCATTTGTGGAATATCTAACTCTTTCCGTAGATCATCTTCTGTCTCATCCTTTGTTTTAGCTAATGTTGGTAACCAGATTAAATTTGGTAGTATGGTTTGGTTCTTATAATTTCTGACCCAAGATGAGACTGTCGTATAAAGGTCACCATGTGGTTGACTGGCGTTAAAGACACAACTGACTATATTTTTAGCGACTTTACTTAAGAGGCCGTCATTTTCACCTGATTTGACCAAAAAGATAATTGGTATTTGATTTTCGAGTAGAATTGGATCAATATTATAAAAATTGTCGATGGCAAAGACTCGGTTTGGAAAGGATTTGTTGAATTGATCGATGGTTTGATCAACATTATTGATATTCTCTTGATAATAGAAAATATAACTAGTTGCATTTATTAGTTTTTCAGAAAAATAAGCGTAGTTGTAGAGATTGACGGTGGTTCCTCGTTCGCAAAGTTGGTTGGAAAAGAAAGCTATTTTAATTGTCATTTATATGATATAATTCCAAAAATTTATGACAGTCTTGGAGTATTAAAACGGTGGTTTGGTTAGGTGAATTCAAAGCACTTGTACATTATTAGTATGATATCATATCTAATGTTTGTTCAATAAACCTAATTCCGCAAATTGAGTTTGTTGGATACACATAAAACAGTGATATAAATAAGATAACTATAATTCACTTTGTTTATACCTACCTTATTTTTTGAGTTTCTTAAATTCGAGTTGTGATCATTCCATTATGTGTTAGGTTATTTCTAAAATTTCCAATTGGTCTATTGTTTTAATAATATAAAACAATTAAATGAGTTGGATTCAAATCGGAAGTGATATAGACGGACAAGTTACCGATGACTTAAGTGGATATTCTATTGATATTTCGACTGATGGTAATCGGGTGGCAATTGCCGCTATAAGAAACGATAGTAATGGGCAAAACAGTGGTCATGTTCGTGTATGGGAATTCAATGGTACTGAGTGGACCCAGATAGGTGGAGATATAATAGGTGAGGCCCAGTTTGACGCCGGTTTTGGAATTACATTGGAAAGCGGCATGTCTGTCAGTCTTTCAGCCGATGGAGATCGAGTGGCGGTTGGGGCAACCTTTAACAGTAGCAACTCAAGTTTTAGTGGCCATACCCGCATCTGGGAATTTAATGGTACTGACTGGACTCAAATTGGTAATGACATTGATAGTGAGAAAATTGGTGATCGGAGTGGTCACGCAGTTAGTCTTTCGGCTGATGGTGGACGAGTTGCTATTAGTGCTGATTTTAACAATGACAATGGGCCCCGTAGCGGCCATGTTCGTATTTGGGAATTTAATGATACCGATTGGGTACAAATCGGTAACGACATAGATGGAGAGGCCCCCTACGATATTAGTGGTACATCAATTAGTCTTTCAAGTGATGGCGGTCGGGTGGCAATTGGTGCCCCGACTAATGATGGCAATGGAAATAATAGTGGTCATGTTCGTATTTGGGAATTCAATGGGACAGAGTGGATTCAAATAGGCGCTGATATTGACGGGTTGCTTGATAACGAGAGTGGGCATTCAGTTAGTCTTTCGGCCGATGGTAGTCGTGTAGTAGTTGGGGAATATCTAAACCGTGACAACGGGCTCTTTAGTGGTCGTGCCCGTATCTGGGAATTCAATGATACAGATTGGGTTCAAATTGGTGGCGATATAGTGGGAGGCGGTTCTGATGAAAGAAGTGGTTGGTCAGTGGCTATTTCAGCGGATGGAAACCGAGTGGCCGTTGGTAGTATTAATGATGATGCCAATGGGTCCAATAGCGGGCGCGTTCGTATATGGGAATTTAACGGTACAGATTGGGTTCAAATAGGTGATGATATCAACGGTGAAGCAGGTAGTGATCAGAGTGGATGGTATGTGAATATGTCAGGTAATGGAAGTCGAGTTGCCATTGGGTCAATTTACAATGATGGTAACGGGATGGATAGTGGTCATGTTCGTGTTTGGGAAGGATTTATTCCATTGGAAGCAGAGCCTGAACCAAGTCCACCAGTTGAACCCGAACCGGAACCAAGTCCACCAGTTGAACCCGAACCGGAACCAACTCCACCGGTTGAAGCTGAACCGGAGCCTGAATCTGAACCAACTGCGTTATTTTCAAAACCGAGAAGTGGATTTAATTTTGGTGGCCCCAGAACATTTGTTTATTGTTAGAATGGTGAAACACAACATATGTCTTTTTTTGGACTTAAGACATTTTTTCTGATAAACGTGGGTTCTTTCTTGAATATCAGAAAAGAATGACTGGTAATTAATTTATTTCCAAATTTATCATAGTTAATCCCTATAATGATAATATAAACAATCAAATGAGTTGGATACAAATTGGGCAAGATATCGACGGTGAAGCGGCTAATGACGCTAATAATATGTCAGTAAGTATATCTGGCAATGGTTTGAGAGTAGCGGTTGGTGCTACAACTAATGATGGAAATGGCTCTGCTAGTGGTCACGTTCGTGTTTGGGAATGGAATGGGACCAGTTGGATTCAAATTGGTGACGACATTGATGGGGAGGCCGCCACTGATAATAGTGGTTATTCGGTTAGCATGTCATCTGATGGCACCCGAGTGGCCGTTAGTGCTAAAAACAATGACGGTAATGGTAACCTATCAGGTCATGTACGTGTTTGGGAGTTTAATGGTACCAGTTGGGTCCAAATTGGGCAAGATATTGACGGTTTAGAGCCTTATGATCAGGGTGGTGTGGCTGTTAGTATTTCAGATGACGGTAGTCGCGTGGCGGTTCGTTCTAGGAGTAATGACGATGGTAATGGTATTTATAGTGGTACTGTTCGTATTTGGGAGTACAATGGTACTAGTTGGGTACAGATTGGACAGAACATTGAAGGTGAAAGTGCATATGATGCACAAATCTCTTCTTTCTACCCCGAGGTTGGAACAGTGACTATATCCGGTGATGGTGATCGAGTTGCAATTGGTGCTTATGGTAATGATGATAATGGGAGTAATAGTGGTCACGTTCGTATCTGGGAGTTCAATGGCACCAGTTGGGTCCAAATTGGACAGGATATTGACGGCGAGGCGGCTAATGATCGTGGCGGTGTAGTGAGTCTATCTAGTGATGGTTCACGAGTTGCAATTGGTGCGGTTGCAAACAATGCACCAACTTTTGATGAAGGTCATGTTCGTATTTGGGATTTTAATGGCACTAGTTGGGTACAAGTGGGCCAAGACATTGATGGTGAGGGTATTAATGATCAGAGTGGTATTTCAGTTAGTCTTTCGAGTGATGGTTCTCGAGTTGTTATCGGTGCTCATCAGAATGCCGGTAATGGTAGTCTTAGTGGCCATGCACGTGTATGGGAATTTGATGGTACAGATTGGGTACAACTTGGACAGGATATAGATGGGGAGGCTGCTAGTGATCAGAGTGGTTATTCGGTCAGTATATCATCTGATGGTACTAGAGTCGCGATTGCGGCTGTTGGAAATGATGGAAATGGAAGTGCTAGTGGTCATGTACGAGTTTGGGAGGGTTTTGCTCCAGCGGAAGCTGAACCTGAACCGGAGCCTCAACCTGAACCGGAGCCTCAACCTGAACCGGAACCTCAACCTGAACCCGAGCCTCAGCCTGAACCAGAGCCT
>Ga0180437_10009842_pt1 | contig 11752 bp, 5 predicted proteins | sample SS_ome_4_FD_132410 | JGI IMG/M metagenome (GOLD analysis project Ga0180437, IMG submission 132410) | Hypersaline lake sediment archaeal communities from the Salton Sea, California, USA - SS_3_D_1 metaG | ecosystem: Environmental > Aquatic > Non-marine Saline and Alkaline > Hypersaline > Sediment... | reverse complement strand
TCTTCCCAATCCTCAGGCTTCAGCACCGATTCCTCCAGGGGAAAGCGAGGCGTGCCGTACAATGGGCGAGGCTTTGCTCGGAACTTCTGCAACTCGGAGGCGAGGTCATCGAGCAAGTCTCGGAAGTCGGTCACTGCCACCAATTGCTCGTTCACCACTTCTTGCATCGCCTGGAAGAAACGGTCTCGCAGTTCGTAGCGTGCCTTGTCCAAACTGTGCCTCAGTCGGTTCACATGCCAACTGATATAGGCCCCCTGAGTTCCTTCTATCCACGTGTAGGCGTACCAGCCAATCATCCCCAGGATGCTCAGGTTTCCGAGCACGAGCGCAATACTAGCCATCAGATGGGTGTTGTGGAACTCGATAAACTGCCCTCCCAGGACCTCCAACTCCAGATAAGGCAATCCCTGCCACAGGATTTTCAGCCCATACGCCAGAAACGCCAAAATGATGAACACAGAGATTGGCAACCAGATGAGGGCAGGCCATTCTATTGTCTCCACAGCGCTCCGGTATCTGGCGCGAGCCTCAGCAATCCGGGTACCATCTTCTTCTTCCTGTTTGTGGGAGTAAACTGCCAAGTCCCGAGCATCCTTCTCCCTGCTGGCCATTTCACCTCGAAGCCGCTCCAGAAAGATCTGCACCCGATCTACACCGCCGATGGGAAGCTCGTTGATGATCCGCTCCACCTCCTCACCCAGCGCGTGCTGGACCTGGTCCAATGCCCCCTCTACTTGATCCTGCATCTCCCGCTTCATTATGGGCAGCATGTGAACAAGCCGGCTTCCAAACAGTTCCAGGACACGTCGGCGCACTGCTTTGAAATCCCACAGCGTTATGTTTTCAAAATGTTTCGTGGAGATATCTTGGTATTCCCCTGCCCGATTTGATTGAATGGCTTGATATGCGGTTGTCGAGATCGGATCTCCAGCGAAGGCCTGAGCCCGCCCCTGAGGGCCTGCCTGTTCTTTGCCAGCCAGTTCGCGCCGGAAGCCATCCCGCACCATTTCCTCCCCCAATCGGGCAGCGCAGACTTCAATGACCTCGTCAATGGGTAGGATGAACGAGGCCGTACCCAACCCACTGTAGGCCGTGATCCGCTCGGCGGATTTGCGCCAGGCAAATTCACTGCCATGGGCGCGAAAGTGACCGCTCAAGGGGGTCGTCAGATACCGATAGAGCCATTCGCTTACCATGGCCGCCAATTGCCCCAGATCGGGCAAGGCTCTGCCCTTTTCATTAGCTGCTTCAACCAGGTAGCAACTACGGTTAAAGGGCGCTTCCATGCTGGTGAACTGTAGTCTGTGCCCGTAGCCCGACTCGTAGCGGTGTCGGGCCGTGTAGTAATCTAACTCCTTTAGCGCCGCATAGGTATCCCCCTCTCTTAGCCCCATATCTCCCTCCCGATTATAGTTCGGGAGGAAAAGGATGCCACTGGTATAATAGTTAAACCTGTCACTCTTCTCAAAATGCAGCACATAGTCTACCAGGTAGGCCAAGTCAAGAAATGCACCACTGGCGAAGGGCTCATCCAGCGCTGCTAACAGGAATACTTCAAGATTGACTGCATCAACTCTGATGTTACGGTCTTTTCGAGTGCGGACAGCGTCCAGCCTGTCCAGTGTGCGAATATCCCCCTGCACATCGTTGATCAAGTCCTGTAGCTGGTTGGCATAGGTTCTCATTGCCGCCCGCCCGATCCGTCGCGTTTGGCTCAGCTCAATGTCCAAATCGCTGGAGAAGGCCGGTGGAGCCGAACGACCCAATCCCTCGCCCTCAACATCAGCCTCGTAGCTTCCGACAGCCCACCGGGGGTCGAGGGGAAGCAAGACATGGAAGATCCCGTCCTCTCGCCCCCCTTGCAACTTGCCGGTTTCTGTACCGTATTCAGGTTCCAGGGTCATCAGCCCGATAACGGGCACCGGCCCCAGGTCTTTACCCAACAATGCACTCAACCGCTCATCGAGTAAGGCGTCGGCTCTGGGTTCGAGACGTTCTTTTAACAGCAAGTGGAGCTGCTCCACGACTTCCTTGCCTGCTTCGCCGAGCCCGATAACCAAGGCCTGGCGTAACTCTACTGGCGTTTGTTTCAGCATTTAGCGCCTCCCTCCAGGGCTATATCAGATCTGCATCAGCCGTAGTCTCGGCTGGGATCGTTCCGCTCATACCGTTCTCACCAAACGAGAGACTGGTACACAAGTTGGCTTCCGTCGATAGACTCAGAACACTGCTCAACCGGCGCTCGTTCCCCTATATGTGAGACCGTTCGGTTGGACCTAGTTCACCGCCTTCTTAACCTGAGGTGGATGCAGCACCCTCCGGCGGCGTGGACTCTTCGGTTGGACCTAGTTCATCAGCCTTCTTAGCCTGGACAGCAATGACGCGGTTTTCATCGTATCCCATCTGCTGCCGGAACTCACCCGCTGCCAATTGCAGTTCCAGCTCGATCTTGGCCACCGGCCCCGGTGAACGCTGCCTGTGCTCATATTCGTAGATAGCGATGGCTGCTTCATCGTTGCCGATCTCTGCGATTTTCGCTTCGATCATCTCTTGGATCTCGCTGAGCAACTGGGGATCACTCAGGAATCGGTCCAAAGCCACTTCCAGCCCCTGGGCCAACCGAATCGGGTCCAGCCTGCTGTCCTTGGGCGTGCAATAGTACCAGACTCCTTTCTTGGTAATGAAACCGAGGGCTTCAGCTACCGCAAACCATTGCTTGCCTGCTTTGATATCCTGTACCCAAGGCAAAGCAGGGAAAAGGTGTAAAGGGCTCCTTCTACGAGAGATATGCTCTTCGTACTTCCTACGCCAGTCATCAATCTGCTGGAGGGCAAAGATCGGCAAGCCATGTTTGGTGTGGAGCACCGTCACTTGATGATGGTCACGGGTGGTGACCAGGCTTTCACGCGCCCGGATGGCCTCAACAAAGATCGAATGGCTGCCATCCTCGACGCCGATGACCCGAATTGACTCCAGATCGCCCCCCGATTGCATCCGCACCGGGTTATAGTTCCAGAAGGGAATAGAGTCCTCCCGCAGTTCCTCCAGCCGCTGTTCCAGCGATATTTGGCGGTGCTTAGCCTCGATAATCTGCTCGATCTTCTCCTGTGTGACGGGCTCAAAGGGTTCCCGCACAAAGTTAAAGATATCCTGGGCGATGTCTAGGGCCAGTCGGTCTCGCCAGTCATAGAGGCTTCCTATCTGGTCAATAAAGCGGGTCAGTTCCTCGCTCACCTCTCGCGCGTATCTGTTGTAGTAACTCTCCACATCCTCGGGGGAGGTGATATCAGTGCTGAGGACATGGGGCATTCGCCCAGCCTCCCGTCCCAGGGAGCGAGCACCCTGCTGGAATCGTTCGTGGACCTGGCCCAACTTGTCAACCAAGGCAGAGACCTCCTTGAATTGCTCGTCGGCCACTCTCTTCAGGTCCGCTAGCAGCCTCATCGCAGCGTTCTGCTTCTGTATCTCAAAGTCACCAGCGAAAGCGCCTTCCACAGCTTGCAAGTAGGCATTGCGGGCTTTGGCCACCCGACCACCTCGCCCGATGACAAAGGAACCGATGGCGTTCTCCAGCGCCTGCCGTAGCCCATCCCGTTGCTTCTTCCCTCGCTTCAGTTGCTCAGTTATCTGCGCTCGCTCCTTGGCAAACAAGGCGATCAACCGATCGTAGCGGGCCGACAGGTTCTCCAGGAAGCCCAGCGCATAACGGGGACCATACTCCGGATTGTCTACCAAACGGGCCGTTTCCTTCTGAATCGCCTCCGCAACCTGGCTATTCATCTTCTGTACATTAACGTCCAGCGCTTTCTGGAAATCCTTCCGCAGCCTTGTGTTTTCGTACCGCCCAAGCATCATATCCATTTGACGCAAGAGTTGATCGTCTGGCACATCCTCCAATGGGGTAGCACTCAGGCGTATGGTGATGACATTCCCCTGGGCATCTCGAGCCAGTTCCGTCAGGAGCGGCTTGGGAGGCAATTTGGTCTGCTCAATGAATAGCTTGGCCCCCTCGTCAGCCTTCCGGGGGTCCGCTTCCCGCAGCAGCCCTTCGGAGATGAACTGGTGGCCGAAGCGATAGGCGCAGGTACTGATGATCCATCTGGCCGGGAAGACCAGCGCTGCTGCGCTCAGACTACTGAAAGCGGTCGGTGACTCCTCACCCTCTGGATTGAGCGCTAGATCATCCAGGCTCTTGACATTGTCAAAGACGCTCTTGGTCGCCTGCCCCACTTGTGATGCAATTTGCAGGAAGACGCTCTCGGCGATCATCGGTGACAGGTCCTCCAAACCGCTTAGCAACTTACCGTGCTCGTTGACCGCGTCTACCAGGTAGCAGATGTTAAAGGGACGGCTTTGAATGGTGACCACTGTACCATCAGGATAACGAGCGAACAACTTTCCCAGCTCTGCCTTAGAGTAATACTCCAGCTCTCTGAGGGAAGCATACGCATTAGCCAGGATGTCGTCTTTGGCGACGGTAGCAAAGGCTTGAGGCAATACCAGGATACCATTCGTGAAACAGAACTCCTGAGGGATGCCGCTGAATTGGATCAGGTGTTTGACCAGATAAGCCATATCCAGGAAGGTGCCGCTACCAGTGCCGCCGCAGACCGAGCAGATGATGAAGATGTTAATACCCCGTGAGCGGGCGACTAGCGCTGACTCGCCGAGTTTCCCTCTGAGCTTGATGTTACCTAAGGCACGGATGGCTCCCAATAGCCGATCCTTAACCTTGGCATCCTGGTTAAAGTGATAGAACATTGCTAACCGTCCCAGGGGTCGGATCTGCTTAGCGCCAGCGTGGATGGCCTGCACCGGCAGTCTCTCCGGCAGCCAAACCTTGATGGTCGGATGCATGTCAATGTTCTTGACCAGACCAGCCACCGGGACATGGCCAAAGTTGATCAACTCGGTGTCTTTGGTCAAGGTGACCGGTCGCCCCAGTTCGGTGGTGACCGTCACGGTCTCCTGAGCCGTGTCAAAGACCAGGAGCTTGACGATCTTGAAGATCTCCTCACCAAAAGTCTCAAGAAATCGAGCTTTGAGCCGGACCATTACCTCCTGGCCGGTGCCTCCCAGGCCAATGACCAGAGTGGGCCGGAACTCTACTGCGGTATCAATTTCCTCTCCAAGGATTTCATCATTCACCATGCTATCAAAGAGATCCATTTGTTCACCTCCTTACGAGTTTTTCCATGAGCGGCGGATGACCCTGCTCATGGCCACTAGTAGTCACTACTATAGTCATCATATTCGTCATATCCATAGGTGCCATAATCCTCATACTCATCACCTCCCAGGCCGATGTCATATTCCTCACTGCCCATATCGTAGCCATACTCCTCATCCGATGGAAGGCCCATTTCGGCTTCGGACGGCAGCCAGTCCCCTTTCGGATGCTTGTATTGCAGCCGATAGCCATCAACCACGACGATAGAATCGTGCTTCAGACTAATATCCCTATCTCCTTGCCGTCTTGGCATGTCATCCACATCCACCCCTACGCTCTCCGGAGCTTCTGTAACATCTAGCAACGGCAATGCCAATTTCGGAGCTCTGGGTCTCGGAGCGTGAGGTTTCTGGGCACGGAAGGTCAACACTACGGTGGAAACGCTGCCATAGCCTGCCAACTCGCTCTCCTCGTACCCATAATACTCACTTCTGCTTTCCTCTTCGGGTGGCTTCTCACGAGGGGCTGGCCCACCAGTCGGGGTAGTGACTGTCAGGGAAAGAATTGTCTTGCGGCCACTCAGCAGGAAGTTGGGCCGTCCTGCTGGTTCCAGGTAAACCAGCTCTCCTTCCAACTTGCAGAACAAAGAGAGGGGATCCGCTTTATAGAAGCCCACTGCACTGCCGATTACTGCCACCACGGCCCCAAGCGTCCCCAACACCATTCCCCACGGAAACGGCGGTGGGAGTACTCTGACCGAGAAGGGGCATTCTTCTACAGAACCGTCCTCGTAGGTGAAGATAAACCGCCCCGAGTGATCCTGAGCTGGCTTGCCCTCGGTTGGAGCCGCAGCCTCACCCGCCCTGATCGTGATATCGATTTCACCTTGCTTGCCTGGCGGTAAGGTAAGGACATTGTCAAACGGCTCTTCAATCCCAAAAAACCCTGCTGGCATCCCATCCAGTGCCACCTTGATCGTCTCCGCTGTGGGGAGTCCAGAAGTATCATATTTGACCCGCGCCTTGAATGTCTCTCCAGCGTGGACGCGTCCGAGATCGGAATCCCCTAAGCGAACCGGCGGTGGAAGCACCTCAATCCGAAAGGGAGCGCTGTGCAGGGTATGGCCAGCGCGGGTGGTAAAATTGACATTGCCGGTGTAGACTGGCAAGCTACCGCCTGGTTTGGGTCCGGCGTCACCGGCTACGGCCACCTCCAGTTCCCCTCGGAAGTTAGGCTTGCCTGCCGGAATGGTCATTGTGGCTGTCTGAAGGCGTAAGGCTGGCTGTCCCCCTTCAAGCTGGATATCCACCATCAGTAACTCCCGAACCTCGGAGGCATCTACCAACATCGGCACCCGCACCATCTCCCCGACCCGCACTCGTCCCCAGTCTGCTGGCAGATCGAAGAGAAGTTTGGGCACGCCGGGTGGCACGACCCCAAAATGGACGGATACCTCATCCGTGGCCCCTTCGGTCGGTGCGTCCAGCGTGACAACAGCGGTGTATTGCCCTTCGGGAACATCATAGAAGCGAGTACTGTAGATACCATCTCCCTGCTCGTCGTCAGGATCGTTGCCCGTGTCCTCCAGCGGCAGGTTCGCGACCTTATCGCCGCTTCCGTCCAAGAGGGTTGCCTGGATAGTTGGTGCAGCCGGCCCCACTGCCAGCCCGCCCTGGAACTCCAGCCCTCTCTTCAAACCCACCTTGACCACGACATCCGAATAGGAGTGTCCCTCCTGTGGTTCAAGTAGATCCAGATACAGGATCGGCTCCAGGCTCACATTATGCTCAGTGACCGCCGTCCGCTCCTCATGAGTAGCCTGGAACTGGAGATGGTGCAAACCCTCCTGCCGGGTACTCTTCCAAAAGCCCCTATACACGCCCGGCTCGGCAGGCACCGAAGACAGGGAGACTGTCTCCTGGGTCCCATCCGGGAAGGTGATCACAACCCCCGTTAGGGCATTGGAAATAGGCGTGCCATCGTCTTCCATCACACGCACCTCCACCGGCATTGGCTTTCCCTGGGGGAACCTGGATCGCACGTCTTCACAGGTCAGTTTTATCCCGGCACGCATACAATCCAGTCGGATGATGTACCGACTCCGACCTCCAGTGAACATTAAGGTCCATCTCCCCTTCTTAGGATCCTGGAGATCGTAGATCTGGTAGGTGACCTCCTCACGGCTAGGGGACTGCGTTACTCCATCGGGGTCCATTAAAGACGCCTCAGTCTGCTCTCCCTTCTCCACAATGACAGCCATCCGACGGCAGTTGGGGACGTCGAAACGCTCGGTTGTCGGGCCTTCTCCCTCGTGAGTATTACCAATGATCTCGATAGAAGAAGCTCCCATGATCTTGGCGGCAATGTCGTGGTAAACAGTTGACAGTTCGTCCCTGCCCCTTATCCAGTAGTACTCTCCTCCTGTCTGATCGGCTGTATAGCTCCATAAATCGCTAAACTTCCCGCTGGCTGCCGGCTTATTCAGCTCTTCCAGCACCTCCTTCAGTTCCTCGTCTTCTTCCAGAGCCCATTCGCCCATCGCGATCACAAAAATCTTGATGCCTGCTTGTTTGTATTGGTCGGTCAGTTCAAAATGACGACGATAGTAGGACCGCTTGCCGGGAACTGTCTTGCCTTCCGCTTGCCGATCTTCCTTAAACCAAGGCACAGCCAGCTCAGGGTGCCCATCTGATAGCAGAACTACTGCTTTCCGGCGATCCGCTGATCCGCCGGGGGGCACAAGCTCATCGTGGGCTAACTCGAGCGCCCGGTTGATGTTGGTGAACTCCATATTAGGAGGACAGTTTTTGTCTTTCAGCATGTCTTTTGCCGCATCCGCCTGGGTGGCATCTACGACACGGAAGAGGGAGTAGCGCTTCTCAGCATCCTCACCGAAGTAGATGATTCCCGTGCGATCGTTACCTCCAGGGTCAATGCTAAGAAAGTCAATGAACATCATGGCAGCGTTCTGACGCTTCGGCAGTCCAACAGGCGTAGGCAAAGTAGGCGTGCCTTTCGCCGTAGTCGGAACGGTGTAAATACATGGATCGCTGCTTTTGTGCATACTGCCAGACTGGTCTATCAACAGCATGATGTCCCATCCAATCCCCAATGGTTCCTGTCCCGCCGCAAGCCAGGTAGCCCATGGAGACACCAATAGGGCAATTAAGAACCATAGCAGTGGCTTTGTCCCCAAGTGAATAAAGATCTTCTTCATGCCAATAGTTGCCTCCCTGCAATATTAGGATGACCCCTAGATACCAAAATCGTCGTAATGGCTATAGTCGTCATCGTCCAAATAGACCCCCGACACGTCTTCCATAGCTTCGTCGAAATCGGAGTACTCTGTCTCTAGGAAATCATACTCTTCGCCTAGTTTCTCCAAGCGGTGTCGTCTCCGATAGCGGTATCGCACTCGCTTATAGGCCCAGGTCGCTCCCACGCCTACCCCACCGAGAACCACAAGGCCAATCAGCAGGGGAAGCCATTCGTTGGTGAGTTGGACCTCTGCTATCAGGTGAGACTCAGCGTACATGTCCAAGGGCTGGGCAACCTCCAGCCGCCAAGTCGGCAGTCCTTCCTCCACGTACGGCGCGTTATCCTCTGTAATGACCCCTGGCAAGTCCACATGGTAGGAAATGGCTAAAAGCCGGCCCAATGTCTCACCGGTGATCTGATTGACACCTGCTCGATAGGTGTAGGTTCTCCACAGAGCTGATCCACTCTGACTGATCTCAAACCAACTGAAAAGACCTGGCAACTCACGACCAAAGAGATCGGGCAATGTCAGGAACGTCATAGCGTCGTTCATCTCAGACAGGGTCTCAAACCCGACGATGATAGCTATGAAGCGATTCCCCCGGCGCTCTGCGGCTCGCACAAAACCTTGCTTCCCTGGCAGTTGATCCTGGAGTTGCCCTGGCAGATTGCCAGTCCACTCCTCAGGTAGCACATCGGGGACTTCGATAACCAGCTCTCCTCCATCGTCGGCCCCTCGTACTTTGACAGTCAGGTGGATATCCGGCCGCAAATCAACGGCCAAAAGTGCCCCTGCAGCCAACCAGAGTCCCAGGCCAGTTAGTAAGATACTCATTAGCCGCAGCAGCTTAGCCGTAAGTCTCATCTCTCCTCTCCCCAGAATCCGCTGTCCCATCACTGCGAGCCCCGGCGTTTTCCTCTGACAATTCATGACTTTTGAGTCTTCGTCCACGCGGCTTGGCACATACGTCGTCAGATAGAACTTCCGCGGCTAAGCCTTATCTCCTACGTGGAAAGTAAACTTTGCCTCGTGCAGCCCAAACTGGATCTCGGCACCATCAACAAGCTGCCATTTCTTCGAGACTTGTTGGCCGTTCACGAAGGTGCCGTTGGCACTGTCCAGGTCCTCCAAGATGAACTGTCCATCTACCAAGGTGATCCTGGCATGTTGGCGGGATATACTGGTGTCCTCCTCTGGTAAGACGAGATCACAGTCAGGGTCGCGCCCGATGGTGATGGCCTTCTTCTTGATGGAGAAGGGAGAACCTTTCTCCATCGGTACCAAACGAGCCAAGGTTGGACCCACCACTGTCTCCTCCCTCGATTTGAAGGGTCCTTCGTCCCGCGGTCCCTCTGTCAGGGTAGCCGCTCTCTCCTCGGACCTCAGGGGCGTCTTCCCTCTCAATATCTGGAAGGTGAATCTGGTCTCATGCAAGCCCAGTCGGATTTCAACAGCATCGTCAAGCTGTGTCCTGGTAGAAACACGTTCACCGTCCACAAAAGTACCATGGGTGGAAATATCCTCTAGGAAGAACTTCCCATCAACCAGACTGATCTCAGCATGACGGCGGGAGGTACTGGTGTCCTCCTCTGGCAGCACAAGATCACAGTCTAGATCACGCCCGATGGTGATCGTCTCTTTTGCCATAGAGAAAGGAGCTCCGTCCCCTAAAGGCATCAGTCGGGCCAGAGCTGGAGCCGCCTTTTTCCTCTTCTTTTTCTTTTCTCGTGCCGGGGGCACTTTCTCTCGGAGCATATGGAAAGTGAACCTCGTCTCGCGCAACCCAAATTGGATCTCAACACCATCTTCAAGTTCGGTCTTGGAGACTTTCTCGCCGTTCACGAAGGTACCGTTGGCGCTGTCTAGGTCCTCCAAAATGAACTGCCCATCGTCCAGGGTGATCTTGGCATGCTGACGGCTCGTACTGGTGTCCTCCTCTGGCAAGGCAAGGTCACAGAGGTCTTGATCACGTCCAATAGTGATTACCTTCTTCCTTATTTCGAAAGGAGAACCTCCCGCCGCTGGTATCAAGTGAGCTAAGGCTGGGGCCGCTACTTCTTCCTTAGGGCGTGGTGGCGGCTTGCGGAGGGCAGAGGGACGGGGAGGCAAGTCCATGTCTTCCGGGTTGAAATACCGCTCTGCGTACATCCAAATCGTCTTCCCTTGGATCAGGTAATAGCCATTATAAGCTAGATAGCCTGTCAGTACCAACCCAATAATCAAAATCCACCATCGGTATCGAGCCACTGGCTCAAGAGGCACTAATATGATAAGAAGTGCCAGAACGTACACTGCTCCCAGCCAGTACAGCGCCACCGCTACCATCCGTGCCCAGTTCTTCATGTTGTTCATCGCCGTTCCCCAGGCAATGAGGAAAAGGCCAAATAGAGGGAACACATACTCAGCGTAAGGAAAATAGATCAGTTGCCGCACCACGTCCATGATCCATGACCCGACCAGAGGAAGCTCCTGGGCCCACTCTATCATTGGCTCAGCAGTGAAGAGGTAAGCTATACAGAGCAAAATGACTAGCACTCCAATGACTATCCCGCTGCATCCTGCAAGCTTGATTCTGAACATGAATTCCTCCCAAATTTCTTGGTTTACCAGTGTTCTGCTCTATGATCTCCGCATGCTCGTGAGATATTGATCTACGAGGGACCTCAGCTTCACACGCGTGGCCGTATCTCCCTGTTGTCGCTCAAGGTATTCAAGATAGTCCTTTAGCCTCTTTTCCATGTTTACAGTTCCTTTCTCCCTCTCCTCCTTCTGAATAGCTTCAGCGGTCGATACAATTAGGGTTCGTAAAAGAATTATTTCCCGCCTTGTGGTATAATTGGGCGATCACGGAGCAAGGAGATTGCCCTATGACGCGAGAAGCAAAGCTAGTAATCCACCAATGCGAGTGTGCCATTTGCCGGACTGGGATCGATCTAGAGATAGCTCGCCACCACCATCAGATGAACTTGTTTCTGAGCCGCCTGAATGAGCCCCAACGTCGCTGGTACGTTGGTCTCACTTCGCAGAAGCCAGGTAGTCCAAGCGATCGCGAGCTTTCGAAGATCACCGGTCTAGATGAGAAAACCATCCGGAGAGGGCGACGCGAGCTCGAAGCCGGATTGGCCGATGTACCGTATGACCGACAACGCCGGGAGGGCGGCGGGCGTCCTCCTGCCGAAAAAAAGACCCGGCGCTAGAGGCGCTGTTGCTGGACATTGTGTCACCCCATACAGCGGGTGATCCGATGGGCAAGGGCAAATGGCTCAACTGTCGCTTGGCGGATATTCAAGAGCGTCTCGATGAACTGGGTCACGGCGTAAGCC
>Ga0180437_10009840_pt1 | contig 11757 bp, 34 predicted proteins | sample SS_ome_4_FD_132410 | JGI IMG/M metagenome (GOLD analysis project Ga0180437, IMG submission 132410) | Hypersaline lake sediment archaeal communities from the Salton Sea, California, USA - SS_3_D_1 metaG | ecosystem: Environmental > Aquatic > Non-marine Saline and Alkaline > Hypersaline >... | reverse complement strand
TAAAAAAAGCTCAACGCTTTCAACTCTTTTATCGTCGTTTGACAATCCTGGCGAGTTTGGAAGGTGATATATGCGCGGAAATTTCATTTTAATTCTCTTGAAGTGATAACCTTGCCGCCAAAGTTTTCAACGGGCTATCTAGCCTTTTATGTTCCACTTTTTTAAAATCCATCCAAGTATCAATTTTGACATCGGAGCTTTTGGAGTAGCTAAATCTACTGTTAATTTTTATGCTCGTTATTACTACTCCAGTTAATATTGATACATCTGATTCTTTTCCTTTTTTTGTTGAACGTATATACTTTGACGGAAAATCTCTTTTTAATTGGGGTATAAAGTTTTGACAATATCGCTGATGCAGCTGTTATGTTGTCTTTAGAAACGGCGTCTATAAAATCAATAGACATGGTTTGTGAATCAGAAAAGTATATGCTATCAACTTGAAGCGACAGTGATTTAAGTTCATCATCAGTCAGAGCTGGGCTTTCAAAAACTACAACAAATTTGCTGGCGTCTTTTCTTTCATATTTTTTCATTGGTTTTCCTTTAATCTTTTTGCTAATTGTTCTAACGGAAATTTATATTTGGTCTTATCTCTTTCATATTCATTACAAACGCCGTCCTTAGTTATTCCAGCATCTATAAAGTTACAAAAAACAAAGTCATCTTTGCTTGCGTGTTTTGAACTTTTCTTGCAATACGCGCAACATTTCCACGGTTCCTTTTCTAATCTTTCCTTTATCTCTTTTATAAATTCTTCATCCACCGCTATTAACTCTCCTTAACTGTCTTTTCTTTCATTTTTTGTAAAGTTATTCTCGTTAATTTTTCCAACGGCGAAAGCTGTTTCTCTGAATCTGGCGTCCACCGATGAAACGGGCAACGCCACGTTATATCCTTAATAGGGTAGCCGCTATCCTCTAGGGAGCAAACTAGTGTTTTTCCATCGTAATAAGCTATTGCCAAATACGAGCAATTAAAACATCCTGTTTTCATCTTTCTATTCCTCTAGCATAATTGTATCAAAAAAAGCCCAATTTGTCAATAATTATTTGGGCGCTTATGGTTGCGTAATTATTACAATGTCAAGTTTTATTCAGCCTGAAGGTTAGTTTATCAAGTGGAGATTTGGGTGAATAGCGAGAACAATTTTTTACTTTTCTGGCATAGCCTGTAGGTTCCCTTACTTTGCAATACATTAAATTGCTGGTTCTTAGCTTGGTGTAGTATTTACAAGTTTGGCAATATTTATTTGGAGGCTGCATTTATTCGTTCTACAATTCTATCCAACGGCTTAAGACCATCTTGTTCAAAATGTTCACAGTCATTTTTTTCCATCATAAAGTCTATTATTTTTTCATATACAAAATGACTACGCCCACTTTTATTACAATAAACTAATTCGGCGTTATCGGGGAAGGTTCCTAAACTCGCTAACCCGTTTCTGTATTTACATATATTACACTTCTTCATTTATTCTTTTAACCAGCATATCTAATGGGTTTGGCAATCTTTCTGGAAGCAAAATAAAATCAGAACAGCTGTAGTTAAATGGAAAATGCCAATCGTGCTTTTGACATTTAAAAAAAGTAGACTGTTCCCAATGTGCGTAATTGGATGATGAACTATGTAGGCAATATCTACAGTTGCGATATTTATTTTTGGATTTTAATTTCACGTATGGCTACCATTAGCGCCGCAAGAAATAATACGGTTGCGGCAATAATTCCTATTGGCTCTCCTTTATATATAGCGTATATCAGCATTATAGTTGTAAAAGAGGTTGAAAAGAGTGTAAGAATTATTGGAAAATATTTCATTTCAATCGCTTTGATAATCTTTCCAGTGGAGTAGGCGATTTGTATGTTTCAAAAAAATATGATAGGTCGTGCAAAAAATTTCCAATGCTGTAGGGGCTAACCCCATGTTTGGCAGCTATTTCTCTTACTCTGAGTCCACCTGTCATTTGTATTATTAATTCGCTAATTGTCATCCATGTACCTTTAAGACATAATTTCCCTTTAACTCTCTCATCTGTTCCAATTTCTACCGAATCAAATTTCTCTGCGGCTTCAAGAATATCATGTATAAAAAAATCTTCTTTATTCATCTTCAAAATCCTTTAGGTCTTTGTTGATTAAATACGTGGCTACACCAGATAAAACCACAACTATGCAAAGTGTGATTGCCTTATCTATTGAATCAATATATGGAACGCAATAATTAAAGAACATCATTTTCTCCTTTTCTTTGTTTTCATACAAACCCAATGTCCCATCGGCTTGCAATTTATCCAGCTAACCCATTTTTGGATTTGCTTATTATTCAATAGTGCATCAAGTGTATGGTATTTATTTTTTAATTCTGCGTTTGTGAATAGCTTGTGAATTTGTTGACCACAAGGGCGGCATACAGTAATGGTAGGCATATGCTTACCGCCCTTTTGTTTGGGGGTTAAATGATGTTTTTCAAAGAATTGTTTTTCTTCGTGTTCTCTTTTACATATCTCGCATTTCATCTCGACCTACTAGTTTTTCTAGGGGTGTGCTTTCTTCAAGTGACCAGCTTTCTGCTATCACTTTAAATTCAATTGATTTTTTTGTGTCATAGATTACGGTTCTTCCGTAACCGTTAGACTCCTCAATTGTAACACTAAGTTTACATTTACTTTGGTCAGAAAAAAAGGCACATTGACCTTCGTAATCTATATGGGATATTTTTTTCCCATGTTCTGCCGCCGCTTCGTGTGCTGCTTTTGTTAAAGCTCTGAATATGGCGTCTTCCAGGTCTATATGTATTTCGACTTTTTCTTCCACCATCTTGTTTTAAGCCTTTCTTATTTTTTGTATTCGGCTGGATTTCTTTCAGCCAGCGCATAATCAACAACTACGGCTATTCTTGGATTGCCTTGCTCAAAAGCAATTTGCTGAATAATCGCCAGCCACTTTTTGTAGTAGTCACACTTACATTCTTTTTTACATTTGCATTCTTCACTCATTGTCTTTATCCCTATAAATTTCAAAGTCTATATCAGCCGAAAAAACTTTAAAGAAAAAACCAGCGGCGGTTGTTCCTTTGTTTCGCCTAACATAAGATGATATTAAAATTGGTAAATCACTATCTTCTCTTTTGCCAATTTCAAAATTGAACCTCAAGTTACCAATTATTTTTCTGTCTATAACCATTTATTCAGCCTTTGTCTTTTGCATTTCTCGCAAGACTTGATTGCAAGATACCGTTGTTAACCCTACTGCTTTTTCTCTTTCTAATACAAGATAACACTCAAGCGTGTTAATATCCTGTATATAACACTTGGATGAAACTGAATCATTCCAACACTTTATAATTCGCATTTTAGGGTATGCCGTATTTTCGAAAAGTTCTATCCTTGGTTGTACCATCATTGTTTCATCCGAAGATGGTTGAGATTTCTTTACGGTTCCACAATAAGCGAAACCAATGACCAACAATAGCATTAAACCACCAATAAGCAATTTGGTGGTTCTTTTCTTAATTAAATATGATAAATAAGAACCTACTCTTTCCATTTTTCATCCTCCGACAATACGATGTCGTTATTAGAACAAACCTCTAACATTCTATCATCCATACATTTCATTATTTTTATAAGGGTAGCTTTGGCTTCTTCTATGTTTCCTTCTTCAATTTTAGTTATAGCAATTCCTAATCTCATGTAATAGGAAACAAATTCGTTAGTCAAAACATGCCTTAAATATTTCATTATCCCTCTGGAATATTATCTTGCCCACCGCGTTCTTCTATGCGACCTTTTTCGCCGCGCTTCTTAACGCCCATTCTTTTTTCCAGCCATACTCTAAAATATGTAAATCCCCACACAACACCGCCGTAGAACATCCTTGTATCATGTTCAGACATGTTTTGTTTTCTTGCCAGTACTTTAATTGTTTTTTCAACATCGTCTAGTTTTTTCTGCCACTCATTTTTCAGTTCTTCGTCAAACATTTCAAAGAACGCTTTGAGTTTCTCCTTTGCCATTTGTTTCAGCATTGCTCGTTTCACCGCCTTTATTGGTACGAAGTTTAGCCAACTCCCAAGAAAAATCATACAAGTGCAATCCCTTAGAGGTCGCTATAATTTCTCCGTCATTTACTCCTATATCAGACGCCATTGTTTCTTTAAGCAGTTGTAATGCTGCTAAATTAGCGGGGAAGCCACCCCACAAATCCCAAGACCTAAAATACGGGTAGAAGTGTAAAGCTCCGTCCTGTATTCTGCAATCAATAAGTCTTAAGCATGGCGGGTCTATTGTCCCGCAATCGCTAGGCATCCCTATTTCCATTGTTGCTTGATTGGTTCCATCTCCAGCAGCGCGTAACATATCGGTTACAATTTTTACCTGATTAACTTTATTGAGCTTTCTGTACCGCTCAACTTGGTCATGGTATTTGGGCGCTTCTTCTGGTGATAGACCTACTAACCTATTTCCATAAGTATAGGATTCATATTCTTTCACCTTACCAGTTACTAAGTATGGTAGGTACTCACCCTCTATATATTCCATAGAGGTCGGTGGTGGGATTGATAGTCCAGGCGGCATATCTGGAACAAGCGGTCTTGCCCCTGGAAATGTAATCTGAACTGTTACGAAATCAAACTCCCACCTTCTGCTTCCTTCATAGCTTCCCTTTGTAATTGTATAAACTCTTCCTTCTTCTTGTACCATAGATACAAGTTGAAACCACGCATCGTTTAAATTTGTTGCTTGCAAAAAAATTGGTTTTAACATTCCTCATCCTTTCTGTATTGTGGGGCAAATTGCCCTGTCATGTTATGATAACTTATAATCATTGCCATTCCTTTGTCAACCGTGTTTTCTGGAAAACCAGCCCTAATTGCTGCTTCTCTTTCTTCTTTAATCACTTTCTCTGGATTTTCAAAAACTGTCATTCTTGCGAACGCTGAAAATGCAAAAATCAAATCTGGTCGCCCGTCTTCAATTGCCATAGCCGCCGCGTCGTATATTTGTAGCAAGCTATACAATTGTTCCTCAAATATATCATTGAAAATCAAATCAGGTTTCCACCTCCATTTATAAGGTCGCGTCCCTGTTTTTGAGTGCTTATAAATAACTTCTTAAAACACTCCCTACAATATATAGCGTTTTTGTAGACTGAATATTCAACTTTTTTAACGTTGTTTTCTTCTACTACTTTCCCGCAATTTTTACATTTGATTTCCATGTACTTATCTTGATGAATGACTGATTTTACTGGCTTAATCTTCTATTTTGTACGTGTGATAAGTTATGATTGATTCTTTTTCAACAAAGAAATATTTTCGGCACTTTTTACAAAATTCTTTTACTATTGGCTCTTTACTGATGTATGAATCCCATAAATTGTTTCGGGTTTCTCCCATACCACAATAGGGGCATACTATAGTATTTGTTGCCGTTATGTTTTCCACCTTAAAGCTCCTCTTTAATTGGCGATGGCTTGCCACAGTGAGTACACGTTATTTGGTTATTAAATTCTGCGTACCACTTAAGAAATTCATCTTTACTATCGGTTTCAACCATTGCTACAATCTCTTGACCACAATGAAGACAGTCTTTTTTGAAACCGATATATTTCCCTTCTCTAAAGTGTTTTGCTTTCATCTTTTTTCCACCTTTCTTTTTGTTTACACGCTTCATACATTGAAACTATTATTGCTTCCTTTTTGACACAATATGTAGAACCAGTTATAGGTAGCAATTTTTTGTGTTTGCAATCTTCGCATTCTTTGAGCATTTTCTTAATCTCCTTACAAGTTTGTCCAGCGGCTTGTTCTTAATGACCGTTAGCGCCACAGGAAATTTATCTCCGTCATTTTTGTAATAGCAATCAACCTCAATTTCTTCTCCTATTTTAAAGGCGTTTCCTAGCTGTTTTGGGTCTAAAATTGATAGTGAATCGCCGTTTTCATATTTAATGTTCAGAATATCAACCATGCCAGTAATAGTTTCCATAGAAAAAAAGCTAGGCGTTTTTTTTCCAGAAACTTTTTTTCTCCTAAACATTTTTGCATATCTATCCTTAACTGAAAACCATTGGAATGTTGACAACATAAACAAAGTGAGCGCCGCCAAAACCAATATAACTATTGAAGCATCTGGCAAATTATTATACATTGTAAAAGATGTAACAATGGCGGTTGAAGCAAACGCCAGCGCCGATAAAAATGAAGTGGTTGATAAAGCTAATTTTTGAATGTTTTTAGAACGGTACATCATCTTCATCATTGTGACTTCCAGTTTGCAGTCTCGCTGCTAATTTCTCCAATGGTGTTCCTAGAACCTCTCTTAGATTAACATATACAGATACCTCTTTGCGGCATAATCTGTTACCACAATCTGTTAGTGCTTTTCCACTTTTTTCAACAGCACCAACACGTTTCTTAATTTCGTTAAAGAGGATTCTCATTTCTTCCCCACAATAAGGACAATGATAGACAAACATTTTTCCATTATTGTCTTCATCAATGTAATTGTAATCAACTAATATTTTGTCGTTCTGATAGACCACTATTATAGCCCCCCTTTTTGATTCAAACCTTCCACGCTCTTTCATTTATCACTTGCCTTTCTGGTATTTTTAAAATCTTGCGACCTCTCCACAACATAGTTTTCCTCAAATCTCTGTTGTGAAACTTTTATTACTTTCCAACCGTCGCTATCTTTTAATCTCAGATATTTTCCAACGGTCGAAAATTTTTCGGGAATCCATGAAGTAGTTTTCCTGTTTACCTTTTGTAATTCACACTGTCTATAAAATATTTTTTTCACTGTTTAACCTCTTAGCTAATCTTTGTAGTGGACTGCGTAGCCTTAAAAGATAAATATAGTTGCACTTGTGACACCTATGCTCTTTACCCTCTGCTAGTTTTTTAAGTGTGGCTTCGGTATCTGAAAATTTATCAACCATCCATTCAATGCGTATAGCACAGCTAGGGCAAGTGACGATTACTCGCCTCTCGCCCCAACTGGTACACGTTAAATTTACTAGTTTTGTCACCATGTTTCCACAATAGGAATGATACCGCGCATATATCCTCTATCTTGAGTAAAGATAGGAGTGTTGCTATCAGCTTCCCATCTGTTACGTTGCGTTCCTTCAAAGGTATATGAAACTCTCCTAATAACAGTTCCGCGTTTTTCGTTTGGCGTATAATCATTCCAGTTAATGCCTTTTTGAAAAAGCATTTCTTGCATATCAGAAGTGTTTTTACCATGAAGCTCCTTGTGACTATAAACAGTTTGTGCAGCCATGCTAATACTATTTCTAGTACTATCCTGTTGTCGCCAAATGAAATAATTTTCAACTTCTACAGGGTCAGGAATAGTAAAGACGCGGGCGTCAAACATAGCATCAGACGAAAATCCTTTTACAACTTCTTTCTGCATGAACTGGTTGAAAACCATAGTTGCAATAGAAGCAGAAATAGATGCTATTTTTTGAACGTTCCCATCAAACCATGCGTCCGTTTGTGGTTTTTCAAAATCTGTTAGAAGGACAGAAATTTCGTCAGATTGAGTATAAGCAAATTTTGCTCCCTGGATACGTTCGCACATTCCAATAGCTGTTGCTTGCATAGCCATCATTAGCGTTTCGTCAAATGGCTTGTCGGCCATTTTGGTGTAGGTGTGGAACGCTTTACCGTCAACCCTAACAACCGTATATGTTCTTCTTGGAAGATAAACTCTGGTACGGTTTTCGTACTGTTCTTTCATCCTGTTTCCTAGTTCGTCTTTCATTTTAATTCTCCAATATATTTTTAAAGGATAAAGTTCGGGTCAAAAATTTTATTTTTGCAATCTTCTATCCTTAGATAAGTTATAAAGTCATAAATTCTCTCAAGCGTTTTCTCCCGCCCTAACACTTCTATTATGATGTGTAGCGGAAGACCGCTCTCTTTACCAGTTAGAGCATATCTAATAGTTCCTGCAAGAAGTCTGGTCTTTATGCCGTACTCTGCTGCAACCTCTTTCATTAGGGTAACAACTTCGTTTTCTTCGTCTTCTTTTCTGATTTTTTCTTCAGCTTTCATGTTTCATCCTTTGCTATTTAACCTATCTGTTAATTTATCAAGTGGGGTTCCATGCTTGTAAAAGTCGCAAATGTTTTTTTCACTAATTGTCTTACAAGCGTATGGGGATAAACCATACTTGCATATGCCCCTTCCCTTTACGTGCAAATACATTTCATAATAACGGCATGTTATACATTGTTTTTTATTCATTTGATAATCTGTTGATTAAAATTTTGAGCGGCGTACGTTTTTCAAGATAGAATTTTTGTTTTTTTTTGATTGTTTTGAAGAAGTCTTTGAAGAATCCTTCGCTTGCTATTAAGCTGTGATTTTTAGAATAGCAAGCACAAATAAATCGTTCGTTTTTTTTATAATCACACTTTAATATTTGAGTTGTTATTTCTTTACCACAGCAAGGGCAATCAAAAATAACATCGGCAAATATTTCATCTCCGTAATCTTTAACCTCTTTTATAAACGCTTTTTTCATTGTTAATTATACCATAAAAACACCCTTTTGTCAATATAACCATCTATGCGTTTTTATTAAGTTGTCAAGAGTAATTGCGTTCTTTACTTATCTTGCTCCGTTTCATTCAGCTTGTTAATCCTTTCTACAAGAACGTCAAGCGGTTTCTTTTTAAAATAATCATCAAGACCTAGATAACTAATTATATCCGTAATCGGTACTCCTGTTTCGTAGAGGAGTCGAACATGGTCAACATCAAATTCAACATCTTGTGGTTTGCTCATTTAAACCTCTACTGAAAATTGTGGATTGAATTCTTCGTTCATGGAATAACCAAAATATCCGTACGGATTACAGATAACTCTGGTATTGCCAGCCTTATAATCAAACGAATTATGCGTATGACCGTGAATCCAAATTTGCGGCTTTCTGTCAAGTATTAACTCGCTCATATCACAAACAAAGAATCTATTTGACTGATGACCCTTCCATTGTTCAGGGACGCTTTGCCAAACTGGAAGATGGTGTGTAACAACTATATCTTCTCTTTGTACATTAGTGTTAAGGAAGTCAACCGATTTTTCGTTTTTAACGTATACTTCGTTTCTGAAGTTTGTTATTTTCTCAAAATCAACAAACATTCTTTCATATAAAATGTTGTCTGGTCTATCTGGAAACCACATTGTTGTTCCTATAATCCTAGTCCCGTCAACAACGGCAATGTCGTTATCAAGGATGTAAAGGTTGTTGTGGTCTTTTTGAACCAAAGACATTAGAGCTTCTATAACGTCAAAACTTTGTGTCCAATAATCATGGTTCCCTGGAACGTATATTACTTTAGTAAACCGTTCACAAAAAGTATCCATTGCTACCTTGAGTTGGCTTGGGTAACAAATATCACCAGCCAGCACAAGCAAATCCGCACTGTTGTTTAATTCGTTTACAAAATTAATTAAATTTGGATGGCATTCCAAGTGCAAATCTGATATTACTGTAATCTTCATTGTATTAAGGTTTTAATCCTTTCTATCATCATTATGGCTTCGGCAATTTTTGATTTTAATAGAACACACATAATGCAGCTTATAAGTCTGTGCCTATTAAGTTTTTGTTTAGCATCAATTGTGTTAATATAAACGTTATCAAAAAAGTCATTTATTGAAGGTGCGAGTTTGCTCAATTCTTCAAGTAACTTTTTCTGATTATTTTCATTCCTGTATTTGATAATCTTTGGTTCTGATGTTGTTAGTGTCTTTACCAATTCAATTTCACTAGCCGTATAGCACAAGCGTCTATCAAACAATAGAGCTTGAAAAAGCAATTCAATTTTTTCTATTTTTTTCATATTAACTTTCGCGTACGCACTAACACCCGACAGGGCTAACCTAGTCGGGCAAGTGCATTTTTGTTTGGCAAAAATCTAGTACTATTTTTTCTTAGACTTTTTGGAACCCTCTGGTTTTTCCTCTGCCGTAGCTTCATTGCTTTCTTCTAACTGTTTTGTCTCTTTTGCTTCAAGGACTCTACCGTTCAAAGCGTCGAAGTAATCCTGCCTTGTTTTATGGAGATTTTCTTTCGCGGCTTCGATTGCTTCGGCATATTGCTTCTTAGCTTCTTCAACAGCTTCGTAATATTTTTCTTCTGCTTCAATAGCCACCTGTTTTCTAGCCTCAATCTCCTTGTATTGACTGTCAGGAATTACTACCACATTTGGTGTGCGGTATCTAATCCTTACTGCGTTTGGGTTGTTCCATGCCGTACGAAAAACATCCGTAAACATAGAATCAACTTCATCCATCAACCTTCCTAATTCTCCGAACATAATCTGTTCCTCCTTTAAATGGTATTTGTTTTTGCGGAACCCATTGTTTCCGCTCTATACTTAAACATAACCATTAAAGTTGGATTTGTCAAGAGACAGAAAAAATATTTTTCATTCTGAGTACCAATAATTCAAGAGGTTTTAAGTCTTTTGCCCCCCTGAGTTGGTGTCTTCGGTAACAATAGCACATGTTTGTTACTTCAATATCTTTAAAGTAGTAATCTGAATTATCATTAAAACATCTACCATGTTTATTAGTATATCTGCTGGAATATTGGCACGTTCCACAGCAATCAACATTCATCATAATCATTCATCCGTCTATTAAGTTTAATTAGTGGTGTCTCTCGTCTATAATATACGCAACAATAAATATCGCCCTTCTCTTTTCCTCCAAACCATCTAAAATTTTCAGATTTAAAATTGCATATAACGTAATTTTTTTTATTTGTATTGGTCGAATAAAAACAAGTTCCACAGCATTCTTTTCTGTCTTCTCGCATTTATTGTTGCTCCTTTGCTGTAATGCCAACTTGTTTTCTTCATATTATATAGCGTCTTGGCTATTCTAAAGTACCGCTTGTTTTCTTGTTGCTATTGATGGTATAAGTAAATTGATAATCGCTTGTGATAGCAGTATCTGTAGCTGTCCATGTATTCTCTGCTGCTTTTTTTAAACGTTCTTCTCTATTAAGTTTATTTATGCGTTTAGCTAGTTTACCTAGTGGGGTTTGCTCAAGTTTTTGTCTCTCTAGCCTTCTTTTTTCCTCTTTTAGCTCCTCTTCAAATTTTTTAATCATATTTGATATGGAATCAGATTGACGTTTAATCTCCTGTTCAACTTCTGCATACACATCTGGATTGTCTTTTTCTTGTTGGCTTTGCCTCTTTATTGACGTATTAAATTTTGAGCGTTGTTTATAATTTTTCATTGGAAAGCTCCACAGGAGTTTTTAATCTTTCAATCAACATATCCAATGGTCTTCGGCGCTTGTAGTTTTCACAAATTTTGTTTGGCGGCATTATTGATGGATAGACTTTTGAAAAACAATATATCGAATCATTGATATATCCAGAATATTTGCAAATTATACACTCATCCTTCATTTTTAATCCTTTCCGCTAACATATCAAGCGGTGTCTTGCGCCAATAACTGTTTCGTTGATAATAGCTCAACACGTTTATGTTAGTTTCTACCCAACCGCCCGATGTAAAGATATACAGTTGCTTGTTAGATTCGTCAAGGCAAATATCACCAAGACCTCCTATTTTTGGTAGGTACGTTTTATTTTTAACCGCTTTGAAATATTTTGATTTCTTCATTTGTAATTTTTAACATTAAGGCGCAACCACAATTTACCCAACGGTTTGTTTAGTTGCTTAACTTTAGGGTCTTCATTGTTGCTTGCATAG
>Ga0180437_10009837_pt1 | contig 11759 bp, 8 predicted proteins | sample SS_ome_4_FD_132410 | JGI IMG/M metagenome (GOLD analysis project Ga0180437, IMG submission 132410) | Hypersaline lake sediment archaeal communities from the Salton Sea, California, USA - SS_3_D_1 metaG | ecosystem: Environmental > Aquatic > Non-marine Saline and Alkaline > Hypersaline > Sediment... | reverse complement strand
GCTCACCGCGGCGGCGGCCGCCCATCGGGCCTGGGCAGTCTCGCGCGGGGCCGAGCTGGCCGGCTCGCCACGGGCGGAGCCCGGCGGCTCGCAGCCGCCGACCGCCTCGCCTGGCAGGCAAGCGGCCCTGAGGCTCGGGGCGATCTGCGCCGGCGCCGACGCTGAATCGGCCGAGTCGCTTCGGATAATGGACGACGTTGCGCGGATCGTGGACCAGGACGCTGGGAGGCGATAGGTGCCGGCCGACCGGAAAACCCTCGATTCGACACTGGCGACGGCCACCGAAAGGCTGCTTTCCCGACGCGACGCCGCCGGCTGCTGGCGCGGCGGGCTGTCGCCCAGCGCGCTTTCCACCGCAACGGCCGTGCTGGCACTTTCGCAGGCGCGGAGCAAGCAGCACGAGGACCTGATTCGCCGCGGCCTTCACTGGCTGCTGGCCAACTGCAACGCCGACGGCGGCTGGGGCGACACGATCCGCAGTTGCAGCAACATCTCGACAACGCTGCTTGCCGCCTGCGCCCTTCAGTCCGCCGGCCGGTCGCGAGTCGACCCCGCGGCGGCCATCGGACGCGCCGACGAGTGGCTCGCCCGCGCCGCCGGCGGCGCCCGCCCGGCCGCCGTCGCCGCCGCCGTCGCCGCCCGCTACGGAAAGGACCAGACCTTCGCCGCGCCGATACTCGCCGCCTGCGCGATTTCCGGTCGGCTCGGCCCGGCGCCAAAAGCCTGGCGGCACGTGAAGCCTCTGCCTTTCGAGCTGGCGGCCCTTCCGCGCCGCCTGCTTGGCCGCCTTGGTCTGCCTGTGGTGAGCTACGCACTTCCGGCCCTTATCGCGGTCGGGCAGGTGAGGTTCTTTCATCGCCCGCCGGCCAACCCGATTATCCGCATGATCCGCCGCGCGGCTCGGCGCAGGACGCTGCGGCTGCTTCGGGAGCTTCAGCCGCCCGGCGGCGGCTTCCTGGAGGCCCCGCCGCTGACGAGCTTCGTAGCGATGAGCCTGATGGCCGCGGGACATCGCGACAGCGCCATCGTCCGCGACTGCCTGGGCTTTCTGGCCGGGGCGATGCGGACCGACGGAAGCTGCCCCATCGACACGGACCTGGCTACGTGGGTCACGACGCTGTCGGTGCGAAGCCTCGGCCCCGACGGACCGCTTTCGCCGGCCGACCGCGAGGCGATCCTCGACTGGCTGCTCGCACAGCAGCATCTGGCGCCCCATCCCTACACGCACGCCGCCCCCGGCGGCTGGGCGTGGACCGACCTTCCGGGAGCCGTGCCCGACGCCGACGACACCGCCTCGGCTTTGCTTGCCCTCCGCCGGCTCGACCCGGCCGGCCGGCGCAGCGGCCGGGCCGCCGAGGCAGCCGTGCGCTGGCTGGCCGGGCTGCAGAACGCCGACGGCGGCATCCCGACCTTCTGCCGCGGCTGGGCCAGGCTGCCCTTCGATCGAAGCGCGCCGGACCTGACGGCCCATGCGCTTCTGGCCTGGGCGGAGTGGATGGAGGACCTGAGCGAGCCGCTGAAGTCGGAGTCGCAGCGGACGATGCAAAAGGCATTGGCCTACCTCCGCCGCGCCCAGCGGTCCGACGGATCGTACCTGCCGCTCTGGTTTGGCAGCGAATCGGCCGCCGGGCAGGCCAACCCCACGTACGGCACGGCCCGCGTGGCCGGCGCGCTGGCCGAACTGTCGCGGCGGGGGTTCGACGGCTGCCGGAAAATGCTCGCGCGCGCGGCGGGCTGGCTGCTGGCTGCCGGCGGCGGCGACGGCGGCTGGGGCGCGGAAGCAACCTGCCCGCCGAGCATCGAAGAGACGGCGCTGGCCGTTGACGCCCTCTCGCGCGCCGCGGCCGCGACAAGCGACAAAAGCCTGTTGCCCGCCGTCGCCCGCGGGGCGTCGTGGCTCATCGAGCGCACGGACCGCGGGCGGACGTTTGAGCCCTCTCCCATCGGCCTGTACTTCGCCCGCCTGTGGTACTACGAGGAGCTTTACCCGATCATCTTCACAGTCGCCGCGCTTCGGCGGGCAAGGGCCCTGATGTGAAAGCGAGACTGAGGCTATACAATTACTCAGGCACTCATGAAGAACTTCCGGCGCATAAGATGGCCTTTCCTGGCGGCGGCGCTTCTGTTGGGGGCGTGTCCTGCAAGCAGGCCCGCCCCGGCGGTCGATGGCTGGCGTATCTTCCGCGGAGACGAAGGCCTCACGGGCGCGTCGCCGGGCAAGCTGGGCGATAAGCCGGAGCTGCTCTGGAAATTCAAGACCGGCGGGCCTGTGAAGTCCTCGCCCGTCATAGCCGGCGGGAGAGTCTTCGTCGGCTCCGACGACGGCAACGTTTACGCGCTCGCCTTGGCAGACGGCGCAAGGCTGTGGGCCTTCAAGACTCACGACGCCGTCGAGGCGGCGCCGCTGGCGGCGGGCGGGCTGATCTACGTCGGCTCGGCGGACGCCAATTTCTACTGCCTCGACGCCGACGGCAAGCTCAGGTGGAAGTTCAAGACGGGCGACCGCATACTCGGCTCGGCCAACTTTCTCACACCCGCCGGCGGCAGAGGCGCGCGGATCGTCGTCGGCAGCTACGACAACAAGCTCTACTGCCTCCAGGCGGACAAAGGCAAGTTGGTCTGGAGCTACGAGTCGGACAACTGGATCAATGGCTCCCCGGCCGTCGCCGAAGGCAGGATCGTCTTCGGCGGGTGCGATCAGAAGATCCACGTCGTCTCGGCGGCCGACGGCAAGGCCATCAGGATCATCGATGCGGGCTCCTACATCGCCGCCTCCGCTGCGCTTGCCCGCGACGAAATCTACATCGGCCATTACCAGGGCAAGCTGCTGCGGGCCGACGCCGCCACGGGCGAGATCGTCTGGAGCTACGGCGACGGCGAGAGCGCGTTTTTCTCCTCGCCCGCCCTGGCCGGCGACCGCGTCGTCGTCGGCTGCGACGACCAGTCCGTCCACTGCGTCAGGCGGAAGGACGGCAGGCGCCTCTGGACCTTCGCCACCGGCGACGCGGTCGAGAGTTCGCCGGTCGTCTGTGACGGCAAGGTCATCTTCGGCTCGGACGACGGCAGGCTCTACATCCTCGCCCTGGCCGATGGCAGGAAGCTCTGGTCGCACGACATCGGCGGGCGCATCGCCTCGTCCCCGGCCGTCGCCGGCGGGATCATCGTGGTCGGCTGCGAGGACGGCTTCATCTACGCCTTCGGCCGGCGGCGAGAAGATATTCGCAAGAGCCCCTAGACTCAGGCGCACCAAATGAGAATCGTCCAGATAACCCCGGGAGCGGGCGAGAGCTTCTACTGCGAAAACTGCATTCGCGATTTCAACCTCGTCAAAGCGCTCCGCAAGGTGGGACACGACGCGATGACGGTTCCATTGTACCTGCCGCTGATCCGCGATTGCCCCGAAGAAGAGCCGGCGCGGGGCGAGCTTTTTTTCGGCGGCATCAACGTCTACCTCCAGCAGAAGTTCGCCCTCTTCCGCAGGACGCCGCGATGGCTCGATAAGCTGCTGGATTCGCGGCTCCTGCTGAAGTGGGCGGCCCGGCGCGCCGGTACGACGGCGGCGCGCGACCTGGGCGAGGCGACGCTGTCGATGCTTCGCGGCGAGCACGGTCGCCAGGCGAAGGAGCTGGACAGGCTCGTCGAATACCTCTCGGCCGGGCGGCGGCCCGACGTGGTCTGCCTCTCCAACGCGCTTCTGGCGGGGCTGTCGCGGCGGATACGCGAGCGGCTCGGCCTGCCGGTCGTCTGCTGGCTGGAGGACGAGGACGGCTTTCTCGATGCGCTCAGCGAGCCGCCGCGGCAGGAGGCCTGGCGGACGCTCGCCACCGACGCCGCCGAGATCGACGCCTTCGCGGCCACCAGCCGTTACTACGCCGGAACGATGCGGCGGCGACTGTCGCTGCCGGAAGACAAGGTCCATGTCGTTTACCCCGGCGTCGAAGTTGACGAATACCCGCCCGCGGCGGCGCCCGCGCCGACCGTCGGCTTCATATCGAGGCTCTGCCGGGCCAAGGGGCTGGACACGCTCGTCGAGGCGATTCTGATACTCAAGCGCCGCGACGGCCTGGAGGGCATCCGGCTGCGGGCGTCCGGCGGCAGCACGAAAGCCGATGAGCCTTTCCTGGCGGACATACGCAGACGCGTCGCGCGGGCCGGATGCGAGCGCGACGTTGAGTTCCTCGCCTCGTTCGACCGCCCGGCCCGGATCGACCTGCTGCGGACGCTGTCAGTGCTGTCCGCCCCGACGCGGCAGGGCGAGGCGTTCGGGCTGTACGCCGCGGAGGCTCTTGGCTGCGGCGTGCCGCTGGTCCTGCCCGCGCACGGAAGCTTCGTTGAGATCGTCGAGTCCACCGGCGCGGGGCTGCTCTTTGAGCCCAACGACCCGGCCGCCCTGGCCGAGGCGCTGGCGGAGGTCTTGCTTAATCGGGACGCGGCGCGCCAAATGAGCCGGCGCGGACGCGAGGCGGCGCGCGAAATTTTCAACGTCGAGCGCACGTGCCGCGATTTCCTGGCCGTCTGCCAAAAAGTCGTCAGCCCGACGGCAGCGGGCGGCTGAGAAGCTCCTTGCGGAGACAAAGCCCATGCGGGATGAAACGCTGCTCGAACTCATCAACGTCTCCAAGTCGTACGAGTCGCCCGGCGGCGAACCGCTCAGCGTGCTGCGCGAAATAAGCTGGCGGCTCGGGCCGGGGCGGGCCGCCGCCGTCACCGGGCCATCGGGGGCGGGCAAGAGCACGCTGCTGAACATCATCGCCGCGCTGGACCGGCCCAGCTCGGGCAGCGTGCTGCTGGACGGCCGGGACCTCGCCAAACTCGGCGACAAGGCCCTCGCCGAGATCCGCAGCCGCGACATCGGGCTCATCTTCCAGCTCCACCACTTGCTGCCCCAGTGCACCGTGCTGGAGAACGTGCTCGTGCCGACGCTGGCGGCCGGGGATGCCGACGGCCAGGCCCGCCGGCGGGCGATCAGGCTGCTCGAGCGCGTCGGCCTCGCCGGGCGGCTGGAGCACTTTCCGGGCCAGCTTTCCGGCGGCGAGTGCCAGCGCGTCGCGGCCGTGCGGGCGCTCATCAACAACCCCAGGCTGCTGCTGGCCGACGAGCCGACCGGCTCGCTCGACAGGCACGCGGCGGAAAATCTCACCGATCTGCTGACGGAGCTGAACCGAGAAGAAGGCGCGGCCTTGATCGTCGCGACGCATTCGCCCGCGCTGGCCGAACGCATCGGCAGCGTGCTCGAGCTGCGCGACGGCGGGCTCGTGCCGCGCGAGGGCCGGCCATGACCGCGGGCAGGCTCATACTCCGGTCGCTGTGGCACTACCGGCGGACGCACCTGGGCGTCGCGGCCGGGGCGGCCGTGGCGACGGCCGTGCTGATGGGCGCGCTGCTCGTCGGCGATTCGGTCCGCGGCAGCCTGAAGGCCGCCGCAGAGGCGCGGCTGGGCGATACGCAGCTTGCGATCGCGCCATCCGGCAGATTCTTTCGCGACGAACTCGCCGACGAGCTGGCCGAACGGCTCGGCGTGACGGTCGCACCGGTGCTCGAGCTTCGCGGGAGCATCGAGCGCGAGGGGCCTTCGGGCGAGACGATGTACGTTCCCAACGTCCGCGTGCTCGGCGTGGACGACCGCTTCTGGGCGATCAAACAAACCGGCCAGCACGGCGTGCGCGGCTATTCCGGTCCGGGCGAGCCGGCCGCCGCGATCGGCGCGCGCCTCGCTGCCTTGCCCGGCATGAAGGCCGAGGAAAAGCATCCGCAGATGATCCTGGCCGTCGAAAGGCCCGGGGCGATCTCCCGCGACGCGCCGCTGACGACGGACGAAACCGACCTGGTCCGCGCCAGGCTCGCCTACCGCGACATCGGTCAGGATTTCGGCAAGTTCGGTCTTCACGCTAATCAATTGCAGCCTTACACGGTCTTCGTTCGGCTGTCGTGGCTCCAGGAGCAGGTTGGCAGGAAGGCCCGCGCGAACATGCTCCTGGTCGGCGGGGCGGGGCGCCGCACCATAGCCCCCGCCGAGGCCCGGGCCGCACTTAAAACCTGCTGGACGCTCGACGACGCCCAGACTGAGCTGCGAACTGTTCCGTCGGCCGGCGCACTGGAATTCCGCTCGCGCCGCGTGTTTCTGGACGAGCCCGTCGCGGCCGCCGCCGCCAAGGCCGACGCAGCCGCCCTGGGCGTGCTGACCTACCTCGTCAACCGCATCGAGGCGGGCGGCAGGAGCACGCCGTATTCGTTCGTCTCGGCCATTGGCTTTCTCCGCGAGCCGCCGCCGGGCCAGCCGCCGGACGACCCGGCCTGGAAGCTCATCCCGCCGGACATGGCCGACGACGAGATCATCATCAACGACTGGCTCGCCCGCGACCTGAAGGTCAAGCCCGGCGACCGCGTCGAGCTCAGCTACTACCTGCCGACCGAGCGCGGCGGCCTGACCGTCCCGCCGCCGGCGGCCTTCCGCGTCCGCGCCGTCCGCGCGATGGATGCCCGCGCGGCGGCCAAAAGCATCGAGGCTCTCGCCCCGGCGATTCCGGGGCTGTCCGACAAGACCAACTGCAAGGACTGGCGGCTCGGCACGCGCGTGGACGTTTCGGCCATCCGCCCCGGCATCGACGACAAGTACTGGCGCGACCATCGCGGCACTCCCAAGGCGTTCATCACTCTCGCGGCCGGTCGCCGCATGTGGGCCAGCCGCTTCGGCAGCCTCACGTCCATCCGCTTTCCGCCCGGAGGCGCCGAGGCCGTCCTTGCGGCCATCACGCGGCGCGTCGATCCGGCCGAGCTGGGGCTCCACTTTCGTCCGGTGCGGCAGGAGGCGCTGGCCGCCAGCACGCAGGGCACGGACTTCTCGCAGCTCTTCGCCGGCCTGAGCGGCTTCCTGGTCGTTTCGGCGGCGCTGCTGGTGGGCCTGCTGTTCGTCTTTTCCGTCGAGCAGCGGGCCGCCCAGACGGGCCTGCTTCTGGCCGTGGGCCTGACGCCGCGGCGAGTCCGAAGGCTCATGCTCGCCGAGGGCGCCGTACTGGCCGGCGCCGGCGCCGCCGTCGGCGCCGCCGCGGCCGTCGCTTACACACACGCCATGCTCGCGGCGCTCAAGAACGTCTGGCCGGCCGGGCATCGCCCATCCGCCATCGAATTCCACGCAACGCCGCTGACCGTCGTCATCGGCCTGGCCGCCGGGACGCTGCTGGCCGTCGGCGCCATGTGGCTGACGCTGCTCGGCCAAGCCCGCAGGCCCGCGACGCAGCTCCTGGCCGGGCCGCGCGCACGAGCCGGCCCAGCGGCCTCCAGGGCCGGACGCATACTGGCCGCCGCCTTGGCCGTCATCGGCCCGGCCGCGGCGGGCGCGATCCTGCTGGCCGGGCGAGGCGGCCGGGGCGAGGCACTGGCCGGCGCATTCTTCGGCGCCGCGGCGCTGCTGCTGACGGCCCTGCTGGCACTTGCCTACCTGGCGCTGGGGCGCCGCGCGGGCGAGGCGCGCCTGAGCCTGCCGCGGCTGGGCAGGCTCAACGCCGCCAGGCGCAGGTGGCGGTCGCTTGCCACCGTGGCGCTTCTGGCCTGCGGCAGCTTCGTGGTCGTGGCCGTCGGGGCCTTCAGGCAGGATGCGCTCGCCGGAGCCGAACAGTTCGACTCCGGCACCGGAGGCTTCGACTTCTACGGCGTCTCGTCGCTGGGCGTCCTGCACGATCTTAACTTACCCCAAGGGCGAAAGGCGCTCCGCCTCGACGAGCGGGCCCTGGCCGGTGCGTCCGTCGTGCCGATGCGAGTCCGCGACGGCGACGACGCAAGCTGCCTGAACCTCAACCGTTCGCTCCGCCCGCGAGTGCTGGGCGTCGATCCGCGCCTGCTCAGCGCCCGCGGGTCCTTCACGTTCGTCCAGGCCGAGCGCCGCTCCGCCGATCCGTGGCTGAGCCTTGAGGGCTGCTGCGAGGACGGCGCCATCCCGGCCGTCGCCGACCAGACCACGATCCAGTGGGCGCTGCGCAAGAAGCTCGGCGAGACGATCGACCTGACCGACGAAGCGGGAACGCCGCTGAAGGTCCGCCTCGTCGGCGCCCTGGCTAACTCCATCCTCCAGGGCAGCCTCGTCATCTCCGAAAAAAACTTCGTCGAGCACTTTCCCGGCGAGGAAGGCTGGCGCGCCTTTCTGATCGACGCACCGGCCGGGAAGGCCGAGGCGGTCAGAGCGGCCTTGCTTTCCCGCGGCTCGCGCCTGCGCGCGCTCGGTCTGGACCTTACGCCCGCGACGGAGCGGCTGGCTGCATTCACGGCCGTCGAAAACACGTACATCTCCATCTTTCAGATCCTCGGCGGCCTGGGGCTGCTGCTTGGCAGCGTCGCGATGGGCGTCGTCGTCATGCGGAACGTCCTGGAGCGCCGCGGCGAGCTTGCGATACTCCGCGCAGTCGGGTTCGACAAATCCGCGCTGCTGCGGCTGCTGCTGTACGAGCACTGGCTGTTGCTTGCCGGCGGGCTGGCGTGCGGAGTAATCGCCGGCCTGCTCGCTGCTGCACCGGCCCTGGCGTCGGCGGCCGGAAGATTCCCGTTTCTCTCACTGGCCGCGACATTGGCCGCCGTCCTCGCCAGCGGGGCCGTCTGGGTTTACCTGGCCGCCAGATTCGCCGTCCGCGGCGAATTGCTGCCGGCACTGCGAAGCGAATAGCCGCACCGCAGGCCCTTCGGTCCCTCGACCCCTCGACCCCTCGACAGGCTCGGGACAAGCAGGCTCGGGACAAGCAAGCTCGGGACAAGCAAGCTCAGGACCGGCAATTCCCAAATCCGCAATCTTGAGTCTCCCGGTTCCCGGTTCCTGGTTCCGTGTTCCCGGTGTTGCCCGTTCTTGCCGGCTCTTGCCGGTTCTTGCCAGTACTTGCCGTTTCTTGCCAGTTCTTGCCGGTTCTTGCCAATACTTGCCGTTTCTTGCCAATTCTGCCAAGGGGTAAATTTCTTAAGTCTTTGGCTCGACAGGGCTTGCCGCTCGGCAACGTCCGATAACATGAATTCGGCGATCGAGTGTCGGTTTTCGCGTCCTTCTTCACTTGACAAACATCGCTGCGGTGAGTCTAGCGCGCACCGCCCCCCGTACTTCGTGCGATGACCACGTTTGCGCGCGCAAACGTGTCGTTTTTTACCACAGAGACGCAGAGGCACAGACAGGCAAGAGACGGCAAGGAAAAGAGTAAGAGGAGAGTGAAGAAAATCTTATTTTTTCGTCCGATCTCCGCTGCCGCGCGCACTTTTGCGCGCGCAAATCGAGCGCTTTACGGCGAAGATCCCCAAGGGATCGGAATTCGCCGCGGGCGGATGGAGATCCCGTCGGGACATGTAACTTCGCGCCCCCTGGCCCCTGCCGCCGAGCGGCCAAACGGTAGGGGTGGGATTCGAACCCACGGTCCCGATGAATCGGGACACCGGTTTTCAAGACCGGCTCCTTCAACCACTCGGACACCCTACCGAGACCGCGAAAGACGCAGGAAAGCTGCGTCCCGCGGGCCTTCTCTGCATATCGGCCGGACTGCGCCTCCAGCCCACCGAATACCACGGAATACCACCCTTGCACGCCCATCGGGGGGCAGCCCGGCAGGCAGTCGCAAGGCATCACGCCTTTGCCCCCGTGCCGGTGGCGGGCCTGGCCCACAGGTCGGGCAGCTTCGCCAGGGCGGCAGTCTCCTGCTCCCGCATTATGTGAGTGTACCGCTTCATGGTCAAGGTGATGACGTAGCGACCTTCCGCGGACGGTGGACAACGATTTGGCCTTTGTGCAGAATGAGACACGGATTTTCATAACAGGAAGGACTCAACATGCAACGCGTTTGCTTTCTGCTTCAGGTGAAGGCCGACCGGCTCGCCGAGTACAAGAGGCTCCACAAGGCGGTCTGGCCGGAGGAAAGCCTGCAACTGCTCGTCCTCCCGTCGGGCACACTGGAGACGTGAGCCTTATCACTGGACAGCCAGGGAGACGGCGATGGGATTGAAAAGGATCCGCACGATAGACATTTCCCGCCGGCGACGCCGGCATGTGATCGTGGCGGCGGGGACGAAGGCCGTGTATCAGGGACACCCCACGACGCTGCTGATGCCGGACGGCAAGACGATGTTCTGCGTCTGGACGTACAACCACGGCGGGCCATGTGGCCCGATGGCGCGAAGTCGCGACGGCGGACGGACCTGGAAGCGGATCAAGGCCCCCGACGCCTTCAAAACTCACCGCAACTGCCCGAGCATCTATCGCCTGGTGGACCCCACGGGCAAAGAGCGGCTGTTCGTCTTCTCGGCGCAGCCGGACATGCCGCGCATCGTCAGCGAAGACGGCGGCAAGACGTGGCGCGAGATGCCGGCGCTGGGGCTTCCGTGCGTGATGACGTTCTCGAGCATCGTTCAACTTGCAGACGCCCGCTATCTGGGCATGTATCACCGCCGCGCCCACGGCCGGGGCAGCATCGACCGCCCGCCGCTGTCAGTCTGGCAGACGACCACGCGGGACGGGGGCCTCACGTGGGCCCGGCCGCGGAAAGTCGCCGAGGTCGCGGGCAAGCAACCGTGTGAGCCGGCCGTCTTCCGCAGCCCCGACGGCAAGGAGCTCTGCTGCCTGATGCGCGAAAACACCCACACGGGCCCGAGCCTGATGATGTTCAGCCGCGACGAGGGCCGCACGTGGTCGCGCCCGGTCGATACGCCCTGGGGTCTGACGGGCGACCGGCATGCCGTGCGCTACGGGCCCGACGGGCGCGTGGTCGTGGCCTTCCGCGACAGGGCTCCGGGTTCGCAGACGGGCGGGCACTTCGTCGCGTGGGTCGGCACGTATGCCGACATCCGCCGCGGGCGGCCGGGGCAATACCGCGTCAAGCTGCTCCATAGCCACGCCGGCGGCGACTGTGGCTATCCCGGGTTGGAGCGATTGCCTGACGGGACGATGGTCGCCACGACGTACATCAAGTACCGCCGCGGCCCCCAAAAGCATTCGGTGGTGAGCGTACGGTTTACGCTTGGCCAGCTGGACCGCCTGGCAGGAATCAGATGAAAGGAGCCTGAGCATGGCCGAGCTGGGAGACCGAGCACGATGAAACACCGTTACTGTCGCGCAGGTGCCTGCCGCGGCACGCTCGCGCTTGGCCTTGCGGCGCTACTGGCAGCGGCCGTCTGCGGCTGCACGCCCGAGCAGGCCGAACTGGACGGCCTGCTGGCGGAGATCGACGGAGACCTGGCCCGCCAGTGCTGCGAGGCTGTCGCGAGGGATGCAGAGCCGGTGATCCGGGCGCAGGTTGCCGGCATCTGGCCGGGCCCGGCGCCCTGGTATGCCAAGGACCCGTGGTCGGTCCCGGAATTGGTGCCGCCGCGCATCCTGGTGGACATGCGGTCCGGCGGTCCCTGTGGGCTGGCGGGGCGATTCCTTGGCCTTTACGAAGCCGTGGGCGACCGGCGGTATCTGGCCGTCGCCTTGAAGACGTGCGACTTCCTCGTCGACGCCCAGGAGCCGGAGGGCTACTGGCAGCCGGCCTACCTGGTGGCGCCCGACGGCGGGCGGGTGGCGATGACCAATCCGATCTGGGTGGGCAAGCGCCGCTGCCGCCTGCAGGACGGCTACCAGGCCGTGCCGTTCGGGCTGATGCTGCATGCCTACCGCCTGACGGGCCGGAAGCGCTACCTGGCCGCGGCGAGGCGCTCGGGCGATTGCGTGCTTGGGCTGCAGCTCGATTGCGGCGGCTGGCCGGACTACTGGAAGTTCGGCCCGGACGCCGATACCGAGCCGGCCGCCTGCCACCTTGGCT
>Ga0180437_10009836_pt1 | contig 11759 bp, 7 predicted proteins | sample SS_ome_4_FD_132410 | JGI IMG/M metagenome (GOLD analysis project Ga0180437, IMG submission 132410) | Hypersaline lake sediment archaeal communities from the Salton Sea, California, USA - SS_3_D_1 metaG | ecosystem: Environmental > Aquatic > Non-marine Saline and Alkaline > Hypersaline > Sediment... | reverse complement strand
TGATCCGATCCGTCGGCATTCATCACCCAAATGTCCTGCACGAGATCGGTAAAGCCCACATAGGCGATGCGACTGCTATCTGGCGACCAGACCGGGAACCATCCGCGCTCTGTGGTCAACGGCCGCAGATCAGAGCCATCGACATTCACCCTGTAAACGTCACCATTGGGATCTCCGCTACGTGTAGACGTGAATACGATCCACTCACCGTTGGGCGACCACTCAGGGTACCAATCGTCGGCCGTCCCTGACGGGGCCAGCAGGACTCTCTTGCCGCTGCCGTCAGCATTCATCACCACCAGGGTGTACTGCCAACTGGGGTAAGCTGCAGCATAGACGATCTGACTACAGTCGGGTGACCAGTCAGGGTTATAGCTTGGGTAATTCCCAGGTGGGCTCCCTTCAAGAGTCAGGTTAGCGATATAAGTGCCGTTGATGTCCATGACGTGTATGTCCTCATCGTCCACAAATAGCACGTGGCCGTTCGTGGAGCAAATGTCAGGATCCCAGCCTGGACGAACGTAGGTACGGTTGGTCCCGTCGCCGTTCATGCGCCCGATCTCGCGGTTACTCTCGGCGCCCGAGACGTAGTAGATGGGCGTATCAGAGGTATTCGTGGGCAACACCAGGTCTACCTGCTGCCCAGCCTCGACGACCTGGTAAGTGAGAACTCTACTGCTGCCACCGTAGCTGACCGACAGCGTAATCGTATCACTCACAGAAGCTGCGATGGGATCGTCGCTCAGCGACGTGGCAAAGTAGGGCTCGTCGCTGAGTCCGCCGCTGCCGGTGGTAACGGCCTGCGAACCTCCCGGCCCCTGGACGGTGACTGCCGCCCCGCCGACTGGCTCGCCGTCGTAGAAGACATAGCCGTAGATGCAGCAAGCCGGCGGGTCTTCATCCGTTGGAGTCACGCCATCGCAATCGTGAGGCATGGGCTGCGGTGGAGCAGCCAGTACAGCATGTTGCATCGGTTCCGTCCGCACTTCCAGGGCCTGTGCCGGACGCTCGGCGTTCCCAGCAGGGATTACTGTACCGATCAACACGACCACGAAAAAGAGTCCCACCAAGCGAGAACGCTTGTTCACTGTTGTCCACTCCTTTACGCGTTGAACAGGAGGCCCCGCCCATCACCCTTCTAATCTATAGAACGATCATTTCGCCTGTATTTCGAGGTGAGTTTGCCTTGTCTAACTTCCATTTCAGATCAGCGCCATCATCTCAAAACCGGCCCAGTGAAAAGGATGGCGATACTTTTCTAAAGCAGCAGCCTGTGCTGCCTGCAGGGAAGCTGCCACTTTCTTGCCCTCCTGGAGTGCGCGGTAGAAATGCGTCATCAACTCGGCTGTAGAGACGTCGTCCACTGCCCAGAGGCTGACCAGTAACTGCCCTGCCCCAGCTCGGAACAACTCGCGCGGCAGGCCCAGTATGTCGCTCCCCTGACTGAAGATCAAGCCAGTCTCGCAGGCGCTCAGCGTCACAAGCCTGGCACGGGGTAGGGTCCATTCTTCCAAGTCGCCGGCCGTCAGCCAGCCATCGGCTAAGTGCAGGGCAGAGAAACGAGGTGCATCAGCCCGGAAGAAGCTATGGGTAGCCAGGTGAAGCAATGTACATGAGGACATCGCAGTTCTCAGTCGCTCCGTGGTGGCCTCATCTTCTAGGAGTAGCTCTCCTCCACCCAGTACAGTGGCCACGGTCTGGGCTTCGCTCACCGTATGTGCAAGCCGTCCGCCTTCAGAGTAGCCAACAATCAAAGGTGCATCGAACAGGGTTGGCGTATCACATTGCGTATCCTTCTCGGAGGCGCTCAGTCCTGGCAGGCAGGTCAATTCAAACTCTTCCACCAGGTATCGCTGGCCATTGTACAGGGCTGCATATGGAACTGCCCACAGCAGGCCATGGGGAACGACCCACAGCGATTTGTGGCCAACCAGGTGAGGCTCCAACGGTTCTATCAGCAGTCGGTATAGGGCGTAGAGCACATCTTGCGCTTCGTCTGTCAACCCTGCCAGTGGCAGGTGTTGGCTATCAAGAGTAGCAAACCGCACGCTCTCGACGTTGAACCTCCAGCGGCTGATGGCCCTTTCTACCGTCTCTAACGAAGCCAGGTGCTCGAATACTTGCACGCCTGCTGCGTTGATCAAGAAGACGATCAATGCATCGGTTGTGCAGTAGTAATCGAGCAACAGTGTGTCCGCCGGTACACGCCGCTGAGCGGCTGACAGCGAAAGCCCCGACTGTCGCCGCAAGACTTGGCTGCTGTCGCGTCTTACCTGCGTGATTTGTCTTTCCAGGGCGCGCAACCTGGCCCAGCGCGCTTCTTCAGCCTCGCCACCACGCATAACCTCCTCATCCTCATCTAGCCTCGTCAATCGGCTGTAGAGCCACCGCCACTCCTGGCGCAAGGTATACAATCGGGTTTGTCTCTTGTCCCGTGCTTCCTCGTGGGCTATAAAATCCCGCCACACCCCGGTCTTTGATTGCTCTGCGTGACTGAAAGCTGTTTCCCAGTCTCCTAAGGCAAGGGCTGCACGCACTGCCCGCTGGTAAACCTCCAATTTGTCGTCCAAGAAACCAGCCTGGAACTCATCAGTCCCCAATTCTTCCTCGATGGTCTCGATGCAGGCGATGGCCTGGCGGTAATGATGGAGAGCTTTTCTCGGTTGTCCATGCGCTTCAGCCACCCGTCCCAATCCGTGGTGTGCTTGCCAGGCCAGCGATGGCATCTCTCCGATCGCTTCCAGAGCCAGCAAGTACAGAGAAGCTGCCTTGTCCAGTTCTCGCAGTGCCAGTAGACAATCAGCCAGAATCAGGCGAGCACGGGCGGCCTGCAACGGCAGAACAAGATCGATGAGCACCTGTGCCGCTTCCGTGACCACGGCGACTGCAGCCTGAGCATCCCCCATTTTGTGAATACATGTTGCGTGCTCCAGATCGAGCAATGCTATCTCTGCCATGGCGCCCCGTTCCGAAAAGATCATCCGGGCCGATGATAAGGCGTTCAGTGCTTCACTGTAATGACCCATCTTGCGCGCAGCGACGCCTCGATTGCCGGCTGCCAAGGCTGCATAACGGGGCATTGTTTGTCGCTCAAAGAAATCTTGCATCTCGGCAGCCAACTCCAAGGCCTCGGGTAGCAAGTTGAGAGCTAAATAATCAAAAGTGCGATAGAGATCGGTCACTGCCACCTCGGTCTCAGCGTCCAGTTCGTCGAAAGAATGTCGCACCTGGGCATAGGTCTCCAATGCCTGTCGGTGGCGCCCTTGACGGGAGAGAAGAGTGGCCAAGTTAAGGTGGGCTCGGGCAGCAGGAAGGGGTTTGTCTTCTTCAACGAGGGTGCTACTGCTCTCACGAAGCAAAACTTTGGCCTCATCGAATCGATCCATGCACACCAGCACCCGTGCGCAGTTGATGTCCATTCGGGCGGCCTGCACACGGTTGCCCTGAGCAACAAAGATGGCTCGTCCCCGTTCGTAGGCGGCCAGTGCCTCATCGTAATGCCCTGTGAGTCGATAGAGGCTGCCCACGTTCATTTCCAACGTGCCCATGTAGCGACTTTGATGCCACGGTTGCAGTGCTTTTCGGGCAATATTGGCCATCTCCAAAGACTCATCATAGCGACCCAAGTGCTTCAGTGTAACCACCATGTTCGTTTGAAGGCGTGCTACGGCCAGTTTGTCTTTGTCTTCCTCACAGAACATCGCGCAAGCCCGGCTGAAGTCCTGATGCGCTCCTTCATATCGCCCCAAATAAACCAGCGCATTGCCGCGTGCCCACCTGGCCACTGCCTCAGCCAGCGGGGTGAAAGCAAAAGAGGCTGCCTGCAAGGCAACCTCTGCTATGTTCAGCGCCTGGTTTGGATGCTCCAACAACCGGGCGTCGGATCGAGCCTTGAGTTTCTCAAAGCATTCCAGGCCCAACTCCCGCCGATGAACCACCAGGAAGGCTCGTCGCTCTTTCTCGTCCGCAAGGTTCAGTAGCTGGTCTGCCAAGTCGTTGGCATTCATTCCACCTTTATCCCTTCCATCAAGACTGCCTGCCCATCCCATTCCAGCCCGACGGCGTATTCTCCTGGTGCTACCTCCTCAAATGAGAACACACCACTGGCCTCGACGGCCGCAGCCCATGCCCGATCATCCCTAATGAGCCAAACTTCAATACCTGGGATAGGCGGCGTGATTTCGTCATGAGGCACTAATCTTCCCATTACGGTCCGTGCCCCCTGAGCATGGCCCGGTTGCACGCTGATATGCACGTCCAATCGCTCAGCTCGAAACCGCTGCAACGCAGGAATTGTGCCACGCAATGGCGCCACCTGAAGGCGAGGTGCAGGTAAAAGCACAGCTTCAACGACGTCCACCGCCCGGTGTAGTCTCTCCAGCAGAGAAGGTCGACTTCCCACACGGGCTAGTTCCTCCAGTTCCCGTGCACAGTGAGGGCATTCCCGCACGTGCCGAGCCACGATCAACTGTTCTCTCGTCGGCAAAAGGTTGAGCTGGTAGAGCCCCAATCGTTCTGGGGTAGGGCAGGAAACGCGGTGCAAAACCGCCCGCAGCAAGACCTCCGTGTGGCGATAGGCCGCTACCTGGGCCACACAATAGGGACAACGGGCCAAGTGAGTCCGAACCTTCTCACTTTCCTGGCCATCCACATAAGCCATCAATTCCCCTTCATCCAGTTCCAACGGATCAACACATTCGCTCATCAGACACCTTCACTCTTACAAACGAGTTTCAGAAGCATTCTCAGAGACAAGTCTGTCACCCACCATGTTCTGAAGAACAGGATCTTGGGATAGACGGCGGATGACTCGTTCCCTAACCCTGTAAACGTCACGCACAGTCGGAAATTCGCCTGGATGTAGAAGAACAATTTCCGCTGGCTTTAGGGCTTGCTCAAGATTCAGGCGAACTACCAGTCGCTCTTGTTCATCCTTCAATCGGGCATAGATGTACTCGCTACACTCACGGTTCACAATGCTGTCGAATGCCGCTTGCTCCAGAGAACTCGACAGAGGAGGATCATTCATTCTTATCGCCTCAAAAGCCAATCTCTCCCGAGCCGCTTTTCGCTGGCGATCAACCCGTACAGAATTCACGCAGCGTTTCAGATAGGCAAGCACTGTTCCGATCCCCGCAAAGCATGCAAAAGTCTCTGGGTCCACCGCATTCAAGAACTTTTCTAAGGCACCGTGAACCACATCTTCCGCGTTGCAAGAACTCTCGCTGAGCCATTGCAGCATCCGACTCCGATACAGAGTATACACGGCTTTCCAGGCTTCCTGGGACTTTTCGACCACCGCTCGGCGGAACAGTTCAAAGCAAAAACCCATTGGCCCGGGCTTGTTGGCTTGGAAATTGGCGTTCTCTTTCTGACATCGTTCAGCCAGTTCCGAGACGCTTAGCTGGGCATGCATGCTTACCATATCGCCCTCGCCTTGATGTGGTGTATCGCGACTTGTACTTCACGGTGTCCGCGAGATTCATGGAGTTATGTCTAACTATTTCTCGCTAACCAATCCACAGGCGCTGCCAAGTCATTTTGCGTCGACTGGCTGAGTCGAGCCTTGGCATCTAGTCAGCTGTGGCCTTGATACCCAGATTCCGTCCATAAATCGACAGCCGACCACCCACCGGGATAGCTCCCGATATAGGAGTCGGCTGTTGTCTTTCACAATCTGTCCCTCCTCAGCTTCGCGGAAAGGAGTAGATCCAATTGCTCATATTCTATCACAGGTCAGAGAAAAGAGCAAAAAGAAGCTGCCGATAATTGGCCTAAGCGGAAGCAAGATGGACCGGCTGTCTGATGGCCAAAGCTGGGTGTTGAATTTGGCGTCACTGTGATGTACGATGTACCGTAGACCGGCATCCAACACTGTCGAGCTCTCGGCGCTATCGTGGTCCATTGTCGAGGGTAGCATCCGCGATTCGGCCGGATTTAGTTCCGAGGGGCGCTGGTGGCCGGCTGTTTGCCAAGATGACGCTGGCCCTCGTGCCGTACTTTTTCTCGTCATGGTCAGTCGCCGGACGGCGGATAGGGAGCATTTGGGGGAAAATGGCTTTCACTTTGGACATCCCCAGTGCGCGCCCGCTTGCCTCAGGCGGGCTTTGGAAGTAGAATACACAGGCGAGCGGCAAACCCGCTGCCTTGTGGCGCATGACGCTGGCACACAACGGAGATGGGGTGAGCGATGGGAAGTAAAGTTGGGGTTGTGGAGGCGTTTGACGTTGAGAAATCGGCTGGCAGGTACAACAGAGGCGGTGTAATGGCCGGTCCAGGACAGACTGCCATGGCAGCGCTCAAAGATCGTGCCTTGTCACTAAAAGGTCGCCTTGCTTCGTGTGACATTTGCCCGCACGCCTGCCATGTGAACCGTAACAGGGGAGAAACAGGCTTCTGTAGGACCACAGATGACATCGTGATCGCCCACAGCGGCCTGCATTTCGGCGAGGAGCCGCCCATCTCGGGGACAAGGGGATCGGGCGCGATCTTTTTTGTGAACTGTAATTTGCGGTGCGTCTATTGCCAGAATTACCAGATCAGTCAGTGTGCACAAGGGATCCCTACCCGAACGTTGTCGCCGGACGAGCTGGCCGGTGAGATGCTGGCGCTTCAGCAAAGAGGGGCGCACAATATTAACCTGGTGTCGCCGACGCACGTGGCCCCGCAAGTGGCGGAAAGCGTGTGTCTGGCCCGCGAACAAGGGCTGTCGGTGCCAATTGTCTATAACACCAACGGCTATGACGCCGTGGACACGCTACGATGTCTGGAAGGCATGGTGGATATCTATTTGCCCGACATCAAATATAGCGACGACGTGGTGGCCAGGTCCTACTCTGGGATCGCGGGTTACGTTGACGTGAACCGGCGGGCCATCAGGGAGATGTTCAGACAGGTGGGCAATCTGGCTGTCGACCGTCAAGGCATCGCCCACAAGGGCCTTCTGGTCCGTCATCTGGTTCTACCCGGCGATCGGGCGGGCAGCAAGGAGAGCCTGGCGTTTCTGGCCTCTCTGTCTCCGGACATGTCTATCAGCCTGATGGCCCAGTATTCGCCGCAGCACAAAGCGAAAAAGATGCCGCCGCTGGATAAAAGACTGTGCGACGCAGAGTATGAAGCGGTGCTGGATTGTGCATGGGCCCTGGGGCTAGAGCATTGTTTCGTCCAAGAGCTCGAGAGCAGTGAGGGCCTGGTCCCTGATTTCAGACGGGCGAACCCTTTTGGCGAGTAGGGCGGTAAATTGACCAGCCCATGAGGATGTGCTAAAATAAGCCCGCACGTCATTCTGTCAGGTTCAGGTGGGTGTCAAGATGGAGACAATCGACATTCGTCAGCTCATGCAACATCTGGCCGATGAGGACGCGCCGCTGGCGGTGGCGCAACTCTATACTCTGTCCGATCTGTCCTACGAGGGAGTGGAAGAGTTTTGCCGTGTCTGGCCCCACATCTCTGCCCAGCGACGGAGGCAGATCGTCGGTTTCTTGTTCGACATCGCCGAGTCGAGTTTTGAGGTGGATTTCGAGTCGATCTTTTGTGCCTGCCTGGGCGACAGCGACGAGGAGGTGCGTTCCCGGTCGGTGGACGGGCTGTGGGAAAGTGAGGACGTCAGCCTCGTCGCTCCGCTGTTAGACATGGCCCAAAACGATCCCTCGGTACGAGCGCGAGCCGCCACCGTCGGCGTGCTGGGCCAATTTGTGCTGTTGGGCGAGCTGGATCGCATCGCTCCTCAATATCAGATTGAGATCGAGGATGTCCTGTTGGCCTTGTTTCGCGCGCCGGGTGAGAGTGTGGAGGTGCGGCGGAGGGCGGTGGAGGCGCTGGCCTACTCCAGCCGCAAAGAATTGCCCGGCGTCATCGAGAGCGCCTATTACGACAGCGATCGGCTCATGCGCGTGGCAGCCGTCTTTGCCATGGGCCGCAACCTGGATCCGCAATGGGAGCCTCTGTTGTTGGACGAGTTGCGCAGTCACGATGCAGAGTTGCGTTACGAGGCAGCCCGTGCCTGTGGTGAGTTGGAGCTGGCACCTGCCATTCCACAACTGGCAGAACTGCTGACCGATGAGGACCGTGAGGTTCAGGAGGCCAGCATCTGGGCGTTGGGGCAGATAGGTGGGCAGAAGGCACGCCACATCCTGGAGGCTCACTACGAGGAGATTGACCAGGCCGACGAGGCCTTGCGGGACGCCGTTGAAGAGGCATTGAGCGAGTTGTCGCTCGCTTCTGGCGCTGCCCAGTTTCCGCTGGTCGATTACGACGCGGATGCCGAGGGCAAGAACGGTGACTGGGCCGACGATTGGCTCGGTGGCGTGCTCGACGACAAAGTCGACGACATAGACCTCGACGATTGGAACGGGATCTAGAAGCCCTATTCTGTGGATATATTACCGTCTATCTTTGTCGAAAACATCCTGCCGGTCTTTGTCGTCGTGGGATTGGGCTATCTTCTGGATCGAAAGTTCAACCTGGACGCCAAGACGATATCACGTACCAGCTTGTACGTGCTGTCCCCGTGCCTCATCTTTACGTCTCTGGTCCGGTCGTCTGTCAGTGGCGATGAAGTCGGCCGTATTTTTCTGTTTGAAGTGGCCATGACGGCTATCCTGCTGGCGATCACGCGGGGTGTGGCCCGATTGGCTCGCCTGAGCCGGCAGCAGGAGAGCGCGTTTTTGCTCTCGGTTCTGTTTATCAACGCTGGTAACTATGGCCTGTCCGTTAATCTCTTTGCTTTCGGCGAGGAGGCGATGGCTCGGGCCATCATCTTTTTCGCCGGCAGCACCGTTCTCGTCAACACGCTGGGCGTTTTTCTCGCTTCCAGGGGACAGGCCAACGTGAAACGCGCCTTGCTCAACGTGTTCAAGGTGCCGATGGTCTATGCCGTGGGCCTGGCCTTTATCGCGCGCGAATTGCCCTGGTCGGTGACAGACGTGTGGTGGTTCAGAGGGCTGGATACGGTGGGCCGCGCTGCGGTGCCCGTGATGTTGCTCTTGTTGGGCATCCAACTGGCGCGCAACTCGGTGGGCCGAGACTGGAAGCGCGTCTCTGCGGCCACTTTTTTGCGCCTGGGCCTGGCTCCCCTGTTGGGCCTGCTGCTGGCGGCCGTCATAGGATTGACCGGGGACACGCGTCGCGCGTCCGTGCTGGAGGCCAGCATGCCGACGGCGGTGATGTCGGTCGTCCTGGCGCTCGAGTTCGACGTGTTGCCAGAGTTCGTCACCGGGGTTGTTTTTCTGTCTACCGTGCTGAGCCCGCTCTCCTTGACGTTGCTTATCGCCTTGTTGCGCTGATCCGTCAAGACGTGTAAAGGAATTGCCGACGTGATACGAATCCGGCCGAGAACCTGGGTGAGCCTGTGCCTGATCTGCCTGTCGCTTTTCCCGGTGAGGGCTGTCCTGGCCCAGGCAGACGGCGCGCCGGTCGTCGAGGCGATGTGGCACGAGGTGCGTTTCGGTGAGTCGCTTCAGTTCCACTTGACCGTGTCCAGCTCGGCAGACATTACGTCGGCTGTCCTCACGTACGTGACCACGCACAACCAGGCCATGACGGTTGAGCCATTGGACTTGACACCGGCCCCTCGCGTCGAGTTGAGCTACGAGGTCGATCTGGCTCACAATCCCCTCAAACCGTTTGTCGAGATCAGATACCTGTGGATGGTGAGCGATGCCAATGGCCAGCAACTGACGGTGGAACATGACCCGTTTTTCTACGAGGACAATCGTTTTGGTGAGTGGCAATCGCTGGCGGGTCAGCGCGTGGCGGTGCACTGGTACGACGGGGACGCGGCCTTTGGTGGCCTGGCGCTGGGTGTGGCCGAACAGGCCGTAGACCGCATGCGAGAGATGATCGATCCGGCGTTGGCTCCCTCCGAACCGTTTGACCTGTATCTCTATGCCAGCGAAGCGGACCTCGTGCCCGCCTTGCCGGCGACCGGCCGGGAGTGGGTGGTGGGCCATGCCTATCCCGAGTTGCGGGTCGCGCTGGCGGTCGTCCCGCCCGGCTCAGAGAGCGCGTCTACGATGCGCCGGCTGATCCCTCACGAGCTGACGCACCTCTTGCTGTACGAGGCGCTGGGCAGCCGTTACCGGCGTCTGCCTTCCTGGCTCAATGAAGGCCTGGCCGTCGTCAGCGAGCAAGTCCCCGATCCCGACGAGGAGCTGGTGCTGGGCCGGGCGCTGCAGAGCGGCCAACTGTTGTCATTGGAATCGTTGTGCTACAGCTTTCCACGTCAGGGTGACCAGGCGCGTCTGGCTTATGCCCAGAGCAGCAGCGTCGTGAGATTCATTCAAGGAAACTATGGCCATGCCGCGGTTGGGAGATTGGTGGACAGCTACGGGGGTGGTTTGTCGTGCGGGGCCGGGGTGCGCAAGGTGCTCGGCGTCAGCCTGGACAGCCTGGAGTCGCAGTGGCGCGAGTCGCTGGGCGTGCGTCCCCAGGGAGCGATCGTTGTCAGGCAAGCCATGCCCTGGTTGCTGCTGGTATTGGTCAGCCTTCCTCTGCTCTTGCTGGCCGCGCAACCGCTGGCGGTCCGCCGAACAGGACAGCGGCGCGAGCGATGGCTATGACCGTTTTCAACGTCGCTGAAGAAAGAGAATCTGATGTTTGAACCCTCCAACGGCGCGGACGCCCGGCGGGACGAGATCGCCGGGCTGACCCTGTCGACTGTGTTGCGCTTCTGGTTGCCGCTGGCGGCCAGTTGGTTGCTCATGACGACCGAGATGCCCGTCGTCAACGCCATCGTCGCGCGTATGGCCGGCGCCAAGCTGCAACTGGCCGCGTTCGGCGTCGCCTTTTCGCTGGCGCTGGCGGTGGAAAGCCCTGTCATTTCGCTGCTCACGGCGGGCAATGCACTGGCGCGCGACCGGGCATCCCTGCGCCTTCTTCATCGCTTCATGCTGGGACTGATCGCCGTCATGACGGCGACCATGTTACTCCTGAGTCTCACCCCGCTGTATGATCTGGTCGTCGTGCGGCTCATCGGCACGCCGGCCGAGATCGCGGTCCTGGTGCGCCCGTCGCTGTGGGCGCTGACGCCCTGGCCGGCGGCGATTGCCTATCGCCGCTTTCACCAGGGGGTGATGATCCGGCATGGATATACCCGCCAGGTGAGCTTGGGGACTGCCGTCCGGTTGTTCACCTCGACGGGCGTGGCAGTGGGTGGATTGGCCTGGGGCGGAATAGACGGTGCCACGTTGGGTGGATTGGCACTGGGCGCTGCTGTCGTCGCCGAGGCGGTCGTGATTCATTGGCTGTCGCGGCCGGCGGTGGGAAAGGTAAAAACGATAGCCCCCCGGGCTGATGAACCCCCGTTGACGCTGCGTGCCCTGCTCAAGTTCTACTCGCCCCTGGGTCTTACCTCGGTGGTCATGCTGTCGACTGCGCCGCTGATCAACTTTGGACTGGCTCGCTCGCCCTATCCCATTGCGTCGCTGGCTGCCTGGCCGGTGGTAAATGGTCAGTTGTTCATGGTGCGCAGCTTTGGGTTCAGCCTGCAAGAAGTCGTCGTCGCCCTGCTGGACGGCCCGGCGGCGATGAAGACATTGTGGCGTTTTGCCGTGATGCTGACTGCAGGATCGTTGGCCCTCTTGGTGGCGATGGCGTTCACCCCGCTGGCTCCCTGGTGGCAGCAGCAGATCGCCGGTTTGAGCGAAGAACTGACCACCCTTGCCGTGCCTGCCTTGCGGCTGGCGGTGATGCTGCCGGTGCTGGCCGCGATGCAGAGTTGGCTGCGGGGCATCATCGTCGTGGGTAAGGCGACCGGCGCC
>Ga0180437_10009834_pt1 | contig 11762 bp, 8 predicted proteins | sample SS_ome_4_FD_132410 | JGI IMG/M metagenome (GOLD analysis project Ga0180437, IMG submission 132410) | Hypersaline lake sediment archaeal communities from the Salton Sea, California, USA - SS_3_D_1 metaG | ecosystem: Environmental > Aquatic > Non-marine Saline and Alkaline > Hypersaline > Sediment... | reverse complement strand
TTCCCCGTTGCGTCACATGATGCGGAAACCCCGGCGCGACTATCCGCGCTACACGACCCATGCCCAACATCCTACCAACAAACACACCCAAAAGCAAATAAATCAGTAGTCTGTCCCTATGTTTCCAACTATGTTTCCACTATGTTTCCACTATGTTTCCCCCAGTGTGTCCGGGCTGCGTTTCTGCTCGCATTCACGCCCCGTCGGGACCTTTTGTGGCCTCTCGCAAGGCCACAAGGTTTGCTGGCGAATACTTGCCGGGGTACGGGAGCGCGTTCAACGGGTTAGAATCACGCCGCCTGTCCTGTTATTCTCTGGGAAAACGACGGCGCTTTTGGCCGAGGAAGGTTACATACTGATGTCGCGACATCCGAAGAGCGTGCGGCGGCGGATTCTCGAGGTGCTCTACGAGAAATACCTCAAGGATCCGCTGGATATGCCCGCGCCCGACGACTTGCTCGAGGACGGCACCATCGCCCGAGAGGATCTCGTCAGCAACGCCTTCTATCTCCACGACCGCGGCCTGATCGAGTTGATGATAGGCTACGCGCCCCCGATGTTTGCGGCAGCGCATATTTCGGCCGACGGCATTGACCTTGTCGAAAACGAGTTCGAGTTCAATCTGCGATTTCCAAAATTGCCCGGCCAAACCGAAGAGGCCGCCCGCGAAATCCCTCAACTCGTCGAGCGACTCGTCGCCGAAGCCGACTTCTCGCCCCTGGACGGCGAGGCGCGGAAATGCCTGCTGCGCGACGTACAGTACCTGCGCGACGAACTTGCCCGGCCCGCCGTGCGCTGGCGCACAACCGTGATCGAAAGTGTCCTTAAATGGATCGCCGAGCAATTCGACGCGCCCGACGACGTGCTGCCTTCGCTGGCCGGGTTGCGAGAAGCCATAGACGAGAAGGGCGTTCAGGGGAAACGCGCGTCCACATCCCGGCGAAAAAACACGAGCAAGAGAACCCGGCACCCGCGCTCGGAACGCAAATGAACCTACCGGCGTCCTACGGGCTCGGCCCCGTGCTCGTACTCGAGTCTTCGATCATGATTACGAGCAGCCGAACGACCAGGAATAGCGAGGCGAGAAAAAAGTTGGCGTCTTTGCGGAATTACGTACCTAGGCCGCCATGATGCCCAGGAGTTCGTCTATCCGCTCCTTAGCGCCTTCGAGACTTTCGCACACCTGGCTCCATTGGGGTTCCGTGACAGCGCAGCCCGCCCGCGACCCATCCGGCAGGTCGGGCGACGCCCCATTTCCCGACTCGCCCAGATCGCATTGGTACGTCAAGAAATTGCCAAGCGACGTGAGATACGCCAGTTGGGGCGCCTCGGAAGCCGCTCCGGGATCGTGATGGTTGCGCACGGCGTCGACGATGGGCGCCGGCATGTTCCAATGTTCGGCGAGCAACCCGCCGATCTCCGCGTGATCCAAATCGAAGTAGAACGCTTCCGCCTCGGCAAGCGGGACCGCTTCGTCGTGCGACTTCTGAACCGCTTCCCGAAAGATCTCCGGATAGAGCGTATCGAGCGCCACCTTCCCAATGTCATGGAGCAAACCGGACACAAACGTGCCCTCGACGTCCAACGCCAGCAATTTCGCCGTGCGCTCCGTCGCGATCGCCGCCGCCAGGGAATGCCGCCACAACTGGACCCGCTCGTAGCTCGTGCCCCCCTTTGGAAACGCCCGGAAGGCCGACGCAGTCAGCACCAGATTACGGACTTCATTGAACCCCAGGATGACGATAGCCGTGGTTACGCTCGTGATTTGTCTGTAGAATCCGTAGTAAGCGGAGTTGACGACCTTGAGCAACGTCGCCGACAGACTTTGGTCCGCCGCTATGTATCGTCCCAGATCGAGCGCCGACGAGTCCGGATCCAAGGCCGTAACGAGGATTTGGCCCAACAGCGTCGGCAACGTGGGAAGGTTCCTGACGTTCGCGATGGCTTCCCTTACATCCGGTTTCTCCACTGAACAGCCTTGCTCCTCTCTACGGTTATGCGGTGCGCCGTCTTGTCCGGTGCCGGCCAAACACCAACACAGTGCTTCTCTCGCCGCACAGACCTCGGAACCCCGGCGTGCCTACTGCCGATCCGCCTTCTTGAGTTCGCCTGCAGTCTCAATATAAAGATTGACAAGGGCCAACGCAAAGTCTGCATGGGCTTGCGTGATGCCGTCCGCTGCCGAAACTCCCTTCGACATTCTCCTGACATGCTTCATTCAGGTCGCCTCGTCTCTGTGACGGGCCGACGAATCCGGCTGTAGGATACCTAAGCCACGGCGTCCCGTCAACTCACTGCGCCACAACCGCAAAGCAACGTTGCTTGCTTCCCGGCTGCACCACCCGCCCGTCGCTCCCAACCGACACAATCGCAAAAAGCCTTTCGGCAGCAGCTGCGGGGACGGTTCCCGGCGCTTACTTGCAAACGATCTCACCCGAGGCATTCATGTATTTCTGGCCTGGCCGCAAGCACGCGACGCGCGCTTCGTGGAAAACCTCCTGAATGGCCGTTCGCGACTGCCGCGGGAAATTGCCGGCCTCCAGAATCCCCCCGTAAATCCGCCGCCGATCCTCGTTTTCCCAAATGACCAACCGGGCGTCGAGATCCCGTTTCCGCCGAGTTCCCGACTTCTTGTACTCGGCGCTACGCAGAATCCAGAGCAGGCCTTGATGCTCATACGCGTGTCCCGTGTCGCGGAACCGGTTGACCAGTTCGGCGCGCGCCGCCCGCGTCCGAATGCTCTGCAATACATCCTCCGTGTTTATGACGATCCCGCCCCGATCCGGTATATCGGGCGTGCGGTTCCCCGCCTCGACGGCCCGCTCGATCTCGAGGGCCACTTCGCGCAGGCGATCCACCGGGAGGTCGCGGTAGTCCGGCTTCATCATCACAAAAGGCTCAATGACCGTCCGGCAACCCGCTACGGCCGGCAATGCCACCAATAAGAACAACCAATTCCTCACGGTACATCTCCTTCCGGCCCGGCCACAACGATTCGATTCTTGCCTTTGTGCTTAGCCCGATAAAGAGCCCCATCGGCAACGCGGATGATGGCTTCGCAGTCGCGCATCGCGTCCTGCTCGAGCACGGCCACCCCGACGCTCACCGTAACGCGCACCTCCTCGGGCATGCCTTCGTAAGGCGCCGAACCCAAAACATGACGAAGCCGCTCGGCTTCCGCGGCAGCGCCGTGCGCGCCCGTCTGCGGCATTATTATCACGAACTCCTCGCCTCCGTAGCGCGCCACCGTATCGCTTTTCCGAACCGTACGCAGAATGCGCGCCGCCATTTCCCGCAAGACATTGTCGCCCTGCAAGTGCCCGTACGTGTCGTTTACCTGCTTGAAATCGTCAATATCGAGCATCAGGCACGATAGCGGCACCCGATAGCGCCGCGCCCGCTCGAACTCTTCCTCGAGGCGCTCGTGAAAATGCCGGTGGTTGTAAAGCCCCGTCAGCCCGTCCGTGATGGCCAGGTATTCGAGCCGCTCGTTGGCCTTCTGAATACTCTCGAACAAGTGGGCGCGCTCCAGCGCATTCGCGGCCGCCTCCGCAACGATCTCGCAAAACCCGACCTCCCGCGCCGTAAACCGACGCTCTCTTCGGGCGGCGCGCAAAACCAGCGAACCCACGTTCTGGTCGAACAACACAATAGGAACGACCAGCAGCGAGCCGATCTTGGCCGCCTTGAGTTGCCCCGCAAAATCGCGCGTCAGCGGATCATGCCAAACGTCATTGATCACAACCTTCTCTCGCGTCTGGAGGGATCTTCGGATTTCGGGATACTTCGCCAACTCGATGATCAGATCGTGGACCCGAGCATCCTCATGAGACGCCAGAACATGGCCCTTGTCTTCGCCGCCCCACACACGCACAACCGAACAGCGCGCCGTGTCCACAATGCGTGCAATGCGCTCCACAAACACGAAAAGGATGTCGTGTGCCCGTCGCTTCGCCGAAATGGCCTTAAGGATGTCGAGCACGGAGAAAAGGTCTTGCTTGTCCATTGCGACGTCGTGCTGTTGCGCCGAGAGCCGTTGCGCCAGCAATGCCATCAACTGCGTCGAGCATGCCGACGTACGCTCAACGGTTGCCGGCGCGGGTTCGGCGAAATCGACCGTCGAATTGAGCCCGCCCGCCTCCAACAACAGTTCCGCTATGGAACGGACGTGCGACGCCCGGCACGTCCAGCCGCCCTCGAACCGATGTTTGTCTTCCGGTTCGCCGTCCTCGTCGAACCCGCGGCCGAAAATGGCGACATCCATGTCCGACGAGATCGCGACCAGAAAACGATCCATGTCCGTCATGGCGTCCAAAGCGGCCACGGAAGTCAGGTTCTCCGCGGAGAGCCACGCCGTCGGCGCCTCCCCGAACACGAACACATTGTCGCACACTGCTCGAGCCGCATCCAACGCGTCCACCTTGCCAGCGGTCTGCGAATCAACCATGATAGTCAGGCCCGTCGACGGGTGCTCGGAAGCAATGCGCGCGACCTCGTTCGAGAGCATGAAGAAAGACGTGTCGTCATACAGAGGTATGATCGCGTTGCGTTTGGCGTCCCCGGCCTGAGTGCCCTTTTGGATGCGCTCGAACAGTCGTTTGGAACGGGTCTTTGCCACGATACTGATATCCCGCGTCAAAAACGCCCAGTGCGCGCCACCGGGCGCTGCGAGCCCTATCCTACCCTTTCCGGCCCGAAGTTTTCCACAATTTCGACCGGCGTTCCGCGGACCACGAGATCGTAGAGTTCCTCGACATCCTCAGGCACCAATCGAGCACAGCCCAGGGATGAGTAGTTCCCGACCGTCTCCGGTTTGTTCGTGCCGTGAATGCCCAAGCTGGTCGGCAGACCCTCGGCATTCGGCACGAGAGGCATCCAGCGCGTGCCCAGCTCATTCTCCGGGTCCCCCGGCGGCACGGGCGACCCGCCGGGCCGGTACCACGTCGGATCCTTCATTTTGTTGCCGATCGTGTAGCTTCCGAGCGTGGTCTCGTCTCCCGGCATCCCCAGACCCACGGAATACCGTTTGAACAGCGTGTTCTTGCCGAGTAGAAAGAGGCGGCACGTCGATCGCTCGATGATGATGCGGAAATCCGTCGGTGTGTGTTTCAGCCGCTGTCCGGGCCGAAGCTTCGAGGGATCTTCTATGCCGTTGGCCCGAATGAGCATTCCCTGCGTCGTATTCAACCGCACGCCGATCCGGTTCAAGGAATCGCCCGGCGCCACGATGTACGGTTCGCTTTCCGGCGTCTCTTCCTGCGAGAATATGAAGTGAACGTTAAGGCGCCCGAGACCATCCAGCGCCAGATTCCATTCCGGCGAGTCCCATTCAGAATCAGCCACGGCCTGCCGATACAGGTCTCGGGCTTCGACAAGTTCGCCCGCACGCTCGGCCAATCGCGCCAGCCCCGCAACAGCAGCCCCCCGCAACGCCGGTTGGGCCGTGGCGCGGACTGCCGAGTAAACCTGTTTCGCGTCGGCAATCCGCCCCAAATCCTCGAGCAAGCGGCCGTACGTCGTGGCGGCCCTCGGCTGGTCGGGACTCGTCGGGAACTCGTCCACGGCGCGTTTTAACAGCGCCAGCGCCGTTTCGGTGTTCCCGCTTTCCTGCTCGAGTTGCGCCATAAGCATCAACGCTCGAGGAGTGACCGAGTCACTCTTAACGCGCGCTACGATGGGGCGGAGGGCCTTCTTTGCCTCCGCCGTGTCTCCTTTGGCCGCCAATTCCTTGGCCATGTCGATCTTGTCGGGCGCGGACTTTTCGATTGCGCCGAGGATAATATCTTCATTGAGCCATTGCGAAAACCGAACGACCCCGTACGCCACCGCGCCCACAAAAAGGACCGCCGCCATAATCTTCGCAAGGCTCGGATCTTGCTTCTGCTTCACCCTCATTCTCCATCTTTTTCAGCGACCACTTCTCGAAACACATGCTCCGCCCAAGGGCATAATGGCAGTCTTTTGGTCGAGAGTTCCGTGTGCGCTCCGCTATATCCGCGACTGGCTGACGCGCGACAGGTCAAGCAGCATCTCCGTAAGCGACTGATAGCGGTTGTCGGGATTGCGACGCAGCGCCTTGAGAATGATCTTGTCCATCTGTTTCGGGATCTCGGGGTTATACTTCGACGGCGGCTCGAAGCGATACCGGCTGCTGCGGATCTGCCGCTGGATTTGACGCGTGTCGCTCGCGGTGCAAGGATGTCGGCCCGAGAGAAGCTCGTACATGGTGATGCCGAACGAGAAGATGTCCGAGCGCGCGTCAAGCTTCCGTTTGGCAAGTTGCTCCGGAGACATGTAGCGCCGCGTGCCGCCGCCCTCTTTGATCCGGCGGGTCCGCCATGTAGCCCGCGATTTTGAAAGACCAAAATCCACTATCTTGACCGTGCTCAAGTCGCGTGAAAAAAGGAAATTCTCGGGTTTCACGTCGCGGTGCACGATGCCGTTCTGGTGAAGGAAATCCAATCCGGAACACAGCTTGATACACAAATCAAGCATTTGCGTAAACGTCAGATCGCGCTCGTTGATGTGCTTGCGAAGATTGTGGCCGTCGATGTATTCCATGAGCAGGCAGCGCCGGACATTGCCTTCGCGATCTTCCTGCTCGATAATGCCTTTGTCCATCTTGATGATGTTTTCGTGGTCGAGACTCGCCGCAATAAGGATCTCCCTGCCCAGATAGTCGCGCTTGCGCCGTTTCTTATCCAGGTCGTAGCGTCTATCCAGGACTTTGATCGCAACCGTCTGGTCGCGTTCCCGATCGATCGCTTTGTATACGGTGCCCATGCCCCCCGTGCCGATGGGCGCCACGATCTCGTACTGGCCGACGTGCGTGAGTTCCAGCTCGGAGTCGCTTGATTCCTCAGGGCCCCTTGTTTCGGATTCAGGTTGCGAACTCTTGTCAGCCTTGCGTTTGAATTTCTTCATTAGACCTTGATACTGCCCGTTACTTCCATACACAAACCGTATGATTCCACGAGCCCGTCTGTAAACCCGCCGAAACAGACAGACCTATACCTGCCCTATACGTCCCGCATCGTGGCCCCCTGGCTCAAACGGCGTCGCTGCGTCCCTTGTGGCTCAGAATCCCCGCAGGAACCGCCACTTCCTCAATTATATCGCGCAGGACACTGTGCGTCGTTACGCGCCGCAACCGGCTCTCAGGATTCAGGATAAGTCGGTGTTCGAGTACGGGATGCGCAAGACGCTTCACATCGTCCGGTATCACGTAGCTTCGCCCTTGCACCGCCGCAAGGGCCTGGGCCGCTCGAAACAAAGCCATCGAAGCCCGCGGACTAGCGCCCAGCGTCAGATGCGTCGAGTCGCGCGTTCGGTTGACGAGACGCAGCACGTAATCTCGAATCTTGTTATGTACAAAGATCTCACGTATCGACGCCTGCATACGCATAATCGTACTCGCGTCCGTCACGGCCTCGAGCGAATCGATCGGGTGCTTCACGCGGGTCCGCTCAAGCAGATCGCCTTCCGCCACCATGCTCGGGTACCCCACCGAAAGACGCATCATGAACCGATCAAGCTGGGCCTCCGGCAACGGGAACGTGCCCTCATGTTCCACAGGATTCTGCGTCGCAAACACAAGAAACGGCTGCTGCAGTTTGTACGTCTTCCCGTCCACCGAAACCTGACCTTCCGCCATCGCCTCGAGCAGGGCCGATTGCGTCCGCGGGGTCGCCCGGTTTATCTCGTCCGCGACGATAACCTGCGAGAAGACGGGCCCGCGACGAAACTCGAATTCCCGGGTCTTCTGATTGAAAATCGAAACGCCGCTGACATCCGACGGCAGCAAGTCAGGCGTACACTGTATCCGCACGAAACTGCATCCGCTCGATATCGCTAACGCGCGGACCAGCATGGTCTTAGCAACGCCCGGCACGTCCTCAAGCAACACGTGTCCCCCCGCCAGAAACGCCCCAAGCGCGGTCTGCACGACCGACCCTTTGTCAAGGATGACCGTGTTGATGTTGGCGATAATGTCTTTGATCGCCTGGCGAAACTCACCCAAAACACACTTCCCCGTTTGCTCTCGAAACCGACACGATAATACAGTGCCGGAACTCGTAACGCAAGCAGGATCGATAACCCCTAATCGCCGGGCAAGAAATCTAAAAGCGAACGGCACTCGTCCGGCAAACGACGTGGCTTGGCCCTGCGCTGGTCAACGCCGCCTCACCAGGTGGGTGGCACCTTACAAGCGACAGCTTGGAGATAGCGTGAAGTGAGTACCCTGTAGGACACCTCCAAACGGAGTTTGACGGTGCCACCCTGCAAAGGTTACCCGGCGATTACGGAACGACGTGCCCAGCCGTCGTTGCTGGCGGCATTTGAATCCCCAGAGCGTCTTATTGTTCAATTCCCCGAGAGCCTCAGGAAATGTTGCGCGAATCACAGTCCGTTCGTGTTTCTCCGAAACGCCGTTTGGGCTGTAGGAGGTCAAAGGTCCATATGGCAAAGCCGTTTCCGCTCGAACCGGTTGAAAGCCCAAGCATCCTGACCCCGTATCGCAGAATACGCGGCCTTCTCCCCTCGAAAGAAACGAGAGAACAATTGGACAGACTCCGTGCCGCAGAGAGCCGCAGCATGCAGGGCCAGCCGCCCGTTATTTGGGATCGCGCCCAAGGCGTTAACGTATACGACGTCCACGGCAACATGTGGCTCGATTTCTCGTCCGGCGTGCTCGTCGCCAACGCCGGCCATGGACACCCCCAAATTGCCGCCGCCATCGTCGAACAGGCCTCGAAACCGCTCTTGACCACCTATTGCTTCCCCAATGTGCCTAGAATACGACTTACACAGAAGTTGGTTTCCCTGGCGCCGCCGAAACTGAACAAAGTCCTCTTGCTGAGCACCGGCTCGGAAACCACCGAATGTGCCCTCAAACTCATGCGCACACACGGCAGACGGATAGGCGGCGATGACAAGAACGTCATCGTTGCATTCCTCGATTCATTCCACGGCCGCACATTGGGCGCCCAGCAAATGGGCGGCGTACTCGGCGGCAGGGACTGGATTAAGCACCGCGATCCCGACATTATCCATGTCCCGTTCCCCGACGGTTTCCGAAACGAAGACACCAGCTTCCAACTCTTCGAGCGCAGCCTCGCGGACGCGGGCGTCGAACCGGACAACGTAGCCGGGGTCATTACTGAGACCTATCAGGGCGCCGGGCCGTACTTCATGCCCAACGAATACGCCCAAGCCTTGCGCAAATGGTGCGATGCGCACGCCGCGTTGCTGTGTTTTGACGAAGTGCAAGCCGGGTTTGGCCGGTGCGGCGCCCTGTGGGGTTTCGAGTTGTACGACGTCGTCCCCGACCTGTTCTGCCTCGGCAAGGGATTAAGCAGCTCCCTGCCCATCAGCGCCGTGATTGGCCGCGACGACGTCATGGACCTCTACGGCCCCAACGAAATGACCAGTACCCACTCCGCCAACCCGATCTGCTGTGCCGCCGCACTCGCAAGCATCGAGGTCATCGAGCAAGAGCACCTCGCTCAGAACGCCGCCACCCTCGGGAGCGCCTTACGCGAAGAACTGCAAGCTGTCAGAGACCAGTTCTCCGAGGTCATCGGATTTGCCCCGTCGCAAGGCCTTGTCGGCGGGTTGTTGATTGTCAAGCGCGGCTCAAAAGAACCCAACTACGACCTCGCCTGGAACGTGGTCCGATGCTGTTTCCACAAAGGACTCTTGTTGTTTGCCCCCGTCGGCGTCGGCGGCGGCTGCATCAAGATCGCCCCGCCCCTATGCATCGACGAGGCCGCACTCCGAGAAGGATGCACCGTCATCAAAGACGCGTTCCAGGAACTGCTCCGCGGCGATTAGACTATCCCAACCGTCGGCTGTCCCATCCTTGGCGCTCTTGGCGGCCTTGCCGGTTAAGCTCCCTTCCTCTGTACCGGCAAAGCCGCCAGGAACGCCAACCGCACACGGCCCTCGAGTTGCCGGAGTTTCGCACTTTACATAGTCCGGGCTCGAGGATATACTCATACTACTATTGCCGGGCCTAGGGACGCACGATACGCGGCATAATTATCGGCTGGGTCGCCTGCCTGCCTCTTGCGCCTTCGGCGCCCAGACAACCCGGTTGTCTGGGCAATGCGGCGAGCGCATAGTTACCGACATATACAGGGGTCGTATAGGCGCGGCTTCATGCCCCTCAAATCCTTCAAAGAATTGGGAGGCCTGATCGTTGGCCACGAAACGCGTAAGAAACACAAAAGGAGAATCTGTGGATTTTGTGCCGCTTGTGGCTAATCATAATACCGTGAATGGCATCGTTCTCCGAACATCTTCATGCCCTTCATGTCCTTCATGGTAGAAAGCCCGGGAAAACACCATGAAGAGCATGAAGGACATGAAGAAATGACCGCGAGCGGGCCACCGGCCCGTACGAAACTGCGAACGTATTGGGAGGAACTGAAAATGAAACGCGTTTTTGCATTTGCCATCGGCCTAATTGTCACTTACGTGGTCGGCACAAGCGCCGTGGTCAAAGACACCATCCCCGAGGCCGAAGGCGAGGTCCTATGGGCGACAAGTGCCGGCGGCGAGAGTTATGACGAGGGCCACGCCATCGCGGCGCTCGACGACGGCAGCGCCCTGGTCACGGGCCTTTTTTTCGAGGGCGCCGCGACATTCGGCGCGGGCGAGGCCAACGAGACCACGCTGACCAGCGCGGACTGGAGCGACGTCTTCGTGGCCAAGTACAACCCGGACGGCACACTGGCCTGGGCCACCCAAGCCGGCGGTACCTATTCCGGGTGCTACGGCGAGGGCATCGCGGCGCTGGAGGACGGCAGCGCGCTGGTCACGGGCTACTTCTATGAGAGCGTGACGTTTGGCGAGGGCGAGCCGAATGACACGACGCTGACAAGCGCAAGCTCGGGTTTTTCCGACATCTTCACTGCGAAGTACAACCCGGACGGCACACTCGCTTGGGCCTCGAGCGCGGGCGGCTCGAGTAACGACGAGGGCTACGGCATAGCGGCGCTGGAGGACGGCAGCGCGCTGGTCACGGGGGAGTTCCGCGGCACGGCGACGTTCGGCGCGGGCGAGGTCAACGAGACGACCGTGGCAAGCGCGGGCTCGGAAGACGTGTTCGTGGCGAAGTACAACCCGGACGGCACACTGGCCTGGGCCACCCAGGCCGATGGCTCGATTGGCGACTCCGGCCAAGGCATCGCGGCGCTGGACGACAACAGCGCACTCGTCACGGGAGACTTCGCTGGCACGGCGACATTCGGCGCGGGCGAGGCCAACCAGACGACGCTCACGAGCGCCGGCTCGTACGACATTTTCGTGGCGAAGTACAACCCGGACGGCACACTGGCCTGGGCCACCCGCGCTGGCGGTGGGAGTTATGACGAGGGCTACAGCATCGCGGCGCTGGACGACAACAGCGCACTCGTCACGGGAGACTTCGCTGGCACGGCGATGTTCGGCGCGGGCGAGGCCAACGAAACGGCCCTGACAAGCGCGGGTTACAGCGACGTCTTCGTGACGAAATACAACGCGGACGGCACACTGGCCTGGGCGACCCAAGCCGGCAGCTCGGATTACGACTATGGCTACGGCATCGCGGTGCTTTGGGAGGGGGCGGGCTTGGTCACAGGCTCTTTCAGCTACTCAGCAACATTTTACGACGGCAATGCCGCTGCCAAGGCCGGAGTCGAGGGCGAGGGCGAAGGCGAAGGTGAAGGCGAAGGCGAAGGTGAAGGCGAAGGTGAAGGCGAAGGCGAAGGAGTGACACT
>Ga0180437_10009833_pt1 | contig 11763 bp, 6 predicted proteins | sample SS_ome_4_FD_132410 | JGI IMG/M metagenome (GOLD analysis project Ga0180437, IMG submission 132410) | Hypersaline lake sediment archaeal communities from the Salton Sea, California, USA - SS_3_D_1 metaG | ecosystem: Environmental > Aquatic > Non-marine Saline and Alkaline > Hypersaline > Sediment... | reverse complement strand
GGCGATATAACCAAATTGTGCTGATCGCGCACGATTTCTCCCTTCTCCCATTGAGTCGTCGGGTAGAATCCATCCACCGGCGGATTGTCCTTCTGACCCCAGATGTTGCCCTCTGCGTTAACTAGGTGGTTGAAGACGGTGTAATCCTTTTCCATATCTTGCAAGGCCTGCCAAAAGAGGGTCAGGTTGATCTCATCGCCAGGGCGGAAGCCGCTTTCAATGCTGTAACCCAGCAATCTAACCTTTCCACCCAGGTTAGCTCCCACACGCTGCTGTATGTCCAGTGTCTCTACAGGCAGCGCTCCACGCGGTATCTCCACTGGCCCCAACAGCTCAGGGCCATCATCGGACTCAACCCAAACGCCCTGGCGAAGGTCGTACAGGATAACCTCGATGTGATAGACGCCTGGTGGTGTCCCCGGCAGAATCTCGACCTCTCTCTGGTCTTTGATGATCTGCCCCTCTCGCCAGGTGTAGGTTGGGAAAACGCCCTGGACTGGCTGTCCCTCCTGCTGTCCCCACACCGTGTACGCGCCATTAACGACTTTCAGAAGAATCTCATAGTCCTCATTTATCGGCAGCATGGCTTGCCAATACAGAGTTAGGTTCAGTGTATTTTCAGAATCGGTGCGTTTCGTCTCCCAGTCGCAGCCCAAGAGCCGTATCTTGTTGGCGAAGACAAGCTCGCTGACGATAGAGGGCTCCACCGACGCGGCAGACCATCTCTTGAAGATCCATATCGTTGGATGGTCAAAGATCTTGAAGGTCAGCTCGGCCTCACTGTCATCTACGTTTACTCCCAAAAGGTTGGGGTCTCGCCCAAAGACCTTGAGCAGTTCAAAACCCAGTTGTCCAGCAAAGAGTTGGCGGTAGTACTCATTCTCGACAGGGAAAAGGGTGGGCAGCCGGCGATAGAGGTCGTAATTGCGCTCGCTGAAGGCGATGTAATCGGAGTACCGGAGACGCTGCCTGATGTACTCCCATTTCTCATCATCGGGCATCAAACCCAGCTCCTCTTCGTGACCCAATGTCCCAATAAGCTGGTACCTCACTTTCTCCAGGTACGCAGGCAGATAAGAGCGCATCCCGGTGGGGCTTCGCTTGTAGAGATAGTCAAAGTTCAGGCGTGCCAGTTGATAGTGGGGAGCCTCGCTCTCCTCTGGGAACCTGAGCGGTGGAGCGTAGGCGTCTTTGTCGTTTTCAACCAGAATAACGGCCCCCGATTCTATGTTCTGCCTGATCCATTGTGAGGCCTCGAGCCTGCTGTCGGTCAGGGAATACATGTTAGTGAAAGCGGCGGCGTAGAATAGGGAAGATACAATCACCAAGCAGATAATGCCTTCGACTGCCCCGCGCAGGTACTTTTGCTTCAGCACAGCCGATTTCAGTTGATGAAGAAATTGGGCTCCCAGGATATTCAACACCGGTAGCAGGGGGAGGACATATCTTATATATTTGTTCCTTTGGGTGCCAACGGAAGCGAAATAGACGGCGATAAAACTTAGGAAAACAGCGTTCTCCTTCTTCCGCGCTCTCGCTATAGCATAGATGATTCCCAGAACTGAGATCGACTCTAGCAACGGCCCCATACCCCAAAATAAATTGTCAAAGAAATACAACGGTGTAGTCCCTTCAAACTGCAGGGCTCGCTGGGGTCTGAAATATCCCTTGGCATCCATCAAAGCCCAGAGCAGGTAAGAGACGATAGCCGGTTCTAAGACAAAAGCGGGATTCAAAAGGAGAAAAGTGCCGACGATAGAACAAAAACTCAGGCACAGATTTTTGGATAATAGATGGCTTAGCGACCGCGGTTTAGCAGACCGGCTGAGCAGATGAGCGGTTATGAGGGGAACAATGAGCACAAGACCGTTCAGCCTGGTGGCAGCCGCCACTCCGATAAATATTCCTGTCAAAATGTAGGCGCTGCGGCTGCCTTTTTCCGCCACTACCAGGCAAAAGTACAGGGCTAGAAGGGTAAAAAGCAAAAGAACTTGTTCAAGGATATAAAAATGGGAGAACTGGATATGTAACACTGTAAATGCCATGAAAATCACAGCCAGCGCTCCGACCGGCTTTCCATAAGCTTTCTTAGCCAGTAGGTAGCATACCCAGAGGTTCAGCGAACCGAATAGAGCTGTCAGACTTCTAACAACCTGGTATATATTCTCTTTTGTCAGTTCACTCAAGAGCGGAGTCACATAATTTGCCCACTTTACCAAATATAGCGGGGCGTTTCCATGAGCAGGGTCTGGGCTGTTGGGATAGTCCAATTGCGCTGCCCATTTTATGAGTCTACCCTCATCCGGGTTAAAGAAATAGGGGGCATCCCACATCAAACCGTGGAACCTCATCACCGCGCCCAGGACGAGGGCTATCAATAGAGCTAGATTCCCTTTGCCCCAGAGCCAGCGCCGCATTGCGGTCCTTATCCTATTGGTTGCCTCATTTAGAGAAACCACCGTGGATGCCTCTCTTATGGTCTGATCTCTACCTTGTTGAGTAAGACCCTGTCAGCTTCGGAGCTCCCATCCCACACGCTCAGCCGTTCGCCTGTCTCGGCCAGATACATCCCTATCTCTAGTTGGTACTGCCCGGGTGGGACCTCAGGTGAAATGGCCAGATCATATTGATCGCGCACGATCTCCCCTGGCTCCCATTGCGTCGTCGGATAGAACCCATCTGCTGGCTGATTATCCTTCTGAGCCAAGATAAGGTTCTCGCCATTCACTAGATGGATGAAGACAGTGTATTCCTTATCCATAGCCTCCAGGCATTGCCAGAAGAGCGTCAGGTGGATATTGTCACCAGGTCGGAAACCGCTTTCAGCGTTGTATCCCAACACGCGCACCTTGTCACCCAGATTTGCTTCCACTGGGTGTTCGATTTCGAGCGAGCTTATAGGGGGTGGTTCCCTGCGTAGTATCTCCAGCGGTCCTAACAGCAATGGGCCTCCCTCAGTGGACTCCAGGCCCTGCTGGCTTTCAGCACCATATAAGATGACCTCAATGTGATAAATCCCGGGTGGGGTGCCAGGCAGGATTTCCATCTCCCACCGATCCCTGACTACTATGCCCTCTTGCCACCAGTTGGTTGGCAGTTGACCACCGAGCGGTATACCGTCCACCTGGCCCCAGATGTGATACACATTGTTGACTAATTTGAGATATACGAGATGACTCTCCTTCATGGCACGCAAGCACTGCCAATAGAGGTTGACCCCAATCTCGCCATCGGCCACATCGTTGAGGTCCAGGTCATAGCCCAAGAAGAGGATAGAGTCGCCGAACTGGACACGCCTGACCTGCTGAGCTGGCATCACCTCGTCAGGGATGTCCTCCGGGGTCTCGTAGATCCAGGCATATTCGATGCCGTTCAGGCGCACAGTGTGCAGCGGTTCCAATGAGCGAAAATACCTCACCGTTGCCTCGTTTGGGGTGTTAGTCTGGAGCTCTCCGATGTACAGCACAGCATAGTCGGTAGGGTACCAGGGCATGATGTCATCGTCGCTTTGCTCACGCCAGGGCCGTGTCTCCCCAGCAAAGAAGGGCGCAAACCCTTCGCCAAACTCGCTGACCACCCCCAGATCCTCCGCATCTTCTTTGAGATTGAGGTACTGAGCGGCTTGGTCCAACCCTTCCCCCCAACCGACAGGGACTATCCTAGGTGCCATCTTTGCCCCTCCTACCAACGGATTGTACCAACTCAGGTAGTAGGGATAGCTGGGCAAACTGAAGCCAGCTTGAAAAGCCAGGGCCAGGACCAGGATCCAACTATTTCCTCGCCCTATCATGACGCTGGCTGACTCTACTTCAGGAGGGTAATTCTGTGTACCAGAGCGAGCTTTCAATTTACTTGATACTCTTTCCACTGGCAGGCATAGCCCCACTGCTGCCACTATGTCCAGCATGGGGTAGACTGGCAACAGATAACGATCGGCTTTCTTGGTACCTATAGATACAACTAAAGTGAAGAGAAAGACATAAGCTAGGAGCCACGTCAGGTTTTTCTCCCAATCCCACTTCTCCACCTCACCCGATCCACGAAGGCCCGGCAGTTGGGGCGCACCAGTACGGAGTCGTTCGGGTATCACCTGGCTGGGTCTCGGGCGAAACCCCTTGGCTAAGCAGTAAACAGCGATTGCTGAGCAGCCAAGCACCAGCGGGGTCACTCGGTAGAGCAGCGTGAACGGATAGAACAGGCCCGACCAACTCTGGCCTAAAAAGTAGCTGCCACCGAGGGCGGGGCCACGGAAGGGACCGGACTCTGCAGCCTTTGTAACGACTCGATTTATGGCTCCACTAGGATCTACCCACATGGCCGGCCACAGTAGAAAGAAGACGGCTCCAGCTATCAGGTTCCAGACCGCAAGCCTGATCACCCAGCGAAGGATTGCTCCACGTCTCACTTCGGTTGTGGCCTGGCTTTCAACCAGGTAGGCCGCGAGTGCCAACAATCCAATGAAGGACACCAGGAACACGGACGTTGACTTGCTCAAAAAGGCCAGCCCAGCGGCCAGTCCAGAGAAAACCAGGTAGCCCGACGACCGCCTTCGCCCCACGTAGAACATAAAGCTCAGCACGGACAACGTCATAAAGGTAGTCACCAGGGCGTCATGGTGAAGCAGGCGTGAATGGGCCAGATAGAAGGGATCGAGGGCCAAGAGAGCGCCGCTGAGGAGGGCTACCTGGCTCCCCAGCAACTCCTTAACTAGGAGGTAGATCACCACCACAGCCATTGAAGTCAGCAAAGCTGTGGGGAGTCTCATGATAGCCAGGTAGTTAATGTCAACCACGCCTACGGGCACCCCTTCCAGGAACTCCAGAAGGCTCCCGACATCGACCGTCAGTCCTTCAGATAGAGCACCGGATAGGTATTTGGCCATCAGACCCATCACGCCGCTCCACATGGTGGTCACACCAGGGTGCCCTCGTTGCAAGGTGCCTGCCCAATTCCCCTCCAGCAAAGACGTGAAGAACTCTACCGTCCGGTCTACCCAGCGGCGTTCATCGGCGGTCACAAAGACATTCAACGCCAGGAGGCGGGGCACCAGGGCAACGAGGAAGAGAGCGAAAGTGGTGACAGCTTCTCGCCTTTGATCTCTCACTTGACGCACCTGCACGTGACATATAATGAATAATCCATGGGCAAGAAACGGGGGAAGCTAGCACAGGCGTCTATCTTTAGCCGCGTTGAGAGGGCTCTTAGGATATCGCGGTGGCTGGAAGGATGGATCTGCCTGGGATCATACCCAACAACACTGAAGAAGGCATTCGTGATCGCGTTCCTCACCGGGAATCCAAGGACGACAATACCGGAATCATCAGCCACCCTGCCAATCTCTCCAATGGCCGAATCCAGTTCCCCTATATGTTCGAGCACACTCACACACACCACTGCATTGAACATACCATCTGGAAATTCAAGAGCACGGACATCCCCCACTGACAACTGCGCGGCAACACGCTCATATTCCAGTGTCTTCTGGACAAGGTCGACCTCCGCATGAATATCAACGCCGTACAGTTCAGAACAATGGCGGGACAGCTCCGGCAGGAAAACCCCACTACCATAACCTATCTCCAAGAGCCTGCCGAACTTCTTATCCCCTAACAACTGGGCCGCTGCTTTAAGCCTCTGCCGATACACACTCCCAGTAATGGGCTTGTAATAATAATCGCTAGGATCATCGTCGCTAGTCTTGTAGATATGTCCTCTGTCCGGTAACATGATCTCTACGCTTGTCATGTTCCCACCATTGGCAGTCTCCACCGATTCCGCCCGGTGCAGGATCTAGGTTGGCTACTGAGGGCTTCCTTTTAGGGCGCTTATGATCAACGAGCCAGCGATTTCTCTGCAAAGGGGCATCCCCTCCAAGAAAGACCCTGCCCGCTGCACTAGGGGGATCAATAAAGCCGGGGTTGCTGGATGCAAGAAGTCAAAAGGCTCAACTTGCACCTCCGTAAAACCATTTTCCCTCAATGTGTGGGCCAGACGACCTCGGAAAAAGGCCGTCTCATGGGGCGTATCCCCCAGCCTCCTCTTTAACGCAGGGATATTCTTCTGCAACATCACTTGAGGGTTCAACATATTGGGCTCTGCAAAAGCGAGCCGCCCTCCAGGCTTCAAGACCCTATATATCTCTTTCAAAGCCGCTTCTAGATTCAAGTGATGCAGGATGGAACTCCCCACGACAGCATCGAACACACCTGCGGCAAAAGGCATCCCCTCAGCATCGGCGATTTGGAATCTGACGTTCGGAACCCTCTTTTGTGCTTTTTCCAGCAACTCCGCTGAAATGTCGGTCGCGGTTATATTGGCTGCCGTTACCGCCAATTCCGCCGTGAAAACACCGGTGCCGCAACCGATCTCCAATATGTTTAGCCCCTTTGCGATGTCTCCCCTTGCAATGAGCAAATTCGCCCTGCGCTCGGCCCTCAACTGACCAGCTTTGCTGGCCCAACCCCAGATTTCCTCGGCCCTCTCCGCGATATTTCTACTGTGCTCCAGCTCTGTACGCTTGATCACTGACCCTACCACGTTCCGCTGTCAGAACCTGATTCCCAGCAAGCCTTTCAGCTTTTGCATCCAGCCCATCCGCTTGCAGCCGATCAAACAAATTTTATCCGTCTGGCGGCGAAAAGCACCATTTTCAGCAACAACCAGCCGTGCTTCCAGCGATGGATGTTGGTCGTGCCATACGTACGTTCCCGGTAGCGAATAGGCAGATCCACAATCTTCAAGTTCAACTTGGCGGCCCCGAAAATCAGGTCAAAATCTCCAAAGGGGTCAAAGTCGCCAAAGTACGCCCGGTTTGCGGCAATCTTCTCGTAATCACTTTTCCAGAGCGCCTTGGTACCGCATAAAGTGTCCTTGATCGGTTGACCTAATAACCATGAGAAGGCCATACTGAAGAACTTGTTCCCCAGTAGGTTCAGGAAGCGCATAGCATCCTTTTCCATCGGATAAACCAGGCGCACCCCGTTGACAAACTCTCCTTTGCCAGCACGCAGTGCTTCGTAAAAACGGGGCAGGTCTTCGGGTGACACCGTCAAGTCTGCATCCAAAACCATCAGTACCTCACCTTGCGCCTCGGCAAACCCTAGCCGTACGGCGTCCCCCTTCCCTACGCCTGTCTGTCGCAGCAACTGGCTTGGACGCTCAGGATGGTCAGTGATGGCCTTCTGAATCACTGCATAGGTGTTGTCCTTAGAATGGCCCTCTACAAACACTAGTTCCGTTCCCCGCCCCATCTCTGGCACGCGCTCAAAGATCTGGGGGATGTGACCAGCTTCGTTGCGCGCCGGGATGATGACTGAGACCCATGGTTCCTTATCCAGTGATTGGGGTTGCGGCCGTGGGCGGGCCACGATGAAGTTTGTTAACGCGAGGGCCCTGAAGGGCCAAAGTTTGACGACAAACCGGTTCAAGAATGTATCTAGCAAAGGTATCGGCAACGGCCACAGAATCTCTGTCCAACTGCGGATAACCTCCATGTCTGTCAAATTGAGCAAGTGAGCGATATCCTCCACCGTCAGCCAGTTTTGATACAGGTTGGGCTTGGCCAATCCCAGTCTGGCAGACAGTAACAGCGGTAGTTCCCACAGCCGACTATAGGAATTCAGGATGATCCGGGTATGCGGGGTTGTCAACGGCCTAATCTGCTCGAAAACGGTTTGCACATCCCACAAGTCGTTGACCAAATCGGAGAAAATGATCACATCGAAGCGCTCATCCAGGCAAAGAGCATGCGCGTCGGCTTGGATAAAGTGCAAGTTGGGATAGCGTTGCGCGGCGCGTTGAATCATCTCACGCGAAAAGTCCACTCCGACGCCAACCGCTGGTTTGAGTGCTGCGAGCAGGTCACCTTTTCCACACCCGATCTCGAGTACGCGTAATCCTGGGGCAACCAAAGACTGATAAATCTGCGCCAGCCGATGGTGATAATAACCGCCCCAGCCAGTCCAGGTATCCATTTGACAGGCGATGGTGTCCCAATGCGCCATTCGGGATCGGCTATATCGCACCTGGGCAGTCTCTGCCGGGTTAGTCTCACTCGTCATCGTTTGACTTTTCTTATGCGTATATTGTTTGTTCCCAGTGTCAACTTGTATCACTCAATGGTCCGCCGCAACCCTTCCTCAAGCAGAGAGCGTGTCTCTTTTATCTCCTTCCGAACTCACGAGCCAGTTGCTCAGCGCTGAGGTGGATCATGGTCGGGCGGCCGTGAGGACAGGTGTGAGGCAGGCTGGTCTCTTCCAATTGTCGGACCAGGTCCCGCATCTCTTCCATAGAAAGGGTCTGACCCGCCCGCACGGCACTGTGACAGACCACGCTGATCAGGGCCTTCTCCTCCTCCGTCTCCCCGATGCCCTCCTCGGCCAACTCGTCCAGGATCTCAGCCATGGCCTGGCCGATGTCACCCCTTTCGAACGTGGCTGGCACCGCTCGCAGCAGGTAGGTTTCGCCCCCGAAAGGCTCGATCTCGAAGCCTAGCTCGGTCAGGGTCTCCAGGTGCTCGGTCATGGCTGCCTGCTGGCGAGGCGTGAGCTCCAGAGGCAAGGGGGTCAGCAGTTGCTGAGAGGCAACGGCCATGCGGGCCCGCTCGGCGGTGAAGCGTTCGTAGAGCACCCGTTCATGGGCCGTATGCTGGTCTATGAGATACATGCCCCCTGGCCCCTCAGCGATAATATAGGTCTGCCCCAGTTGGCCCAGCACCCGCAGCATAGGGAGCCTGGGCCGCAACTGAGGGGTGACGGTTGTTGGCAGGCCATCTTCAGCCGTGCGCTGGATCTCCATAGCCAACTGGCCTGCAGGACGGCGCTCGCCTCCTATGCCAGTCAGTCGGCGCGGTTGCCCCCAGACTGAAGGGGCCGCAGCCGGCAGCCCTACCGGGTGCGGGCGGCTGGCCACGGTGGGGAGCGGGGAACCCTCAGTGAGGACGCGGCGCACAGCTTTCTGCACGGTAGCAAAGACCTCATTGCCCCGGCGGAAGCGGACCTCCCGTTTGGTCGGATGGACGTTGACGTCCACTTCAGCAGGTTCCAGATCCACGCTGAGGACGGCAATGGGATAGCGCCCTGTGGGCAGCAGTGTGTGGTAGGCTTCGCTGGCGGCATAGCTGAGGGAGCGGTCTTGGACCCAGCGGCGGTTGACAAAGAAGGTCAGGTACTGGCGATTGGAACGGTGCAGCGAGGGAGAACTGACGTAGCCGTGAACCCTGATGCCACTCTTGTCTCCTTCAGATCTGAGCTCTCCACCACCACCTTCTACTGGCAGCATCTGCTGGGCCGCTTCCAGGCCGTAGACCTTGAGCAGTACATCGTGCAGCTTGCCGCTGCCGGTGGATTGGAAAGCCAGGCGGCCATCGGTCAGCAGACTGAAACGCAACTCGGGATAGGCCATAGCGTAGCGGGAGACCAGTTGGCTGATGTGGCCAGCCTCGGTGGCCTCACGGCGCAGGAATTTCAGGCGGGCAGGGATATTGTAGAAAAGGTTTTCCACTGTAACTATCGTGCCCTGGGGACAGCCTTTCCCCTCTCGTCCCACGATAGTGCCGTTTTCCAGTTTCACCTGGGTGCCTACTGGCTCCTGGGCGGTCCTGGAAACCAGAGTCACCCGGGCCACGGCTGCGATGCTGGCCAGGGCCTCACCACGAAAGCCCAGGGTAGAGATCCGCGCCAGGTCGGAGGCACTCTCCAGCTTGCTGGTGGAGTGGCGGGCAAAAGCTAGCTCCACCTCGTCGCTGGGGATGCCATAGCCATCGTCCATGACACGCATCAGGCGGACACCCCCCTGGCGTATTTCAACTTTTATCTCTGTGGCTCCGGCATCGATGGCGTTCTCGACCAACTCCTTGACCACAGAGGCTGGTCGTTCCACCACCTCACCGGCGGCAATTTTGGCCGCTACCTCGGCCGGCAGCACTTGGATAGGCATAGTGTCCCTCTAATCTCTGCCTCATTTTAACGCCTTATTTTACCATAGAAAAAGCGCGCCCGCCAATTAGAACACGGGGCACGCGCTCTATCTACACCCTATTCTACTCAAAGATGCTTTCCAGGCAACTGTCGTAGACTGGGGCCATGGTGATCCAATCGTACCGCTCAATATAGCTCCTCAGGCTCTTTTGTCGCGTCTCTTCGATGTTGACGAGGGCCTCCCGCAGCCGGGCCAGCAAACCCTCGAAATCGTCGTACAGGCAATCTCCCTGGCGCTGCTGGGGGATGATCTCAGGATAGGCCAGACGGTTGGGGAGGATGGGGAAGCATCCGCAATAGATAGCCTCCAATGTGGCCGCTCCGAAGAACTCGTGGTGGGCTGTGCTGACGCAGACATCGGCTTGCCAGAGCAGACGACTGTAGGAGGCCACATCTTCCACGTAGCCAAAGTGGTGGATGCGATCCGACAATCGCTGGCGGACCTCCAGGAATTCCTCCGGCTTGACGCGAAAGCTCTCGCCCAGCAGGGCGAGGACAAAATCGAGGCCCATTCCGTCCAGGGCGTAGACCGCATTGAAGAACTCTTTGGGGTTCTTGTCGTACTCCCAGCGGTGGTTCCAGAGGATGAGCGGTCGGCCTGACTTTGGCTCCGTCGGCCGGTGATGGTCGTGGCGAGTCAAGTTCAACCCCAAAGGCAAAACTCGGCTCTTGGCCTGGATTTGAGAGATGCTTTTCAGCTCGTTGTAGTCAGGGAAGTGCTTCAGCAAGCGGGGCAGTTCATCGAAGAAGGCATTCTGATGATAAGCAGAGTTGAAAAAGACCCGGTCGGCCACCAGAGCGCTGGCATAGTTGATAAAGCCGTAGTGCAGGTCGCGTTTCTCACCACGGCGCACGGGATAGGTGAGCTGGTTCTCGTGGAAGTAGACAGCAGCGGGAACGTCATGAGTCAGGTCGCGGGTCAGGGCCAGGAAGGTGGTCAGATCCAGCATGTCGGTGGTCAGGATGAGGTCGGGCTGAAAGCCCATCTCGCGGAACCGCCGGGCCAGGGTGACGGCTCCGCCGTGCATGCGCCACTTCCAAAACCGTCCCGGCAGGCACAGCAATTCCACCTGGTGGCTGCTGTTTCTACGATAGCCATCGGCCCAGGCCTGGTGGGAGCCTGTGTAGTAAGGTTCGATAAGGAGAATCTTCATAGGCTTCGCTGATCGCTACAACTGTAACCGTTCAGGACTTCTTCAGACCAGCACCCTGAGTAGCGCGGAATAACATGGAGCGCGTATCGAAGGGTGCGGCAAACGTGGCGAATCGTCGCAAACCCGCACCCTTCGATACGGCCTCCATTTCATTTCGGCCTACTCAGGATGCTTCATGGTTACCCCCTGAACGGTTACCGCTGCGCACGCCTTACAATTCCTCGACCGGCACCGGAACGGAATCCACGACTTCCATGACCACTTCTTCGGGGGTGCGGCCACGCAGGCGGGTCTGGGGGCTGATGATGATGCGGTGGGTCAGCACGCAGGGGGCCAGGTGCTTGACGTCGTCGGGGATGACGAACTCTCGCCCACGGATGGCGGCCAGGGCCTGGGCGGTCTTGTAGAGGGCCAAGGTCCCGCGCGGGCTGACGCCCAGTTCCGCTGCCTGGTGCTCCCGTGTGGCCCGCACCACTTGCACGATGTACTCCCGCACCGACTGCTCCACCCGCACCTGGCGGCTGGCACCTTGCAAGGCCAGCAACTCTTCGGCGGAGACGACGACCCCCAGTTCCTCCAGCGGGTCCTCCCGTTCAAAGCGCAACAGGATCTGGTTTTCCTCGGCTTCGGTG
>Ga0180437_10009832_pt1 | contig 11763 bp, 11 predicted proteins | sample SS_ome_4_FD_132410 | JGI IMG/M metagenome (GOLD analysis project Ga0180437, IMG submission 132410) | Hypersaline lake sediment archaeal communities from the Salton Sea, California, USA - SS_3_D_1 metaG | ecosystem: Environmental > Aquatic > Non-marine Saline and Alkaline > Hypersaline >... | reverse complement strand
CGGCCGCATCGAGGAACTCCCGGAGCCCGTCGAGCACATCGAAGTCAGCGATGCCGGCGACCGCGAGGCCTCTCTTGCGCGCGAGCCACGCGAACTTGCTCGGGGAATAGCCATAGGCGTTGTAAGAGAAGAACGTGTGGCAGTGGAGATTCACCTGGGCGCCGGCCTCGGGCAGAACGATCTGCCCCCGCTCGGCCATCGTCAGCAGTTCGCGAAGGGCCTGCCGGCGATGCGCGAGATGGAAGCTGTCCAGCCGCTCCTCAAGTCGGCCCATGTTAGGGTGCACCGCAGATGACTCTTCCTTGGGGGCAGCTCATCCACGCGCTGCGCGGCGTCGCATCCGACACAGGCTCGCGGAGGCGCGGGATGCCGGGGCGAGGTCCGTGCCCCGGCGCATTCTACCTCCGGGAGGGAAGAGAGCGCAACCGACGGGAGAGAAACGCGCCGCGATGAGGCCGGCCCTCAGGCTGGACTGGGACGCGTCCGGCCGAGCAAAGCGGCCCCGCGGATGCCGTGCGTCCTGTGAGCTTTTGAACCTGCCGAAGCAGGTGGGTGCCATGCCGGTCGCCCGCGGGAAGCCCTGACCTACGGCTGGGCTGCCACTTGGGCGCCAGATCCTGGCTCCCGAGATATAGGTGTTGGCTCAAAGCTTTTGAGGACGTTCACGCACACCGCAGGGCGCACTAGGTTCGTCCTGGAGAGATGATACCATAACTGATGCGGGTCGGCAACGGCCCCGCCTCACGGGAGGGTGATTGGGCGTCTCGTTTGCGCGATCTAGGGGCCAACTCGGCGCGGAAGGTCCGCCTACCAGGAAGAAGAGCGGCCGAGGGGCCGCGCGTGTCAGATAGACAGGCGCCGCGGACTGCGGTTGGTCGGGGCGGCCGGACTCGAACCGACAACCACCGGCACCCCATACCGGTGCGCTACCAAATTGCGCCACGCCCCGCCGCGCGCCAACGGCGCCTTCAAGTGCATTATAGCATGCGCCAGAGGAGTGTCAATGCGGACGTGCGGCCCCTGCGGCCGGGTGTGTGCCGAGGCGCTCGCTCATCGCGCTCTGCGCGGTTTTCCCGTCACCATCTCCCGGAGCTGCTTTCCGGGACGGAACGCGAGGGACCACGAGGCCGCGATGGGGATCTTCTCTTGGGTGCGCGGGTCGCGTCCCAAGCGCGCCCTGCGCCGCCGCGGCTCGAATGTGCCAAAGCCCACGATCTGCACTTTCTCGTGTTTCTTGAGCTGGCTCGCCATCGTCCCGAACACGGCTTCAACGGCGCTGGTGACATCCTTCTTCCTGAGACCGGTGACCTGTGTCACCTCGTCAATGAGCTCAGCCTTGGTCACCACACCACCTCCGCAAGAGTGTCCCGGGCCCCCCTCGCCCGGCGGCGGCCCTGTTCCACCCTTCGTCCGGCAATTCCTTCCCGCCGGTGGGCGGGAGCGATTTGCGATATCGTGCTACTTGGCCCTGCGCCGCGAGCGCGCGCGGCGGAGGCGACTCCGGAGCTGTGAGACCGAGAGCGTATTCAGCACGTCTCCGGCCTCGAGCCAGCCGCGCCGCGCGGTGGCGACGCCGAAGCGCATGAGCGGCAGCGCATCGGCGGCGTGTGCGTCGGTGTTGATGAGCAGCTTGACGCCGAGGTCTTTCGCGCGCCGTGCGTGGACGTCCTTCAGGTCGAGCCGGTCGGGATAGGCGTTGATCTCCATCGCCACGCCGAACTTGGCGGCCGCCTTGAGGATCGCCTCCATGTCCACGTCGAAGGGCTCGCGCTGCCCGATGAGACGGCCCGTAGGATGGGCGATGCAATCCACCCAGGGGTCTCCCATGGCCTCGATGATGCGCTGCGTCATCGCCGCCCGGTCCATCTTCCAGCCGGAGTGGACCGACGCGATGACGAAATCCAGCTCGGCCAGGAGCTCGTCCGGATAGTCCAGGCTGCCATCGCGCTTGATGTCGACTTCGGTCGCCTCGAGGATCGTGAACCCCTTCACGGCCTTCCGGGCGGCCGCTATCTCCTTCCGTCGCGCCTTCAGGCGGTCCACGCTGAGGCCGTTGGCGACGGTCTGTGAGGGCGAATGATCGGTGAGTGCGATATAGCGATAGCCCAGCTTCTTGGCTGCGCGGGCCATCCCCTCCACCGTGTCGCGGCCGTCGCTCCAAGTGGTGTGCATCTGGAGATCGCCCCGGATATCGGAAAGCTCGACGAGGTCCGGGAGGCCGCCCTCGCGCGCGGCCTCGATTTCGCCCTGATCCTCGCGCATCTCGGGCGGCATCATGGGCAGATCCAGGGCCGCGTACATCTCCTCCTCGAGGCGGCCGCCGAGCCGCTTCTCCTCGCCACCCTCGATGCGAAACGCGCCGTACTCGTTGAGCCTGATGTGATGGCGCACGGCGAAATCGCGCAGCTTCACGTTGTGCTGCTTCGACCCGGTGAAGTACTGGAGCGCGGCGCCGAACGACTCCGGCTTTACGACGCGCAGGTCGGCCTGGATGCCGCCCTCCGTGACCACGCTCGACTTGGTCGGGCCATGCGCCACCACGTCGGAGACGAGGTCGAGCGCGAGGAACCGCTCCATCACCAACTCGGGGTGGTCGGAGGTGACCAGGATATCGATGTCCCCGATGGTCTCCTTCATGCGGCGAAGGCTCCCCGCGGGCTCCATCCGGTCGACCGGGGCCTGCTCTCGAAGCTGGGCCATGACGGCCTCGGCGATGCTCCAGGCCAGGCCCAAGTTGATGCGCTTGCTGTACTCGCGGACGCGCGCGATGCCGCGCAGCATCTCCTGCTCGGTCTTCTCGCCCATGCCGGGCAGGCCGCGCAGCCGGCCGGCCGCTGCCGCCTCCTCCAGCTCCTCGACGGTCGAGATTCTCTCTCGCTCCAAGAGCAGCTTGACCGTCTTCGGCCCGACGCCGGGTATGCGGAGCATGTCGAACACGCTGGCGGGGAACTCCTCCAGCAACTCCTGATGGTGCTTGCACTCGCCGGTGTCCAGCAGCTCCTCGATCTTCTGGCCGATGCCGGCGCCGACACCCGCGACCGACCGGAGATCGTTCTCCTCGCGAATCTGAGACAGCTCCTCGGACAGGCTCCGCACGGCTTCGGCGGCGCGCTCGTAGGCGCGAACCTTGAAGGGGTTCTCGCCCTTGATCTCGAGCAAGGTCCCTATCTGAGAGAGAACATCGGCGATCCGGGCGTTCGTCACGTCACGGCTCCCGTCGCGCGTCAGCGCCTGAGGTACTCGGCGCTGCGAAGCTGCCTGCCCACATGGTACTCCACGAACGACCGCATGTGTCGCTCCAGCTCGCCGCGGGCCGCCGCCGAAAGCCGCCGGTCGGCGAGCTCCTGCGGAGGCAGCCGGCGCAGGTCTCGCATGGCTTGCAGCGCGGCCGCGGGGAGGGCGGCAGCTCCGGTGGCGCGCAGGCACCGGCCACACACAACTCCTCCCTGCGGCGTCGAGAATCCTGCCCTGCCCTTGCCGACCTGCGTCCCACAGGCGACACAGACGTCGATCTCGGGGCCGTAGCCCAGCCGCGCGAGCAGCTTCAGCTCGAAGGCTCGCACCAAGGTCGGCGGGTCGCCCCCTGCGTCGAGCGCCTCCAGGATCGCCACGAGGATGTCGAAGACAGCTCCGTCGGGGGCACCTTCGTCGGTCACGACATCCAGAAGCTCGGCGAGATAGCAGGCGTGCACGTAGCGATCCATGTCCCGCCTGAGCTGATAGAAGACGGCGATGGGCTCGACCTGGGTCACCACTTCGAGGGAACGGCCTGCGGCGAGCTGAACGCGAGCATGGGCGAACAACTGGAGGCCGCCGGCGAGCTTGCTGCGCGGCCGCTTGATGCCCTTCGCGACGGCGGAGAGCTTTCCGCGCTCGCGGGAGTAGAGGACGACGATGCGATCCGCCTCGCCGAGGTCGCGCTGGCGGACGACAACGGAGGACACGCGGTATAGGCGAACCCGCCTCACGGAAAGACGCTCTCCCACGACCGCCGAGCCGCCGGGAAGAAGACTAGCGAAGGACCTCTTCGGTCAACGCCCCCAGCGACTGATCGTAGGCCTCGACGATGGCCACCCCGGTGCTCGTCCCGATGCGATTGGCGCCCGCGTTTATCAAGGCCCCCGCCTGCTCGATGGTGCGGATGCCCCCGGCGGCCTTCACGCCCATCTCGCGCCCCACGGCCTGTCGGATGTGCTTCACGTCCTGAACGGTGACGCCTCTCGGACCGCGGCCGGTGCACGTCTTGATGAAGTCGGCGCGCACGGCCTTTGCGATTCGGCATACGCGAGTCTGCTCCTCGCGATTGGTGAGTCCGACTTCGATGATGACCTTCGTTAAAATATCATCGCCGTCCTCGGTGAGGCCGGCGAGATTCGCGACAGTGACGACTTCCTCGAGATCGCGATGCACCGCGGCGTAATCGTGGGATTTCACCGCGGAGATGTTGATGACGATGTCGAGCTCCATTGCGCCCGCGGTGATGGCATGGCGCGCCTCGTACACTTTAACCTGAGTGGGAACGGCGCCGAAGGGATAAGCGACCACCGTTCCCACTTTCACATCGGATCCTCGCAGCCTCTTCTCGGCCGCGTGACACCAATAGGGCAGGACGACGACGCAGGCGAAGTGGCATTCCATCGCGTCGTCGCAGTATCGCAGGACCTCGTCCTCCGTGGCGTCAGGGCGGAGGATGGAGTGATCGATCATCTTCGCCAGGGCGATCCTCGAGAACATGACACTCCCTTTCCGCTGTCCCCCCTTGCCGGCCCTCCCGGTGAATCTCGTCACGGCCCGGGGCCTGCCGCTTGCAGGCCTCGCGTCGCCGCCTTCAGCTCGCTCACGAAGTCCGCGACCGTCTGAGCGAGTCCCGCCGAACTCTGCTCTCGATCGATCAGTGACACTACGGCGCTGCCAACGACTGCGCCGTCCGCCAGACGACACACCTCGGCCACATGCTCGGGCCGAGACACTCCGAATCCCACCGCGACCGGCTTTGCCGTCTCCGCCCGGATGCGGCCGACCAGGTCGGCCAGATCCCGCGGCAGCTCGTCCTGCGCGCCGGTCACTCCCATCCGAGAAACACAGTACACAAAACCGCCCGCAACTGCAACTACTTTTTTCATGCGGTCGACCGGACTGGTCGGCGCGAGCAGGAAAATCGTGTCAACCGCGCTCGCGCGCGCGGCGGCGATCCAATCGCCCGCGTCCTCCGGCGGCAGGTCGGTGACGATGACTCCGTCGACGCCCGCCGCTGCGCTCTGCCGCGCGAACTCCTCGACTCCGAAGCGCCAGATCGGATTATAGCACGTCATCAACACAAGAGGGAGGTCGCGATCGGCGCGAAATGCGGCCGCCATCTCCAGCACCTGGGCCGGAGTGACCTTCTCTGCAAGCGCTCGCTGGGAAGCGGCCTGGATTACCGGTCCGTCGGCCAAGGGATCGGAGAATGGTATCCCAAGCTCGATGATGTCGGCGCCCCCATCGGCAATGGCCCGCAGCAGCTCCGCGCCCTGCTGCGGTGTGGGATGTCCCGCCACTACGAAGACGATGAGCGCGCCCTCGCCGGCCTCGGACAGAGCCTGGAAACGGGCGGCGATGCGGCTCATTCCTCCCGCTCCCCCATCACCCTCTGCACCTCGCCGATGTCCTTGTCCCCCCGGCCCGAGAGGTTCACGAGGATGATCGCGTCCGGGGGCAGCTCCGTTGCCAGCTCCATCGCGTGGGCGATGGCGTGAGCGCTCTCGAGCGCTGGCATGATCCCCTCGAGCCGGGTGAGTGCGTCCAAGGCCGCCAGTGCGTCGGCGTCGGTGGCGGCGACGTACTGGGCGCGGCCGACGGACTGGAGGTAGGCATGCTCCGGTCCGACGCCAGGGTAGTCCAAACCGGCGGCCACCGAGTGAGTGGTGCGGATCTGGCCCTCCGGAGTCTGGAGGATCTTGCTGCGGGCGCCGTGCAGGACACCCTCCGAGCCAGCGGTGAGAGAGGCAGCGTGGGCGCCGGTTGCCAGCCCCCGTCCGGCGGCCTCGACGCCGACCATACGCACGTCGTCTTGCAGGAATGCATGGAAGAGGCCGATGGCGTTGCTGCCGCCGCCGACACAGGCCACGAGGTGGTCGGGCAGCCGTCGGGCCTGGGCCAGCATCTGCTCCCTCGCCTCCCGGCCGATGACGGACTGGAAGTCGCGCACCATCGTCGGATACGGATGGGGCCCGGCGGCGGTGCCGAACAAGTAGTAGGTGGTGTCTACGGTGGCCATCCAGACGCGAAAGGCCTCGTTGATCGCGTCCTTCAGGGTGCGGCTTCCGGAGTCCACCGGAATTACGTTGGCGCCGAGCAGACGCATCCGGTAGACGTTGAGGGCCTGGCGGCGCACGTCCTCCTGGCCCATGTAGATGTCGCACTCCATGCCGAAGAGGGCGGCGACGGTGGCCGTCGCCACGCCGTGCTGGCCGGCACCGGTCTCCGCCATGAGCTTCTTTCGGCCCATCCGGCGGGCAAGGAGCGCCTGGCCGACTGCGTTGTTGAGCTTGTGGGAGCCGGTATGGCAGAGGTCCTCGCGCTTCAGGTAGATCTGTGCGCCCCGGCAGTGCCCCGTGAGGCGGCGACAGAAGTACAGCGGGGTCGGGCGGCCGCCGTAGTCGCGAAGATAGGCCTGCATCTCCTGCTGGAAGTCGGGGTCTTCGCGCGCGTCGTCGTAGGCGGCGGCCACCTCCGCGAGCGGCGCCATGAGCGTCTCCGGGACGAAGATGCCGCCGAAGGGACCGAAGTGGGTCGTGTCGGGCAGGTCGGCGTGCCTGCGCTGCGCGGCCATGTCAGCGGATCCCGCTGTCGGCCGCGCGCACGGCCCCGACAAACCGCTGCACTTTCTCGTGGTCTTTGCGGCCCGGCGCGGACTCCACGCCGGTGCTGACGTCCACGCCGTACGGCCGCACACTGGTTACCACATCGCTCACGTTGTCCGGCGTCAACCCGCCCGCCATGATCACACGCCAACCCTCCTGCACCAATCGGGAGGCCAGCGCCGGATCGAAGCGCCGACCGGTACCTCCCGCGCGCCCCGCCACATAGGTGTCGAGCAGGATCGCTCTTGCCCCTTTATAGCGCGCTAGGTCAGCCCCGTCAAGGGTCCCGCGCACCCGGATCACCTTCACTACGGCGCGCGGCGCGAGCTCGGCAATGTAGCTCTCAGGCTCGTCGCCGTGAAGCTGCGCCACCGTGCATCCGGTCAGATCGAGGATGCGCTTGATCTCCTCGAGGGGCGAGTCCACGAAGACCGCGACCCCGGTGACGAGCGGCTCCAGGCCGCTCAGGATGTCTCGCGCCCGCCGCGGCTCAATCCGTCGCGGGCTGTCCGCGAAGACGAAGCCGACTGCATCGGCCCCGCACTGAGCGACCCATGCACCGTCTTCGTGGTTCGTGATCCCGTCGATCTTGATCCGCGTCATGTTCCCGCGAGCAGCTCCTCGATCTTCCTGCCTGGATCCTCGTCCGCCATCAGCGCCTCGCCGACGAGCATGGCATCCACGCCCGCGTCCGCGAGCCGTCGCACGTCCTCCCCCGTGCGAATGCCGCTCTCTGAGACCACCAACACCCCCTCCGGCAAGCGCGGCCGGAGCCGCAGTGTGGTCTCCAGCGACACGTCGAACGTCCGCAGGTCGCGGTTGTTGATGCCAAGGATCTCGGCGCCGCTCTCCAACGCGCGGTCCAGTTCCGCCTCGTCATGCACTTCGACCAGCGCGACCTGTCCGCAGCGCGCGGCCAGCTCGCGGAGCGACCGGAGCTGCCCGACGTCCAGCGCGGCGGCGATCAGCAGCAGGCAGTCCGGACCGTCGGGGCCGGCCGACTCGGCGATCTGGCACTCGTCTATGATAAAGTCTTTGCGCAGAACAGGCAAGGAGCACGCCTCCCGCGCGGCGACCACGTCCTGCAGCGACCCGCCGAAGAAGTGGGAATCGGCCAGCACCGACACGGCGGAGGCGCCCGCGCGCTCGTAGGTGTGCGCCATGTGGACCGGGTCCGCACCAGGGCGAATCTCGCCCCGGGAGGGCGACCGGCGCTTGAACTCAGCGATGAGGGAGACTCCATCGGAGCGCAGTGCCGCAGCGAAGTCACGTCGCGGCGGAGGCTGCGTGGGCGCCTGCCAGGCAGCGTACTGCTCGCGCAGGGGCGCGATCTCGGTGCGCTTATGCTCGAGAATGCGGTCGAGGATCACGCGGGAATCTCGCTCTGCCATCTGCTAGAACGCCTGGAGCCGCCGCAGGCTGTCGAGCGCGGCCCCGGAGTCGATGGACTCGGCCGCAATCGGAACCGCTTCTCGCAGCGTGTCGGCCTTGCCGCCGACGGCGATCGCCGCGGCCGCGTTCAGGAGCACGATGTCCCGCGCCGGACAGTCCTTCCCCTCCAAGATGCTCACGAGAAGCTCGGCGTTCTCCTGCGGAGTGCGCCCGGCGACCGGCTCGGGGCCGTCGGCGCGGCGCAGGCCGACATCCTCGGGCGTCACCTTGTAGCTCCGCAGCTCCCCATCGCGCAGCTCCGTCACCTGCGTTTCGCCGAAGCTGGAGAACTCGTCGAGGCCGCCGACGCCGTGGACGACGAACGCGCGCTGGGACCCGAGGTTGCGCAGGACGCCGCCGTGAAGCTGGGTGAGCGCGGGAGCGTAGACGCCCAGCACCTGGCCCTCGGCTCCCGCGGGGTTCGTGAGAGGACCGAGCATGTTGAAGACGGTGCGGAGGCCAAGCTCCCGGCGAACGGGCATCGCGTGCTTCATGGCCGGGTGGTACGAGGGCGCGAACATGAAGCCGATCCCGATCTCGTCCACACACCGGACCACCTCTTCAGGGGCCAGGTCGAAGCGGATGTCGAGCGCCTCGAGGACGTCGGCGCTGCCGCACTTGCTGGTCACCGACCGGTTGCCGTGCTTGGCGATCGCCACGCCCGCGCCCGCGGCGACGAAAGCGGCCGCGGTGGAGACGTTGAACGTCTTGATCGCGTCACCCCCAGTGCCGCAGGTGTCCACGAGCGGACGGCTTTTCGGCTTGACGGGGCGCACGTGGTCGCGCATGACACGTGCGAACTCGGTCACTTCGTCCACGGTCTCGCCCTTCATGCGCATCGCCACCAGGAAGGCGGCGATCTGGACCGGGCTCGCCTCTCCGGACATGATGGCGGTCATGGCCGCATTCGCCTCCTCAGCGGTCAGGTCGCCGCCGTCGGCCGCCTTTCGGATAACATCGTCGATCATCTCTCTCTCCCCTCCTCATTGGTCGCCGCGCGTTCACATCGCCAGGAAGTTGCGCAGCAGGTCCTTCCCGGCCTGCGTCAGGATCGATTCGGGGTGGAACTGGACCCCTTCCACCGGATGCTCTCTATGGCGAACGCCCATGATCTCGCCCTGGTCGGTCTCTGCGGTCACCTCGAGGCAGCCGGGCATGGTCTCTCTCTTGATGATGAGCGAGTGGTAGCGAGTCGCCTCGAAGGGATTGGGCAGGCCCTGATAGATGGTCTTGCCGTCGTGGCGGATCATCGAGGTCTTGCCGTGCATGAGGCGGGGGGCCGTGACGATCTCGCCGCCGAACACATGCCCGATGCACTGATGGCCGAGGCACACACCGAGGAGCGGCACGCGCCCGGCGAACCGCCGTATGATCTCGTTGGACACGCCGGCCTCGAGCGGAGTACAGGGTCCCGGCGAGATGACGATGCGCTTGGGAGAGATCGCCTCCACCTCGTCCACCGTCACCTGGTCATTGCGGAAGACCTTGATCACCTGCCCCAGCTCGCCCAAGTACTGGACGAGATTGTACGTGAACGAGTCGTAGTTGTCTATCATGGCCAGCATCTTTGAGTCCTTTCCAGCAGTTGCTCACTCCAGCCCCGCCTCGGCCATCTCGATTGCGCGGAGCAAGGCCCCACCCTTCATCGAGACGCACTCCTCGTACTCGCGCTCGGGCACCGAGTCGGCGACGATGCCCGCTCCCACCTGCATGTGGGCGACGCCGTTCGAGCACACGATGGTGCGGATGGTGATGGCGGTGTCCATGTTGCCGGAGAAGCTGAAGTACCCGATGATCCCTCCATAGGGGCCGCGCCGCGTCGGCTCCAGCTCCTCGATGATCTCCATGGCGCGCACCTTGGGCGCGCCGGACAGCGTTCCGGCGGGGAAGCAGGCCCGGAGCACGTCGAACTGGTCGCGGTCGGCCCGGATCTGCCCGCGCACGTTCGAGACGATGTGCTGGACGTGCGAGTACTTTTCGATCACCATTTGCTCGTCCACGCGCACCGTGCCATATCGGCACACGCGCCCGATGTCGTTGCGCCCCAAGTCGAGCAGCATGATGTGCTCGGCCCGTTCCTTCTCGTCGGCGAGCAACTCGGCGGCCAGCGCGTCATCTTCCTCCGGGGTCGCTCCCCGCGGGCGAGACCCGGCGATGGGGCGCGTCACCACCTCGCCGTCCTGCACCGAGACGAGCCGCTCGGGCGAGCTGCCGACGATCTTCAGGTCGCCATAGGTCAGGTAGTACATGTAGGGCGAGGGGTTGAGCGACCGCAGCGCCCGGTAGATGTCGAACGCGTCGGCGGCGACGGGCCGCGAGAGCCGCTGCGACAGCACGACCTGGATGACGTCCCCGGCCGAGATGTACTCCTTCGCCTGTGCCACGATCCGCTCGTAGTCGTCGCGGCCGAGATTTGTGTCGAGGCTCGCATCGCGGGGTACCGGCCGCGGTGCTGGAACGCCGACCGGAGGGGCGGCGAGCCGGCTCGACAGGGCCTCTATCTTCCGAATCGCCTGGTCGTAGGCGCTGTCGGGATCGCCGTTGACGACTGCGTTGGAGAGGACCTTTCCCCGATGGTAAGCGTGGTCGAAGATCACACAGGTGTCGGTGAGCACGAGCAGCGAGTCGGGCAGGCCGAGGTCGTCCTTCGCGCGCTCGGGCAGGCGCTCGAAGAATCGCACCATGTCGTATCCGATGAAGCCGACGGCCCCGCCGCAGAACTTCGGCAGACCCTCTATGGGGACGAAGGTGTATTCGGACATGAGTGTCTTCAGCGCGGTCAGCGGGTCCTCGCCGGGGGCCAACCGGCGCGTCTGTCGGCGGCCGTCTCGGCTTATTGTCACCGTGTCGCCCTTTGAAGTGAGGACCGCGAAGGGCTCGGACCCGAGAAAGGAGTGCCGGCCGACGTTCTCCCCGCCCTCGACGCTTTCGAGCAGGAAGGCGTACTGGCTGTTCCCGATCTTGCGGAAGGCCGAGACGGGCGTCTCCGTGTCGAGCAGCACCTCCTTCCAGACCGGAATCAGGTTGCCCTTGCGAGCCATATTCCTGAACTGCTCCCTCGTCGGGTAGTACATCTTCTTTCACCTCGCTGTTTCCGTGTTGGGCAGGAGCCCCTGGGCCCGGCCGGGCCGGGGTGGCGGCCCGAAGGGCCTAGCCACTTGCCTCCTGCGATCTCTGGTCGTCCCTGCCTGCTGGAACAGGCCAACGCAAAAGACCACCCCGGACTCGCCGGGCTGGTCTGAGTGCTCGTCGTCTATTCGGTTAGCGCTGCGTCTAGGTCACCTGGGGTGTGTGCGTGATCGTGCCCGGCAAGCCGGAAAAGCCACCGCGCCAGGCCCAGCACACACGCTCCAGATTGATGACACATCGCGTTCGCATAGCTGTTCAACTGCAGAACTTGTACCACAAATGGCCAGCGCAGTCAAGGGGTTTGGGCGGCCGGGGCGTTGTCCGTCGTCGCCGGTCACCTCGGCAGCCAGAGATGGATCTG
>Ga0180437_10009831_pt1 | contig 11764 bp, 7 predicted proteins | sample SS_ome_4_FD_132410 | JGI IMG/M metagenome (GOLD analysis project Ga0180437, IMG submission 132410) | Hypersaline lake sediment archaeal communities from the Salton Sea, California, USA - SS_3_D_1 metaG | ecosystem: Environmental > Aquatic > Non-marine Saline and Alkaline > Hypersaline > Sediment... | reverse complement strand
TTGGGTGGAAGCGTGAGAAGTGCAGGGGCACATGGGGCCCCAGGCGGGAGCGAATCCAGGAGGACATGCGTCCGATTTCCGCGAGGTCGTCGTTGAGCGTCGGCACGATGAGGTAGACGATTTCATACCATATGCCCACCTCGCTCAACACCTCCAGGGTCTTGAGCACCGGCTCGAGAGTCCCGTCGCAAACGTCCCTGTAGAAACCCTCCTGGAATGCCTTTAGATCAACCTTGATCCCGTCCAGAACGCCGGCCAGCTCGCGGAGCGGCTCGGGCTGGATGTATCCGTTGGAGATCATGACGCTGCGGATGCCGCGCTTTCTCCCCTCGGCGGCTGCATCGCGCATGTACTCGTAGAAGATCACGGGCTCGGAGTAGGTGAAGGCCATAATGGGGCAGGACGAGCGAACGGCCGAGCCGGCCAGCTGCGCGGGCGGCAGTTCCACCGAGTCCAAATCCTCGGGGCGCGTCTGGGAGATCTGCCAGTTCTGGCAGAACTGGCACTCCATGTTGCACCCGGCGGTGGCCAGAGAAAACGCCTTGGATCCGGGCAGGAAGTGGTAGAGAGGCTTCTTCTCCACGGGGTCCGCGTGCAGGCTGCAGGGGCGACCGTAGACCAGGGTGTAGTAGGTCCCTCCCCGATTCTCCCGCACGCCGCAGTACCCGCGCTCGAAATCGTCGACCACGCACTCCCGCGGACACAGCTTGCACGCCACGCGGAGCCCGTCCAGTTTGTCGTACCACGAGGCCTCTCGGATTCCGAGGCGGGCCTGTTCCTCCTCGCTCCACGGAGATCCGGAGAGCGATCGCGCCACCCGCGGCCATCCCAGGGCGGCAAGACCCGCTCCCCCGGCACAGAGACAGGCGCGCAAGAGGAAGTCCCGACGGGTGAGGGCGGAGGCTTCCCTGGCGAGGTCTGCATCCGTGCGTTGGTCGAGCCTGTCAGACATCGATTCTCTCAATCTCCTCCAGCACCGACGCACCCAGCTCGTGGTCTTCGTCGGAGGCGGTCGACAACCACCGAGGCGGCCGTCCCTCCTCTTCGAGCGTCTTCAGGCCCATCTCCGCACGACGGGCCTCGATGATCGACCACGCCACGCGATCGACGGCCACCGGGTCGGTGCCCACCAGGAGCCCGTTGAAGTCCCACGCCCACCGCGCCTTGAACCCCGGTCCCCCGTTGCAGAGCGCATGGAGCGCGTCGCACACGACCAGGTGGGACTGTTCGCGGACCGGCGGGAGGACGTTGACATCCGCGACCCAGGGATCGCAGTTGTTGTCGTGGTACTTGTTCGGGTTGTGAATGGCGCCGTAGTAGTTCTTGAGCGCGCCGCTCAGCCCCGCCAGGCCGTGATCCTTCAGGACCGGGAGATTCACCTGCGCCGTCGTCAACCGCGTGAGCACGCGGGAGAGCCGGCTCCCCACGCTCCCGTAGAACATGTGGTTGGTCTCATAGCCGACGCCCCGAGCATCTGTACCCAAGCAGGCATAGCCGCGCGACCCGCCCTTGACGTCAAACCCGGCGCGCTTCAGGTCCGCCCCGGTCCGGTCCCAGATAAGGATCCGCTCCTCGTCCAGGCCGACGCTCCGGAGGGCGTCGGCCACCGCGTAGGCCACTTCGGGGTGGGTCGAGGCCGGTATCCCGGCCAGGCCGTTGATCTTGAGACCGACCCGGTCCTCCGGCCCGTAAAGGGCCCGCCAGACCTCCCGCCCGTCGGACACGCCGCCCAGGGCCCTCACGGCTCTCTCGAGAAGGTCCCGCAATCGGGCCTCATCGACCTGCCAGCCTTCCGAGACGCCGGGGTCTCGGGCCACCACCACCACCGGTCGACGGAGGTGCCGGGCCCTCCAGCTCGCAGTCGGACGGTCGAGGGCCTCCGCCCCCTCACAGCCGAGGGCACCGGAGACCGCGCCTCCCCCCGCCATCCCGAGAGCGGCCTGCAGAAAGCCCCTACGGGTCAGTCGATCCATCTCTTCTAGAACCCCCGAATCCCGTTCCGGTTTCCGAGTCCCGGACGACGGCGCACCCAACGGTCGGGCATCACCCGGGCCGGACGACCGCGGCCGGCGTCCCGAGGTCAAGATAGGGCTGGGCGTAGAGGGTTGTCAATCTGCGAACCCGGCGTCCTCCCGCGGATGGCGCGCGGAGACGCCGTCCCCTCCACCGGCTCCGCGACAAGACCCCGGCACTCGAGTGCCGGGGTCTTGCTAAGGGGAGGAAGGCGCGTCTTCGCGGGGTCAACAACGAAACCCACGTCGGTGGAACCGATCGGAACGGGATCGCTCCCGGCCTCAACTCGACACTGGCGGGGATCTCCCTAGGGCTCCAACTCGGCCCGAACCGCAAACCCCCGCAGCTTGCGCAGGGCTCGTTGCTCCAGCTGGCGGATCCGCTCCCTCGTGACTCCGAGCAGGCGCCCCGTTTCCTCGAGGGAGTGGGGCTTCCCGTCGTCAAACCCAAACCGGAACCTCAGGATCGTACGCTCCCGCTTCTCCAGCCGCCCCAGGAGCTCCATCAGCACCTTGCGGGAACGCCCGTCGAAGATGTTCTCCTGCTCGGGCGGCTCCTGAGGATCGCTGAGGACGTCGTGAAGCCTGCGTCCATCCCTGAACTGGAACGGCATGTCCAGCGAGACCGTCCCCCGCGAGGCCAGGGCCAGGTCGGTCCACCGCCGATCGGACACATCGAGGTCCTCGCAGACCTCCCACGTCCTGGCCCCCTTGCCAAGCGCCTGGGTAAGCCGGTCCTCCGCGGCGCGGTACTTCCGGATGAGCTCGACCACGTTGGCGGGCAGCCTCACGGTGCGACTGTCGTTGGCCAGCGCCCGGGTGATCCGCTGCTTGATCCACTTCGAGGCGTAGGTGCTGAACCGGACGCCTCGATCGTACTCGAACAGATCTACGGCTCGCACCAGACCGATGTTTCCCTCGGCAATCAGGTCGGCCAGGGGCAGTCCCATGCCCTGGTAGCGCTTGGCGATGCTGACGACGAGCCGGAGGTTGGCCTCAATGAGCTTGGCCTTGGCGTCGGTGTCGCCGGCCCGTGCGGCCTTGGCCAACTCGCGCTCATGGGCGGGCGAGAGAAGCGGGATCTTACCGATCGTGGTCAGGTAGTATCCGACCGAGTCGCGGTGCGTGGGACGCTCGTCTTCAGGTTTCTCGGCGGCGTCGTCCTCATCCGGTTCGTCCTCGCGCTCATCCTCCGGGGCGAACCAGCCCCGTACCTCCATGGTCTCCTCTGCCGGGCAGACGGGGTGTTCCATCATGGCAAGCCACGCTCCTTCGCAGGAAGTGTCCCACGTGTCCAGCCATCGGTCGGCCCAATCCATGACCCACCCCTCCGGCGAGGTTGTGGAAACTGCTGGGCAAACCGGGCTCGCGACTTCTCTCCCCACCCCACCCTTGGCAGCGACCCAGGTCATGCAAGGTGCAGATCATGCACACCGGGAAGGCTCGAGGCCCGGGTCTAGGCAACACACGAGTGTCGCAGAACCCTGTCAACTCCAAGTACGTCGCAGGATTTATGCCCGCGAACAAGACTCCACAGTCTTTCACAAATCGACTCATCCTACTACATGCTTTTTCAATAGATTGCGAGGTTTCTCTGAAGTCTTCTGATAGAACGTCGGAGGGCGTGATGGAGGGCAAAAAGCGACGGGTCACTGAGTAGTTGCTTCACAGCGACCCGTCGCATGGCGGCCAGTCAATGGTATCTCTACAGATCCGGAAACGTACCCCGCATACTTGCTTCACACCCCGTTGTGTGCACGTTGTTCACACTTGGGGTTCTTGTTCAAGGTCGTACCGTTTGATCTTGTTCAGCAGTCCTCGCCGCGAGAGGCCCAGGCTCAACGCCGCCCGGGTCCGGTTTCCCCTGTGCTGGCGCAGCGAGTCCAGAATCATGCGCCGTTCGACCTGCTCCACGGCTTCGGCCAGCGCTCGGGTCTCGGTCACGCGGATCAGCTCGCCCCAGCCCCGGAGCTCCTCGGACAGATCTCCCGGGCCCACCTCATGCCCCTCGGCCGCAAAGGCGACCACCCGCTCGATTTCGTTCTCGAGCTGCCGCACGTTGCCCGGCCACCGGTAGCTCACCAGGAGATCCATCGCCTCGGGCGAGATCCCCCTGAGGTTCTTGCCCATCTGCCGCGAGAACCTCTCCAGGAAGTGAGCCGCCAGGAGCGGGATGTCCTCCCGCCTCTCTCTAAGCGGTGGCAGCCTCAACCGGATCACCTTCAGACGGTAGTACAGATCGGGCAGGAACCGGTCTTCCTCGATCTTGCGTGACAGGTCGATATTCGTAGCGCACACGAGGCGGAAGTCCACGCGGCATGGCGCGGACGAACCCACAGGCTTGAACTCGCGCTTGTCGACGACCTGCAGGAGCTTCTCCTGGAACTTGCGACTCGTCTTGTCGACTTCATCGAGGAACACGGTGCCGCCCGCCGCCCGAGCGAACAGGCCCTCGCGATCCCGCTTGGCGTCGGTGAAGGCGCCCCTCACGTGGCCGAAGAGCTCGGTTTCCAGGACGTCCTCAGCGAGCGCGGCGCAGTTGATTGTGACGAAGGGACCATCCTTCCGAGAGCCCACCGAGTGAATCGCCTCGGCCACGAGCTCCTTGCCGGTACCGGTTTCACCCTGGACGAGGACCGTCGTGGATCCCCGCTCCAACTTGCGAACCGACTCGATCACGTCGAGCATCGCCCGGTTTTGCGTCACGATGCTGCTGAACCGATGCCGGTCTTCCAACTGCCCGCGGAGATCCTCGTTCTCCTTGCGGAACCGCTCCGCCTGGACATCCGAAAGGGAGGCAGCCGCGACACTCGCGAAGGCCACGGCGAAGTCGATCTCCTTCTGCGTGAACGGACGGACGTCGTCCAGCCGGTCTGCGTAGATCCCGCCCAGCGCACGCCGGTCCAGAACCAGGGGGACGAAGAGAATCGACGCGACCCTTCGGGCCTGGCTCGAGGGCAGCGACACCCGGCCGTCCCTCTCCGGGTGGTGGGACACGAGGGGCTCGGCGACCCCGTTGCCCCGGCCCACGAGATCGCGCACGAACTGGAGCATCGACCTGTCCCGATTCCCGTCCAGGTTCTCGACGATTTCGACCTCACCATTCCCCCCACCCGACCCGTTCAACACCAGGACGCCTCGCTCGGCCCCCGTCTGCTCCACCACGACTCGGAGGATCTCGGCCATCCGGTCCGGCAGGTTCCCGCGCGAGATCGCCCGGCTCGAGAGGCGATTGAACAGCGCCAGATCGTTCGCCCCCGACACGGACTCCGAGGCCAACGTCTCATCCACCTGCGCGAGAATCCCCGCCAGGCGCTCGCTGGACTCCTGAACGGCCTCCGGCGGCAGGAGCGTGCGGGCCTCCTCCATGCATCTCTGCGCCCGCCCGATTTGACGCTCGGCGACCTCAACCCCCGCCAGCTCGATCAGCGTCCGGCCGAGCTCGTACCGCGCGCCCATGGACTCGAAGATGTCCCGCGCCTTCAACAATAGGGGTTTCAGCTCCAGCGTCTTGCGCTCGCTCTCCGCCAGCGAACGGGCCGCGTCCAGGCACGTCCGTCCCAGCTCGTACCGACCCCCGATCTTCTCCAGGCACGTGACGGCCCTGAGGAAGTGCTGCTCGGCCTCCTCCCACGCACCAGCCTCCGCCGCCGCCATCCCCATGACCCGCAGGATACACCCCTCCTCGTACCGGTTCCCGCTGGCCACGGCCGCCGACAGCGCCCGGTGACACCCGCCGAGGGCGGCCTCGAAGCCACCCTCCTTGAGCTGGAGCTCCCCCAGGTTCCGTAGAATCTCGCAGACGAGATCCCCCTTGGGGGCGATCTCTTCGGCGATCCTCAGCGCTTCCTGGAGCCTTTGTCGGGCCTGATCCAGGTGCCCGCGGTCCAAGAGCAAGCATCCCTGAAACTCGAGGCTCAGGGCGATCCCCCTGCGATCGCCGTTGCGTTCGCTGATCGATCGGGCGCGCGCGTAGTACTCGGACGCCTTCTGCCAATCCCGTCTCAGGCGGTAGTAGTTGCCGAGGTTGGCGCAGGGCGAGGCGATCTCCCACTTCTCGCCCGTCCGCTGGAACAACGCCAACGCCTCCTCCCAGCACTCCCGGGCTCTCTCGGGCTCGCCCTTCTTGAAGTAGGTGATGCCCACGTTGTTCAGACGAACACCGATGTCCAGCGTGCCGCCCGCGCTCCGGGCCATTTCTAGGGCCAGCTCCTGGAACCGCGCGGCCGCGTCCCAGTCCCCCTGGTCCTTGGCCACCAGACCCAGGTTGTTGTAGCAGCGCCCCACGCCGTCGGCATCGCCCAGGCGCTTGTACATCGCCAGGGCCCCTTCGTAGAACTCCTCGGCCTTGTCCACCTCGCCCCTTCTGAGGGCGATACTCCCGAGGCAGTTGTACGCCACGGCGGACTCGCGCTCCCGGCTGCTGTCGCTCAGCAGCCGGAGGACCTTGGCGCATTCCTTGGCGGACTTCTCGTACGCTCCCTTTCTCAACAGGGCCCACGCTCGCTCGTTCAGGACCTTGGCCAGCTCCAGGGGATCGCGGCGCACCAGCGACTCCGCCCTTCGCAGGAGGTCGAGGGAGCGGTCGAAATCTCCCGTGTTCCTGAAGCAGGCGGCCATGCGCCTGAGAACAGAGGCCTCGAGGTTTCCTTCGACTCGCTTGGTGAAGAGGTCAAGGACCTGCTGGTAGTACTCGAGGGCCGTAGAGTACTCGCCCGCGGACATACAGAAATCGGCGAGCTCCTCCAGGACGTTCAGCTTCTCGCCCGAACGTTCCGGTTTCTCCGCTCGCCGCCGCTCGCTACTCGTGCGCCCCGCGTTTCGAGCCCGATCTTCCATGGCGCTCACTTCCCCGGCTTGAACATCCCTCTCCCGACAGACTCACGCACACCCGAATTCCGCACCAGGAACCGCCCACGGTGCTAGAAGCCCTCGAGCAGGATCCACACCTGAACCCAGTAGCGGGTCCAGGATCCCTCCAGGGTCTCCCGACAGGCACTGGCCGGTGCCCCACCGTCGGCCGCCAATCCACGGTCATCGACGTCCCACGGCTCCAGGTAAGACACATGGCGAAGATCCCCAATCTGCGGGATGTCGTGGTCTCCGTTGGAGTTGGACGTCGCCGGGTCCGAGGGGCCGGCGATCGCCGGGGCCACAAGGAACGCCAGAACTACCGAAAGGAGAACAAATAACTGCAGGACACGCAACATCGGGATCTCAGTCCCCCTTCCGCAATGGGGTAATAGTGAGCCGCCCTCCCAGGCGTTGGAACAGCTGGGGGCAGGTCGCTCTCCACGCCTCTCAACTCCACTATACACCAAGATCGTGCCGCTGTCAACCGGTGTGCCCTGGAAGGACCAAGAACGCCCAAGCTGGGTCCGACTAAGGTCTTTCGCCAGGACCCCCGGTCGCCCCCATAGACGGAGTGTGAACACCGTTCCCACTACGACCCGGGCGTGCTTCCGAGCGAATCCGCGCTCCCAGGACCGCTAGCGGTCCCTCGCCGTAGTCGTCGGGGACCGTGCGTCTGGCCCTCGGAGAATCCGGATCGTCGGGCTGATGGACGAGTACAACGGATCGATCGTTTCTCCAGGAATCTGGTGGACCACGGGGAAGCGTCTGAAGATCTCGTCGTACCGGGCCACCACCTCCGGATACCGGTCGGAGTTCGAGTAGGCCATTTCGTACGCCCCCGAGCTGGCCACCAGGTAGTCCACCCCCTGCGCCTCGTACCATTGGAGCGGGCGATCCGACAGGTGAAGAACCATGAGCACCCGATAGCCACCGGGCAAGTTCTCGGGCCCGTAGAGTTCGAATGCGAGGGTCGATCCGCGGGGGACGTGTTCGGCGATCCATCGAGCGGCATCCACCCTCGTGCTGTGCGAAATGGCCCGGCTGTAGGTGGCCGTTCTCCAGATCGGCAGGACGACAAGACCCGCAAGGAGGGCCCCCGTCGTGAGCATCCGCGTGACGCGCTGGGCGGGGAGTCTCTCGACGACCACCCACACGCCCCATCCCGCCAACACACAGAGAACCGGAAGGATGGGCATCAGGTTTCGCACAAAGTTGACCCGAACGGCGGAAATGGACACGTAGTAAACCGCGAGGAACCCCAGGATCGGAGCCAGAGCCCGGTCTCGGCGCGCGATCGAAGCCACCAGACCCACGACGAGGAAGAGTACGATGCCCTCTCCCAGCCCGGGAGAGAAGAGGTACCGGGCGAAGTACGCTGCGTTGAACCCCCCCTCGAATCCGAAGTGGCCCTCACGGTAGTGCCGGCTCTCGAAGCGGATATCCTCGACGAACGCGTCCCAATCCAGGATGGCGTAGGGCGTGGTCAGGAGAAACACGAGTCCCGCCGCGGCCACCACACCCCCCACCCAGGGCCACGACCGCCCCCCCCTCCCGCCGGCCCGCGCCGCCACTGCGGGTGCCACCCCGACCAGACCCGCGTTGTACTTGGTCCCCGCGGCCAGGCCCGCCAGAGCGGCAGCCCCCACGAGAGCCGTTCGCGCCGTCTGCGACCGCTTCAGAGCGACGACCGAGAGATACACGGACGCGGTGACGAACAGGGTCGCCGCCGCGTCGACCGTGGCGAAGTGAGACTCCCTGGAGTGGAGGAAACTGGTGGCCAGGAACAGGGCCCCCAGGAGGCCGACCGCCCGGCCGAGCGATTCCCGGCCCAGGGCATAGGTGACCCAGAGGGTCAGCACGCCCGCCGCCACGCTCGACAGCCTGGCCAGGAGGAAGGGATCGGTCCGGCCGCCGACGCGCCCGACGGCCTGCAGGAAGACCTGGAGGTACAGGTAGAAACTGGGATAGTGGAACCAGTGGGGATTGCCGTCGCCGGACTGGAGGATCTCCCGGGCTCGGAAGACGACGGGGGGCTCGTCGAGATGCAGAAGGGCCGAGGGCAATCCGAAGCGGACGCCCCAGAGCCGCAGCGCGCCGCCCAGAACCAGGATGCCCACCAGAGCGACCCACCCCCACCGGTGGCCGTCCGCCCGCTCGGCGGTCGTCGTCCTGCGACCCAGCGCGACCTCCTCCCCCCGGCCCAGATGGCGGGTCGGCTAGCTCACCGGCTCGGCGGCGAGCAGCTGCTCGATCCGCTGTTCGAAGAAGCTCTTCTGGCGAAACCCTTCGTACCGGCCGACGACGTGACCTTCGCGGTCCACGAGAAAAGCCGTGGGAATCGACCGGATGGACCCGTAGCGGTCCACGGTGGTCTGGTCGCCCATCACCACCGGGTAAGGGATTCCGTTCGACTCGACAAAGGCCCGCACGTAGGCAGGCCCGTGCTGATCCAGGGAGACGCCCAGCACCGAGAATCCGCGATCCGCGTACTCCTGGTGCAGGTCGATGAGATGGGGAATCGCCATCCTGCAGGGGCCGCACCACGTCGCCCAGAAATCGATGAGCAACACCTTGCCGCGGAAGTCGGCCAGCCGGACGGTCTGGCCCGTTCTCACGTTCTCGAGGGTGAAGTCGGGTGCCTTCGGTTCCTGCCGAGAGCGCTCAACCCTCGGGGCCGGCTCGGGAACGGCGGCCTCCGGCTCGGCGCTGCGGCCCTCCTCGGCCGTGCGCTCCTCGCTCAGCACGGCGACTTCGGGGGGGTCCGATTCTCGATCCGACCGATTCTCGCTGCGCTTGCCGCACGAGCCAAGCGCAACGAGGGAGACGAGCACCAGCATAAGCACCTTCGAGCGGTCGATCACGAACGGGTTTCGGTTCGGCATGGTTCCTCCCACAGGCGGCCCCTTGTTCAGCACCCAGAAGGTAGGCCCGCCGGCGCCGAAAGTCAAGACCTCCTGCCGCTCGGCCCCATCTCGCCGCCGCCGGTGCGGGCGATGGAGACCCCCATCGCGGGGTCGCCGCCGGCTTCGAAGAATTCCCTTTACTTTCCGCATTGGCGGGGTAACGTACCAAGGTTGTCTGCCTGCCTTCCGGCCCGGGGCGGATCCCCGCCGGATCGGCCCCGAAGTGGAGCGAATACCTGCGATGTACTCGGTGATCATCGGCGGCGGCGTCGTCGGGTCCCATCTGGCCCGGATGCTCTCACACGAAGGCCACGACGTCGCGCTGGCTGACTCCTCCGAGCGCGTGATCGAGCGGCTGGAGGAGTCCCTGGACGTGAAGCTGGCCGTCGGCAACGGCGCGTCCCTCCCGATGCTCAAGGACCTCAAGGCCGAGTTCGCCGACCTGCTCTTGGCCGTCTCGGGCGACGACGAGGTCAACCTGCTCGCCTGCCTGATGGCCAAGCGCATGGGCGCCAAGAAGGTCCTCGCCCGCGTCCGGAATGAGGCCTACGCCCTCGGCAAGGTCCAGAGCTACCAGAGCATCATCGGGATCGATCTGCTGATCTGCCCGGAGCGGTTGGCGTCCAACGCCATCACAGGCCTCCTGCTCGCCCCCGGTGCGGTGGCCGTGGAGAACCTGGCCGGGGGGCGCGTCCAGCTCAGGGCCTTCCCGGTCGGGAGCACGAGCCGCCTGGTGGGTCGGACACTCCGGGAGATCGCGCTGCCCCCCTCCATCCTGATCGTGGCCATCCAGAGAGAATCGAAAGCCATCATCCCGGGGGGGAGCGACACGCTGGAACTCGGCGATCAAGCTTACGTGCTCGGAACCCCCGAGCATCTGTCGGAGGCCGCGCCGGCCTTCGGGACCCCCTCGGGAGCGGTCCGGCGCGTGGTCGTCCTCGGGGGAGGTCAGGTGGGCCTGTCCATCGCGCAGTCCCTGGAGGCCCACGATCTCGATGTCCGGCTCATCGAGCGCAGCCGGCCCCGATGTCGAGAGCTGTCCGAGATCCTGTCCAAGACCGTCGTGCTGACGGGGGACGGCACCGACCTGAGCCTGCTGCGTGAGGAGCACGTCTCGACCGCGGACTCGTTCGTGGCCGTGAGCGGCGTCGATTCGACCAACATCTTATCCGGCCTGCTCTCCAAGGAACTGGGCGTTCGCTCCAGCGTCGTGCTCATCGAGCGCCCCGAGTACCTTCCCCTGATTGAACGCCTGGGCATCGACTCCGCCGTCAGCCCGAGAGTCCTGGCGGCCCAGGAGATCCTCCAGTTCGTCCGAAGGGGACAGGTCAGCTCGGCCGTCGTCCTGGGAGACCAGGTTGCCGAGATCCTCGAGATCGTCCCCCACCCGAAGAGCAAGGTCGTGGGGAAGGCGCTCTCGGAGATCCACTTTCCCAAGGGGGCGCTGGCCGCGTCCATCGTCAACGAGGACCGGGTCGTCGTACCCAGCGGCGACTACGTGATCTCAAAGGACGACCTGGTCATCGTGTTCGCGCTGCCCGAAGCCGTTCCCAAGATCGAGAAGATCTTCAAGGTCAAGAGAGCGAGCGGGTGAACTACAGAGTCGTCTGCAGATTCCTCGGCGTCATCGTCCTTCTGGTCGGTCTCTCGATGACGTTTCCCACGGCCTGGGGCCTGTACTTCCACGAATCCCGGGTGGTCCACGCCTTCCTGTACTCGATGGGCATTGCCTTCGCCGCCGGCGTCGCCCTCCTGGCCTGGGGATGGAAGGCGCACGAGGAGCTGTTCCGCAAGGAGGGCATGCTCGTGGTGGGGCTCGGGTGGCTTCTCTCGGCCCTGTTCGGCTGCCTGCCCTACATCCTGTCCGGCGTGATCCGGAATCCCGTCTCGGCCTACTTCGAGACCATGTCGGGCCTGACGACCACGGGGGCCACGGTGCTCGCGGACCTCGAGTCGCTCCCGATGGGGATCCTCTTCTGGCGCAGCTTCACACAC
>Ga0180437_10009830_pt1 | contig 11764 bp, 9 predicted proteins | sample SS_ome_4_FD_132410 | JGI IMG/M metagenome (GOLD analysis project Ga0180437, IMG submission 132410) | Hypersaline lake sediment archaeal communities from the Salton Sea, California, USA - SS_3_D_1 metaG | ecosystem: Environmental > Aquatic > Non-marine Saline and Alkaline > Hypersaline > Sediment... | reverse complement strand
GCTCGGGGCAGGGCTCATCCATCGTGAGCAGGTTCGCGACGAGTGCCTGACTCTCCGTGGAAGTCAGGGGTTCGAGGCATAGATCCGTGTGACGGTCAGCATCCTCCTGCGTTGCGGTCTCGCGCAGTCGCCACGAGGGATGCTCCCGCCGTGGACGAAAGACGCAGATCAGCAGCAGCGGGTTGCGCTTGGTGAGAGGCAACAACTGCTCCAGGAGTTGCAGCGACGTGGGGTCGGCCCAGTGCAAGTCCTCGCAGACCAGCACCAATGGTCCCTGGCGCACCGTACAGGCGATGAGGGTCTCCACGGCGCGGAAGGTGCGGTCCCGGCGTTCCCTGCCGTCCAGGCCTTCCACTTGCTTCTCGATCTCCTCTGGCAAGGGCAGGGACATGAGCCGGGCCAGGTAGGGATGGACGGCGTCAAAGCGCGCCGGGCACAGGACCTGCAGCTGCGCGCGCAGCACAGATTCGACCTCAGCGGGTGCATCGTCGACGCTCACGCCCAGCAGGCCGCGGAGGAACTCGATCCACAACAGGTAGGCGATCGATGCGCCGTAGGACAGGCAGCGGCCCTCTATCCACTGTAGGGGCGGGTGTAGGGGCGCAGCATGCTGCGCCCCTACGACAGCCTGTTTGTGCACTTCCGTCACCAGCCGCGACTTGCCGATGCCCGCTTCGCCCACCACCGTCACCACCCCGCCCACCCCCGCCTGCAGGCACTCAACCGCTGCCTGCAGCGCCCGGAACTCGGCCTCCCGGCCTACCAGCGGCGACTCCAGCCCGGCGATGCCCCGCACCTTGCCCGCCGCTGGCCTTGCAGCCAGCACCCGGTACACCGGCACCGCCTCCCGCCTACCCTTGACCTCGATGGATCCCAGTGCCTCCGTCTCGAACAGCGGCGCCACCAGCTTGTGGGTGGCCTCGCTGACCAGCACCGTCCCCGGCTCGGCGGCTCCCTCCATCCGCGCCGCCAGGTTGATGGCATCCCCCATGGCCGTGTACTCCACCCGCAAGTCGGTGCCCACCTCGCCCACCACCACTAGCCCGGTGTTGATGCCGACGCGCACGCTGAAGCCCTCGATGCCCCGCCCTTCCTCCAGGCGCGCCGCGTACTCCCCAGCACCTTTGATGATCTCCAACGCAGCGAGACACGCTCGCTGCGCGTCGTCCTCGTGGGCGAGGGGCGCGCCAAAGAAAGCCAGGACGGCGTCGCCCATCAGGCGAGCCAGGGTGCCCTCGTAGCGGGTGATGGGCGCGATCAAGACCTCGAAGGCGCCGTGCAGGATGTCGAGGACGTCCTCGGGATCGAGGGTTTCGGCCAGGGCGGTGGAGCCCTTGACAGAGGGGAAGAGGGTGGTGACAGTGCGGCGTTCGTAGCTCACCTGGCCGCGGGTGGCCAGCAATCGCTGGGCGAACGCTTGGGGAACCAGGCGTTCCAGGGCTCGGGCCGCCGCCGATTCTCGTTCCGGCACTGCGCCGGATGAAATCATAGCTACCTGCGCACCGCAGGCATCGCAGAACCTGGTGCCAGGCGGAAGGTCTGTCCCACACCGAGCGCAAACGGGGGTGAGCCTGGCGCCACACTCGGCGCAGAACTTGGCGCGTGCACGGTTTTCGGCGTTGCACTCGAGACACCGCATGCCGGCCCTCCACTCGCTGCCTGCGCGCCGCGCATGCCCCGTCAGGCTGTGGCAAAGGCGGCGTACGGCGACAACCACCCACCTGTGGCGAATACCGGGCATTGAGGGGCAGTGCTGCAGCCACCCAACCAGGATCTGCCACCGTGGATCTACCGCTGAGCCAAGAAGGTGCTGCCACTCCCTTCCTTCCCGGGCAGGGAATGAAAGAAGGTTGGATCAATTTCTCGTCGAGACTGGTTCCTCCCGCTACGCGGGGACTTGCGTGAATTCTGCAGCCGAAACGAACCGGGCTGCTGGCCTGCTCAGTGCTGCGATTTGGGCTCCCGATTTACCGCGAGCCCAGGGGTTCCATGGAGGCACTTGCGAGTCCAACACATCTGACACTATTCTACTAAATCTGGGTGGGGATGTCAAATACCTGGTCAAAGGCCTGGAAGGGTGGGGCCAACCGCTCAAACGTCCAGGGTGATGACGGCTGACCAGCCGGAGTCACCCTGGACCACGGCCAGGTTGTGGAAGGTGGCAGCCTTGATGTGAGCCTTGGTCAGGGGGACGCGTCCCCCCCCCGCCCGGGCTGCCAGTTCGGTGTCGCTCAGCAGGTCGACGCGGTACTGGAAAAAGACGACCTCTTCCATCTCGGTGAGGTAGAGCAACTCGTTGAGCCAGTCCACCAACAAGGTCTCCCGATCCCCGGCCTCCAGCCGGATCTCGTGCCAGTCGGTGGCCACCAGGCCATCCAGATCGGCCATCAGGCTGTACATACCCCGCGCCGCGCCGGCAAAGAGGTCGGGCAACTCGTTTCCCCAGACCTGCAGCGCCCGGTCGGCCGTGTGCTCGATCTCCTGGTAGCGGTAGTTGCAGGGCACAGGAGGGCCTTGGCCACCACTGGCAACCCGCGCCCCCCTGCCTGGCCCTTGCATCTCGCTGCTCAGGATCTGCCTGGCTCGCCTGTTGTCCTGTTGGATCTGGTTGACGAGATCGTCGATTTCCTCAAAGCGGCGCTCGTCGCGCAGCCGGGCCACGAACTCGACGACGAGATCACAGCCATAGATGTCCTGATCGCAATCAAAGATGTGGGTCTCAATAGTCCGCCGGTCATTGTCAAAACTGGGACGCACGCCCACGTTGGCCACAGCCGGGTAGCGCTCTGCACCCAGGACGGCAAACACGGCATAGACGCCATCGGCCGGTACGGCCCGCTCGGCGCGGACATCCAGGTTGGCCGTGGGAAAGCCCAGGCTCTGGCCTCGCCCTGCGCCCAAGACGACTTCGCCCGACAGCCCCGGATAGCGCCCGAGTAGTTGGGCAGCGTCCTCCACGCACCCGTCACGCAACAGCGCCCGGATGCGACTGCTGGAGATGGCCACCTCGCCTCCAATGACCAGGTCGAATACGTGGAGCTCGTAGCCCAACTCCCGGCCCAACTCGCGCAGGCAGGATACGTCGCCCTCGCGGTCCCGGCCCAGGGCAAAGTCGGCACCCACCCACAGTTCGCGCAAGCGCAGATGCTGCGCCAACCCCTCCATAAAGCCGCGGGCCGGCGTGCGGGCTACCTCGCGGCTAAAGGGCAGCAGCACCATCAGGTCCACCCCGAGGCTCTCCAGGATGGCGGCCTTCTCACCGGGCGTGGTCAGGTAGCGCGGCGCCCGGTCCGGTGCCAGGACGGCGGCTGGATGGGGGTGGAAGGTGATCAGGGTGGACAGGCGGCTGGAAGCACGGGCCCGCTCCACGACCTGGCCGATCAGCGCCTGGTGCCCCCGGTGCACGCCATCGAAGGCGCCGATGGTACCGACCGTATCCTGTTCTGGGCTGGCCTTGGCCAGATCACCGATCACGTTCATACTGCGTCCCTCGACAGGCTCAGGATGATCCCTTCGACGGATCCGGGATGCCGCCGGACTGGGGTGCAAAGACCTTGGCAGGACGCCAGCGCCCGCTCCCGGCATGGTAGCTCATGATGGCCAGGAACTTGCCGTCCAGGTCGTAGGCGCGGCCCAGGGTGCCGTCCGCTGCATTCTGTCCTTCCACCGCCTGACCATGGCCGATGCGCCGCGCGTCCTCATCGCCGACGATCATGGCCGGCCAGTCGAGAAGGGCTTCATCCAGGGGCAGGAGGTACTCACCCTCCTGGCCGTGCCGAAAAGCCTCTTCCAGCCGGTCCAGGCTGACAGCCTCCTCCAAGCTGAAGCGCCCGCTACTCAGCCGGACCAGGGAGGCCAGATAGGCCCCGCTCCCCAATCGCTGGCCCAGATCGTGGGCCAGGGAACGGAGGTAGGTGCCCGGCGAGCAGGCGACTTCGACGAGGAGCACCGGTGGGGTCCAATCCAGGAGGAGGATCTCGTCGATCTCGACAGGGCGCGGCTGGCGCTCGACGGTCACTCCCTGGCGGGCCAGTTTGTGGAGCGGCTGGCCATCCTGCTTGATGGCGGAATACATGGGCGGCACCTGGCCAATCGGTCCCACAAAGGCCTGCAGAGCCACCTCGATCTCCTCGCGAGCAAAGTCGGTCCGGCCGCCCCGGGTCAACACCTCGCCTTCGGCATCGTAGGTATCGGTGGTCACACCCAGGGCGATGGCGGCCCGATAGCGCTTACGGCCGGCCATCAGATGTTCGGTCACGCGGGTGGCCTGGCCCAGGCAGACCAGCAGCACGCCGGTGGCCATCGGGTCGAGGGTGCCGGCGTGGCCCACCTTGCGCTGGCCGGCGATGCGCCGCACGGCATCCACGACGTCGTGGGAGGTCATGCCGGGCGGCTTGTCCACGACCAGGATGCCCGAGAGGGGCACCTCGCGGCGGGGCGCAACCCAACGCTCCTTGGCTTCCGGCTGGGCCTTGGGGCAGTTGGCGCAATCAGCCATGGTCCACCAGCCTCCGTACCTCAAAGACCACCGAGTTGTCGGGGTCAGGGCAGCAGATGCGGGCCAGGCCCGGTTCTGGCTCCCAGGGTACGTTACCGCCGAAGCGCAGGGCGGTGGTGAAGGGCAGCAGGGTATGGGCCGCCCAATGGCACACCGCGCCGACCTCGCGATCAGAGTGGAACAGATCCCCCACCTCTATGTTGAGGGGACAGATCCCGCGCCCCCGGATCTCGACCACGCGCACTTCTATCGGGTATCCTGTTTCTGAACTTGCTGGCTGCGACATCTCGCTGCCTATTATAACATCAGGCAGGGATGCGGACAAGGTTGCTGTAGGAAAAAGGCAGGGCTGGGCCCTCAGCTGCCTCAGGCCAACGGTGGTGCGCCGGTCGTGGCTAGTGGGGCACGGCCGGCCGCTCCGTGTCCTGCGCGGCCTGGGCGGCCAGGGTCTTCCGGAGTTCGACCAGGACCTGTTTTCTGGCCTGGGACAAGGTACCTACAAAGGTGCAGCCTGCAGCCTGGGGATGGCCACCCCCACCCAGGCGCAGGGCGGCCTGGGCGACGTCGATGCCTGGCACGGAGCGCATGCCGACGTCCACGGTGCCGTCGTCCCGCTCAGTGAATACGACGACGACCCGGGCCTCGCGGACACCGGACAAAAAGTTGGCCAGTCCTGTGGCCCCATTCTCGTGCAACCCCGACTCGCGGCGCATGGCGCGGGTCACCTCGGTCCACAGAATGCCATCCTCCAGTTGCAGGGAGCCAAAGGCCTGGCCCCAGAGGCGGACTGACGCCAGGGGACGCTGCTCCAGGGCCTGGCGAGTGATCTCGCTCAGCGAAGCGCCAGCCTCCATCAGGCGCAACGCGGCGCGCACCGTGGCCACATCGACATTGGAGGTACGGAAGGAACGGGTATCGGTCACCAGGCCAGTCAGCAGGCAGGTGGCGACAGCGTGGTTCATCTGCCAGCCAAAGAGGTCGACCATGTCCAGGATGATCTGGGCCGTGGCGACGCTGGTTGGGTCGACCCAGTTGAGGGTACCAAAGAGGGTGTTGGTGACGTGGTGGTCTATGTTGACGAGGGGCACACTGGCCAGCGATTCGTCATACACCTGACCCATCCGCCGCTGGTCGCTGCAATCCAGGCTGATGATGAGATCGTAGGCCCCCTCAGCACCCCGGACAACCCTTTCTGTGCCAGGAAGCGAGGCATAGACGTCGGGCACCGGATCTTCGCAGGCCAGGGTGAGATCCTTATCCTGGGACCACAGCAACCAGCCCAGGCCCAACAAGGACCCGATGGCATCGCCATCCGGCGCGACGTGCGTGATCATCAGGATGCGCTGGGCGCCGCCGATCAGATCGCGGAATTGCTCCAGGTCAGGCAGGTGCTTGCTCATCCCCGGAGTGGTCGCTTTCCCTGATTTGATCCAGGAGCTCTTCGATCCGCTGGGCGTAGGCGGCACTCTTGTCCCACCTGAATTCGAGGTCGGGCACAAAGCGCAACTCGACCCGCCCGGCCAACTGCGTACGCAGGTAACCCCGGGCATGCTCCAATCCGGCCGTCGCCTCCTTCGCGTCTTCCTCACTGCCCAACACCGAGAAGTGGATGCGGGCCAACAACAGGTCAGGCGTCACTTCCACACCGGTAAGGGTCACGGCAGCCAGCCGCGGATCGCGCACCTCGTGCAACAGCAGCAGGCTCAATTCGCGATGGATTAGCTCGGCAACACGGCGTTGACGGCGAGTAGGCATGGTGAACACCCAAAAGAACCCGACAACCACGGGCCGGCGGCTACCAGCAGACGACGATCCACTGCCAGCCACCAGCCACTGGCCATCGACTAACTAGTTTCGGTGCGAAAGTCGCTCGAGCCCCCGTCCCCGGGGGCGGATCCGGCCCCGAGACGGGCCCGGGAGCAGTTTCGCACCGACGACTAACTAACCCTCTGCATGACGTAGAACTCGAGGATGTCTCGCTCCTCAAAGTCGTCAAAGCCGGCGATGCCGATACCACACTCAAAGCCTGCCTTGACCTCGGTCACATCCTCCTGGAACCGCTTGAGAGAGTCGAGACGGGAATCAAAGAGTTCTTCGTCATCCCGGAGCACACGAACCATCGCGTTGCGCGTGACCTCGCCATCGGTCATGTAACAACCGGCCACATTGCCCCGGCGGCGGATGGAGAATACGGCACGCACCTCGGCGTGGCCGATCACTGACTCTTCGTACACCGGTTCCAGCATACCGGTGAGGGCTTTTTCGACATCTTCGATCAGCTTGTAGATGATGTCATAGCGGCGGATGTCCACGCCATCCTGCACAGCCGCGCGGCGGGCTGCTTCGTCGGTATCGACGCGAAAGCCCAGGATGATGGCGTCCGACGCAGAAGCCAGCATGACGTCCGACTCGCTGACATCGCCGATACCCTGGTGCAGGATCTTGGGCTTGAGCTCGTCGGAGCCCAGTTTCTGCACGGAATTGGCGATGGGTTCCAGAGAGCCCTGGACGTCAGCCTTCAGGATCAAGTTCAACTCGGTGACCTCGCCCATCTGGAAGCGGCTGAAGAGCTCATCGAGGGTCAACGCCTTGGGTCGAGACGGGCGGGCGGCAGCCAGCCGCTCCTCCTCGGCCCGGTCGGCCGCAATCGCCCGTGCTTCGCGCTCACTGCTGACCACTCTAAAGATGTCACCAGCTTCCGGGACTTCGGAAAGGCCCAAGACGACGACCGGCATGGACGGTGGTGCCTCTTTGACCGTTGCACCCTGGTCGTTCATCATGGCCCGCACGCGGCCCGAGATGGTGCCGATCACGAGCGCATCGCCCACGTGTAGGGTGCCCGCCTGGATCAGGAGGGTAGCGATGGGACCCCGCTGCTTGTCGAGCTCACCTTCGACCACGGTACCAATCGCAGGCCGGTTGGGGTTACTGCGCAGGTCGGCCACTTCGGTCACAAGCAGGATATTCTCCAGCAGATCTTCTATGCCCGTCTTTTGCTTGGCCGAAACCGGCACACAGACGGTGTCACCTCCCCAGTCCTCGACGGTCAAGCCCGCGTCGGATAGCTGCTGCTTGACCCGTTCAGCCCGGGCAGAGGGGCGATCCATCTTGTTCAGAGCAACCAAGATCGGCACCCCGGCAGCGCGAGCGTGATCGATCGCCTCGCGTGTCTGGGGCATGACCCCGTCGTCTGCAGCCACAACTAGGACGGCCAAGTCGGTCACCTGGGCACCCCTGGCCCGCATGGCCGTAAAGGCCTCGTGACCCGGCGTGTCAATGAAGGTGATCTTGCTACCGCCCTTGTCGATCTGGTAGGCGCCAATGTGCTGGGTGATACCGCCCGACTCGCCTGCAACCACGTTCGTCTCGCGGATAGCGTCGAGCAGGGTCGTCTTGCCATGGTCAACATGCCCCAGCACCGTCACCACCGGCGGCCGCGGCTCCTGTTTCTCGGCTGATTCGGTCTCGGCTAGCTGCTGCCACAGGGTCCTGGCCTCTTCCCTTTCCTCTATCTCCTCCGGCTCAGGCTCCTTAACCTGTATGGGCACTGTCTGAAAGCCCAACTCGCTGGCGACGATCTCGGCTGTCTCATAGTCGATGACCTGATTGATACTGGCCACAATCCCATTGGCCATCAATTCCTTGATCACGTCGATCGGGCTCATACGAAGAGCTCGGGCCAGATCCCGGACGGTCAGGGTATCGGGCAGTTCAATCACCCTCGGTTTGGAAGGAGTGCTTGCCGGCTTGCCCTCGCCAGGCCGTTTCGGCGCAGCATGCGGCCGCGCGCTATCTTTTCTACGTCCCATCGTACAATCCCCCTCTTTGGAACAAATCCAATCCCTTTGCCTACTCCCCTTGAACCGAGGCCCCCTCGGGTTGGGCCACTTTATTGTCAGAGAACAGCGACTGAGCACGAGACCTTAACCTGGCCATGTCTTGGGCGCTCACCTGACACTTGAGCGCCCGCCCCAGACTCTTCTGGCTCAGCATGGTCCAGCAACCGGGATCGTGACAGGCATAGGCCCCGCGCCCCGCCATTTTGCCTTTGGGATCGATTTCGATCGACCCTTCAGGGGTGCGCACGATCCGGATCAGCTCGCGTTTGGGACGTTTCTGTTGGCATGCGATACAGGTGCGCAGTGGCACATGCTTGCGGCGTGTTCCTGGCAAATCCCCACACTCTCTCTCGATACCTGCACGCGCTCTTTGCATCCCGCGCCCGCATTTCTATCCTCGAATCACGACGGGTGTCACTTCCAGTCCGTGTACTTTTCCCCACCGCCCCGATCGTAGTGGCGTCCCTTTTTCTTCTTTCTCTTCTTCGGCTCCTGCCTCCTGGAGAGTTCTTCCTCCAGAAGCTTGTCCAGGTCTGGTTCTTCCTCTTCCCACTCGGGTTCCTCTTCGGGCAGATCGTCCCAGCCCTCGTAGTAATCTTCTTCCGTCCGGGTGACCACCCAACCGAGGGAGTCCTCAATGGGCTCGCCTTCAAAGGGAGGCTCTAGTTCGGATTCGTCCACCCCTTCCTCGACAAGCGGAGATTCTGCTTCGGCAGCCGCGACGCTTTCGACGGTGCGTTCCTCTTCCACCGCCTCCCCGACAGGCTCGGCTGCTTCCGCTTCAACCGCCTCGACCTCAAGGGGCTGGCCAGCCACCTCTGCGGCAGGGGTTACTTTCTCTTCCCCTTCCGCTGCCGGCTGCGCCTCGAGCTCAGGCTCCTCCTCAGGCCAAGACAGTGCTTCCTCAGCCTCCCGTTTTAGGCTGGCCTGAATCAGGGCTTCATCCTGATCAGAAAGCCCCTCTGACTCCCGCTTGCGCAACAGAACCTCGGCAAGGGTGAGCAAATCCATGTCCTCGGGCGCAATATCTGCGTCTTCGAGTCGCCCGAGAGTCTCCTCGGCAGCTTCACTCACGCTCTTGATATCAATGCGCCACCCCGTCAGCTTGGCAGCCAGACGGGCGTTCTGTCCCTCCTTGCCGATGGCCAACGAAAGCTGGCGATCAGGCACGATGACAGTGCCAGTCTTGCCCGTCTCGGAGTTATCCTCGAGCAAGACGTTCATCACTTTGGCTGGGCTTAGCGCGTTGGCAATAAAGGTGCCCATGTCAGGGTCCCACTGCACGACGTCGATCTTTTCGCCGCCTAGCTCGTTGACGACGTTCTGAATGCGTCCTCCGCGGACGCCCACACAGGAACCGACGGGGTCCACGCCGTCTTGGGTGGCATGCACTGCCACCTTGGAGCGAGAGCCCGCCTCGCGCGCGATGGCCTTGATCTCGACAGTGCCATTGAAAATCTCGGGAACCTCCAACTCCAACAAGCGGCGCAGGAGCGCCGGGCTGCGGCGGGAAAGCGTGATCTGCGGTCCCCGGCTCCCCCGGCGCACATCCAACACATAGGCGCGCAGGCGTGACCCCCGGCGGTAGCGCTCGTTGGGGACCTGCTCGCGAGCTGGAAGAAGCGCCTCGGCCCCCTCCAGATTGACGATGACGTCGTGCGAATGAAAGTCCACACTCTGGATGGTGCCGTGGGCAATCTCGCCCGCACTGTCGGCAAAGCTGGCATATTGGGCATCACGCTCGGCTTCCCGGATACGCTGCAGGATCACCTGCTTGGCCGTCTGGGCAGCGATCCGTCGAAAGTTGCGAGGTGTGCTCTCAATCGACACCGTCCCTCCGACCTCAGCCTCCGGATCGATACGGATGGCGTCTGCCAAGCGCATCTCTGACTTGGGGTCCTGTACGTCTTCCACAACGTCTTTGATGGCATAGACGCTAACCTCGCCCGAATTCGGGTCAAAGTTGACCTCAATGTTGGTGGCACCCCCAAAGTTGCGCTTATACGCCGAGATTAGAGCCGCCTCAACGGCCTCCAAGACCACTTCGCGCGAGAGTTTGCGCTCGGCGCACAATTGGTTCATTGCCAGCATGAAATCACTTCTCATGTCAAACTGCCTCGCCCTCTATACTTCAGTCGTCACCTCTGTCTCTTGCTGCATTGTCTCCTCATAAAGAGAAAAGTGGGGGGGCCCCACTTTTCCACAGACCTGCAGCTATACCGGTTGGCATTATAGCACAATCCAGGTTCCGATGCAAATTTACCCCGCCCTCTTGCCAGTGCACCGGTAGGAAGGCTGCCAGTTGACGACCGTTCGGCACCTGACCTGCAAGGATATGCACCACAACATGTAGTGGTCAACTCCACTGAAAATACTAGTTGTTGTGGTACAGCGCAATTTGTAACTGGACAAATATCCCAGAACATGGTATAATAGGAGCGTCTGGCAATGGGGTGGGCACCAATCTGCGTCATGCACCCAGGTGGTGCAAGTCACATGATAGATCCCCACGAGGTGGGAACGGGAATGAAGGCAAAGCCACGGACCCCAGAAGAAACCTATGGCCCCGCATTGCGGAAGGCACAGAGGGAGTTTCCTGGTCTCGATCCTCATGAGACGGCAGTTCGCGCCGCCGTGCGCTATGAGGCCCACGGTTCTGAACATGGCTCCTTCCAGATCCCGTTCATGGGTACGACCTATTCCGTCCAGTGGCCCGAGGGGATCGTTCAGCGAGCTGCTGACCTGGGGACGGCAGATGTTGCCACTCAGATCCTGCTTTTGCATTATCTTCTCACATCCGACGGTACCCCCCTGGCAAGCAAGTGGATCGCCTTTCGCAACCTTCCCGGCGGGCTGGGCTATGATGCCGCTTTTCAGAAGCGGGCCAGTGCACGCCTGACCCAGGCTTTTGGGTCAGAGCTGACATCCTTCAAGGCAGGAGCCAGGGCTCTGGGCGGTGAGTCACTGACGTTCGGAGACGCCTCGTTCCTATTTCGCGTCCTCCCCCGCGTGTGGCTGGCTGTTGTCCTATACACGGCTGACCAGGAATTTCCAGCCGAGGGAAACGTCCTGTTCGACGCGGCTGCCAGTCACTACCTGCCTACGGAGGACCTGGCCGTGATAGGAGGTCTGCTGGCAGGGCGAATCATCAAGGCAGGACGGACGGGTTGATGGGTGTAGCGATGAAGAGCTATGGTGCACCAGCCTGGACGGGAAATGATGCTAGGCATTGGGCTCAAAACAAATGCCACAGGCAGCAGAAGGCCTGTGGCATAGGGAAGCACCTGGCGGAGAGGGCGGGATTCGAACCCGCGGAGGTGTTACCCTCACACGATTTCCAATCGTGCGCATTAGGCCGGACTATGCTACCTCTCCTCGACCCAGCTCCTCGTGGAGCGAGCCCATTATACCACCTTTGCGCACCTGC
>Ga0180437_10009829_pt1 | contig 11766 bp, 12 predicted proteins | sample SS_ome_4_FD_132410 | JGI IMG/M metagenome (GOLD analysis project Ga0180437, IMG submission 132410) | Hypersaline lake sediment archaeal communities from the Salton Sea, California, USA - SS_3_D_1 metaG | ecosystem: Environmental > Aquatic > Non-marine Saline and Alkaline > Hypersaline >... | reverse complement strand
TGGAATTTGCTGGTCGAGACAGGTATGGCTTTGGGGATAAACCTGGATAAGCCGGAACGTGCTCGAAAGGTAGGCAACGAGTTTATGGGCTGAGAAGCTGATTGGGCCGGTCTTGTGAAAAGACATATGGTTCAAGTCGGACCGCCACTTTTGGGAACTGCGCCAATTGCGGTGTTCTCCGCGAGTTTTTTAGTTCCTCACAGAGATCTGTGCATGATTTTGCGTCAGAGACTGCCATAACATCTGTATTCAGAGGAATTTAGATGCAAACGCAGTGGATAAATTCTCAGGAGGAGCTGTTTTTCTGATACACTGTCATGGGCATGTCTGATTCCTGAGCTGTGGTGAAAAACATCGTGCGCAGGTATACGAAGTCGAAGCATGGCGAAAAAAGTCAGGAATCCATGAAAAAAAACTGTAACATTTCCCGTCCTCTGGGGACTTATCTTCTGGAATCGTCAGGAAATTGCGGTGTGCGCACATGGATATCGTGAGAGGCGATGAGACAAGAGAACCTCAATACAGTCGATTTTCTTGAGGGGGATTGATAATGAGCGGACCAGCGTGGTTTGTCTACGCTCTGTTGCCATCATTTGCCCGGCCCGGAATCTGTCGGCTGGCTGGCCTGAACACAACGAACGCAAAGTGCATAATCCCTATCGGCCCGACCATCGCTGTTTTATCGGCTGTCGGCTCTGGGGGATTGTGGTATAATACGCTTGGGCATCTGTTTTGACAGTGCCGTTTGGAAATGTCGTTCCATTTCTGCTTTGCCGTTGAGTCTTCGTTGGATTGTTGTCTTTTCCGGGCCGAAAGGCAAGAAAGGAGTCAAATTATGAAAAGGTGCAAATCATTCCTGCTCCTGGGCTTGTTGACAGCAGTAATAACCAATTTGGTGATAGCCAACCCTATTCCCGTGCCGCCACCTGCCTCAATGCCGCTCGAGCAAATGCAGGTGGTGATACAATCCGACGGCTCAGGGCTTCAAGCGGTCTTTTCCGGTCAGTTCACTTTTGATTACATCCCGCAGGATATCACATCCATGCTGTTTCCGGTACCGCCCGGGGCGTCCAGTATTTGCGTTCGCCGGGACGATGCCGGGCTTTCGTGGGAATGGAGCGGTGAGCTTTATCCCACGGTGCTGCCCGAGTTGCCGACAATCCCCATGATCGAATGGCAAGGCCCGTTTCCGATCTATGGGGCTGAGTTTTTTGTTGATTATGAACATGACCTTATCGAAAGGCCGCAGGAATTCATCTTTTTCTATGCATTAGGCACGGGCAAGTATTTCCCTACTTACGATAAGACTACGACGGCCCACTTTGACATCCAGCTTCCGGCGGGTTATGCCGTGACGGGCGTACGGCTGGACGAGACGCCTCACGCCTATGAGGTTATAGACTCCCATTTGATGATTACTGTAGAGTCGTCTTTTGGTCCAATCGTGAATGACCTTATAGTCTCGTTAGTCCCTACCGCGTTTGCAGGTTGTGGAGTTGTGGTTGAGGGAATTGAGTGCGTGCTGTTTCAGGCTGATACAGGCAGATTATACGCTTTGCAGAACCGGGGCGGCTTCTCGGTCGGTGACCGTGTTCTGGTGACCGGACTGCTGAATCCGGACTGCGAGACGAATTGTATGCAGGTTGACGGGTGCATAGAAGACAACAGTATTTCAGTGTGCTGCACGGGTGATTTCAATGCAGACAGTGATGTTGACGGGTACGATTTTGCAGTCTTGGCCCTGGCCTGGCTGAGCAGCCCGGGCGCGGACAACTGGAATCCGGCGTGCGATGTCTCCGAGCAGGCTGACGGGCATATCAACATGTTGGACCTTGCCGCTGTCGCCGACAACTGGCTCGGCTGCGAACCATCTGCGGGCGAGAAGCCGGGGCTAGCCAGATTCTACGCCGCGTACGAAAATACTGTCGAGCCAAGTGCGCCGGGCTATGCTCTTCCACTCGACCTGGGCGCCGTTGGCAACTATGACCATATGAGCAGTCGCTTTGACTTGTCGGCGAGTACGTCGCTGCTTGAACAAAACGGTTTCACCATTATCGAACATGACTTCAAGATGCCTGACGACGACCGGGATGATATCACAACACCCTATAAGTATCTGTACGAGATGGGCGTGCCACTTTTTGTCACATCGGACACGCTGCTTCATCTGTATCACATCCAGTTTGATGAAACGTTGAAAGACATCGAGGAGCGGGAGTTTTTCGGCGACATTCGTGATTTGACTGGGGTGCTTTTGGATGACGCGCTCGCGGCATACGAGGAATTAGGGGGCGATTTGAAAGAAGCTGCGCGGCGAAACGTTGCCTATCTTGCGGTCGCCCGAAAGCTGATCGAGCCGACAGCGGGCATACCAGCCGTAGTGGCTGCTGAGGTCGCCGGTGAACTGGCGCGAATCGACGCGCACGCAGGATTTGCCCCCAGCGATATTTTCATTTATGAGGAAGACTACTCGCAGTATGTTCCGAGAGGCCATTACACGCGAAGCCCAGAGCTTGAGCGTTACTTCCGGACACTAATGTGGTACGGTCGGATGGCATTTCTGCTGAAGGGCGCCGAGAACTGGGGAAGGGCGGGCGATGCTCTGATCAGCGTATATGACGCAAAGATACAGACAATGCAGGCGGTGCTTCTGGCAACCTCGCTGGATTCTGTCAGCGCAGGTGAGCGAACCGGACGCGACATCTGGGAGCGAATCTACGCCGTGACCAGCTTCTACGTGGGATTAGCCGACGACCTTACGCCCTATGAGTATCTCGGCGCGATAGATAAGGTATTCGGCGGTGGGTTCGTTCCGGGCGACCTGGAGGATGAAGAAAGGTTTTTTGATCTGAAGGTTGAGTTAAGTCTGCTGCGCTCGCCGGAAATATTCGGCGGTACGGGCAACGTGTTCGTCAACCCGCCGGTGACGCCTGAGACACTCGACGAGGTACTCGATAAGACCAAGGGAATGCGTTTTATGGGCCAGCGTTTCATTCCTGACTCCTACATGTTTCAACACCTTGTATTTCCCGAAGTCCTGGACTATACCGGTGCTATGCAGCCGCTGCCTTTTACATGCGGCTCTACCGGCGTACGTCTGGCACGATGTTATCCGCGCGGGCTGGACCTAATGGGTATTCTGGGTTCTACCCGCGCTGAGGCTATTCTGGCCGCGGAAGGCGATACGGAGTACATCGACTATGCGCTGCGTTTCAGTGAGCTCAAGGCGAAGTTCGATGCGCTTGACATCTCCGACTGGAACCGCAACCTATATTGGAGTTGGCTGTATTCGCTGCGCGCCCTGATTGAGGGGTTTGGCGACGGTTATCCGAACTTTATGCGGACAGAGGCATGGGAGAAGAAGGGATTGAATGCGGCGCTTGCGTCGTGGACTGAGCTGCGTCATGACACGATCCTTTACGCCAAACAAAGCTACACGCCGGGCGAAACGAGTGTTCCACCTACGCCGGTGGGCTATGTCGAGCCGGTGCCGGATTTTTACGGACGGCTGCTCGCCCTGACACGCATGACGCGGGAAGGTTTGAGCGATTTGGATGCGCTCTCGGGTGAGGCGCAGGAGCGGCTTGTGAACCTTGAGAACATATTGAGCCGATTGATTGAAATCGTCAACAAGGAACTGACGAATCAGGAACTCTCCGAGGACGACCGCTGGTATATAGGAGGGTTTGCCAAGGCGCTCGAACGGGTCGTCACAGGGGTCGATGAGCAGGGCGTCAAGACGACGCTTGTTGCGGACGTCCACACTCACACGGTCGAACAGACGGTGGTCGAAGAGGGCGTGGGATATGTGGACATTATAATCGTGGCCTGTTCTATGCATGACGGCTCTGTGCTTTTGGCGGCGGGTCCGGTGTTGTCACATTACGAATTCAAACATCCTATGAGCGATAGACTCACCGACGAGGCGTGGCGAGCGCTTCTGGATTCACCCCAAAAACCTGCCAGAGCTCCATGGTTCCAGCCGTTTGTGCATTGATAATCGACGGCGCCTTTAACGACATTATTAGCCGACTCATTGGTATACATTGGAGACGTTGGTAGATTCCTTTGAAGCTTCGGGTCGGAGCGCTCGCAGGCGAAGCGGTGGAACCGTCGGTTTTGCAGCTATTGCAGCATTTCGGAAGTAATTTTCTTCGGCCAGGCAAACCGGAAGGTTCCGTGATTCCTCTGTTCGTGGAATTTTACGGCGTCTGTGTGACCATCGAGCCAGACGACATTACCCACGCCTTCGTTCAACCTCGCCTTTGAGACATTGTGGTATGTTGCGAAACGGTCGCTGTAATCGCGGAACCTGTACGGTGGATAGCGTACGAGAAGGTGGGTGTTGTTGATACCTGCGGTGCTCATGCCGGGCATGGGCCAGCAGTTTTCTTCGGCAAAGAAGAATACCCGTGATGCGCCTCTTGCGTGAAACTCGCGCACGGCCACGCCATAAGGCCCGTCGCCGAGATAAGCATTCATACTGTAACTGTACTGCGGCTCAATCGGTATGGAGGGATCGTGCATGAAATGATTCCGGCCTTTGGTTTTTGCAAGTGTTTTGAAGGTGGGACAGAGGTGCACCTCTTTAACCGGCAGATAATCGCACAGCAGGCCGTCGAACGGGATTCCGGCCATGTGCCACTGACAGCCGTCGGGGGCGTATTCCGGTGCGTCGTACTCTCTGACGATGCACCTGTGCGGACTGGGAAAAAGCTCATCGTTGTCGTTAATGTATAATCTTCCCGCAATGCCGTATTGCCGCAGGTTGCTTCTGCACTTGAGCGTCCTGCCCTGTCTGCGCACCTGTGTCAGGACGGGCGAGAGTATCCCGATCAGTAAGGCGATAATTGCCATCACCACCAAAAGCTCTATCAGTGTAAAAGCTTTTCGCTCAACCATCATAATGCATCCGGCGTCCGCAGGTTTTTTGCCGTCCTTTTACTTTAGACGGCGAAAGTTACAGTATACCCCTACCCATTGTCAATACAAGAAACTGTGGTTTTTAAGGTGGATTCATCGCCGTGTGTTAAAGCCGTCGGAACAGAGGAAGCCCGAAGGGCGACCGAAGTGCCAACGGCTACGTCATACACCTCGGCCGGGGTGCGGTAACCCAAAGCGTGAAGCAGCAGGTAAAGAGTGTAATAGTCGACCGGGACGAGCTCATTGACTCAGTGCTTTGCTGTTTGCTTTCAGGAGGCCACTGCATAATCAAGGCAGTCCCCAGCCTGGCCAAAACGTTGCTTGAAAAATCGATGTCTCAGGCAGCGGGTCTGAAGTTCACCCGCATTGAATTCACGCCGGATTTGACACCTTCGGACATAACGGGTATATTTACCGTGGGACGGGTTAGAGAAGAGGCTGAGGAGAATAAATTCTTTCTCAAGGGACTGATCTTTGCCAACGTGGTTTTGGCCGACGGGATTGATCAGGCGCCTCCCAAGACACAGGGTATGCTCTTTGCGGTGTGTCAACCGGTCTTAATTGCCAGGGTGTAGGCGAGCGTGAAGTAGATACCGATTGCAATAAAGATAATCCCGGTGGTTCGGCGGGCCCATTTTTCGAACTGCGTTACTTTTTCGAAGGCCTTTGCCAGCGAATTTGCTCCGAGCGAGAGAAACAGCGCGAAAGCAAAAACGGGCAGGGCCGTTCCAATACCATATGCCAAAGGAAGCAGGATTGCCGAGCCGTTTTTGACAGACACTGGAACAAGACCGCCGAAAAACAATGCCGCCGAGAAGGGACAAAAAGAGAGTGCAAAGAGAAAGCCCAGAAGCAATGCTCCCAAGAGGCCCAGTTTTTCGGCTTTTTGGTGGCACCACCGGCCGAGATTGTTTCCGGAGGTGCGGAACGCAAGCATGTCAAGCAGAACCATGCCGACGAGAATCAGCATAGGCCCGAGCAGCCTGTACATGTATTTCTGCAGCCAGGGGGAAACCACAGGCGCCGACAGCAAACTGCCGACGAGTAGGATGCCAATCGCTATGTAAGTGATACTCCTGCCAAGTGTGTAAAACGCACCGGCGTAAAGAGCATAGGCAGGCTTGTCCACTTTTCGGGCGATGAAAGAGATAGCGGCTATGTTAGTTGCCAGAGGACACGGACTGATTGAGGTCAATATCCCAAGCCAGATCGCAGTTGGCAGACCCTCGAACAGTTGGATCATGGCTGGGCTTCCTCAAGAAACTCCAGTATGCTCTGCCGTATATACTTCAGGTAGCTGTCCTTGTCGGTTACCCTCTCCCATATTTCATCGAGGTTTTTCCACTTGCACTGCCTTCCATCGGTCATTTCGCTAAGGACAACCGATTTGGTGACAAGTTGGTAATCCCGGACGTAATGGCTGGTTTGCGGTCTGTCCACGTTAACCGGTTTCCAGACAAAATCCTCCGACGCCAGCTTGTCCGGAAAATACTTGGTGAGAGCTTCTTTGGCGTAATTTTCCAGTTTATGACAGGTCGGGCATCTCACGTCACCATGAAAATAGTAGACGATTAGTTGCCTGCGCTGCTTGGCGTTTTCGGTTTCATTGGCAGCGAGGGTGTTCTGAATGTTGTCGCCGGCGCCAATGGAAGAATTTTCCGCGGCGGGCGTTTCCTCAGCGTCAGATACAGCCTTACCGGGCCCATGCGTTGTGGAAGTTGCCGTAGCTTGTTCGCGAACGATCATGTAGGCAATACTGACCGCGATGAAAATAAGCAGTCCGACGGTTAAGAGCTGTTTGGATTTCATATTTGTCTCCTGATATTTTTATAAATTTCTACTTATCATATCCGCCACTGTTTGAACAACCTGTTCTGTGACGGGGGATCGGCCCTTTTCCAGCCCGAGGTCGTTGAGCCTGATATGGACGAAGTTTCTGAAGTCTGCCAGTTCAAGACAGTTCCTGGCACAATCCAAGTCACAGCCGTCTATCGCCAAAATCCGAGCCGAGTCCTCTGTGGTTTTCAAAATCGGGCTCACCCGTCCTGCGATTCCCACCAGGCAGAACATTCTTCCGAAGCCTCCTTTGCTGAGCTTGCGAGCGGCTCGGTCGGCTATTTCACCGACATCAGCGGCGCCGCTGCACGCGAAAATTAGTGTTGCATCCGAACCCGGCTTACATAAACTTTCCCTGTTTTCCATTTATCACACCTTTGAGATTTATTGCAAAATGCTCTTAAGCTCTTCCAACGAGGGGACTTTTCCCAGGAGTTTAACCTCTCCGTCCACGGCCAGGGCCGGAGTCATCATCACGCCCATCTCGATAATGCTGCTAATATCGGTTACCTTCTGAAGGTCGTATTCGATGCCTAATTCTTCCGCCGCCGCCCTCGCGTTTTCAGCAAGCTTCTTGCATTTCGGACAGCCTGTGCCGAGTATCTGTATCTTTCTCATCGCGCGTTTCCCTGGTCAATGGTCGTTCGAATCACTTATTTGTGAAATCTTTCGTCGGCTGTACGTTTGTCAACTTTCACATTTTTGAGCCAGCCATCACGAACAACATCAAAACAATCAAATTTCGGGCTGTAAGGTTTTATATCCAGTAATGGGGTGCCATCAAGAATATCCGCACCGATGAAATAGATTCTGTTGAATTCGACTTTCTCCAGTTTGACCGGCGATATGCCGATAGGATTCGGCCTTGACGGCGCCCGTGTAGCGAATAATCCCCGTGGCTCAATGTCCATATAAGGGGTTACTAAAAGTTTGTAATCCTTGCAAAGGTGGAACCAGTAGATCAGCCAAATCCTCTCAAATCCATCAAGATCCTTCAACCCTGAGGTATATTCATCAAAAACCTCAACAAGGCCTTTGGCATCTTTGGCAAATGCAGTCTGTATTGGCGTGCCTTGCACCTGTTTAAATGTCGAATGAATCACACCTACTGGTTTAACTGTGAATGAAACGTTTCTCCCACAAGCCATCGAGCTATCCCCAAATAGACCCAAATAACATTCCTACAATTGTTGACATGATAACGACCAACGCGACGAAAACAATTGTTTTGCCGTTTCCCATCACTTTGCGGATTACGAGGATGTTGGGCAGGGAAAGTGCAGGTCCAGCCAGCAACAGTGCGAGAACCGGGCCCTTGTGCATGCCCAGTTTCATTAGTGCTTGCGTGATAGGAATCTCGGTAAGCGTAGCGAAGTACCAGAAGGCGCCAATGACACTGGCGACAAGATTGCTTGGCAGGCTGTTGTCGCCCACCCACTGCGCCACCTGTTTTTCGGGCAGCAGCACACTCATAAACCCGACAACGAATACTCCGCCGAACAATAACGGCACCAGCAGCTTTGCAAACTCCCACGTGTTGTGCATCCACTCGCGGAGTTCATCACGTTCGTACCATTTCAAGGCCATGACTAGTACGGCCAGCCCGCACAGGCCCGCCAGGGGCCACCTCACATGGTGAATTTGTATGACCCAGGTCTTCTGCTCCTGCATGTCGGCTATTTCGGGTTTCGGCACCGTGATTTTGTCGCCAATTCTATTGTCACCGACGTCCTCTTCGAGTTGGAAACGAATGGCGTCTTTTGTTTCATGAATGAGGACAGCCTTGAACTGTCGGCCATCGGTTCTCTTAATGATTACGTTGCCCGGGTTGTACCAGTCGCTGAATACGAGAAACAGAATCATGCCGGCCAGAAAAAGCGCGGTCTTGCCGATATGGCGCCGGGGCTTTTCCGGATCGGGCATTTGAAGGGCGGCCTTTGCTTTTGCCCGCTCACCTTTTCGGAATATCTTCGCCATTAGCAATCCAATAATCACCGAGAAAGCCACGGCTCCAATAAATCGAGCTCCTCCGATGGAAAAACCCAGAACACGAGCACTTAGAAAAACCGCCAGCACATTGATGCCGGGTCCTGAATACAGGAACGCCGTTGCCGGCCCCAAACCGGCCCCAAGATTATAGATGCCCGCAAACATGGGCAGTACACTGCACGAACAGACCGCAAGTACGCAGCCGGCCACAGAGGCTACTGCATAGGCCAGAACCGGATTGGAACCGGGTCCCAAATATCGCATCACTGAGTTTTGGGACAGGAATGTAGTAATGGCCCCGGCAATGAATAACGCCGGCACCACACAAGCGAGAGTATGATTGCGCGCGTACCACTGCAACAAACGAAAAGCTTCCTGGATTGCCGCCTGAATCTTAGAACTGCCCAACGGCAAAGAATAAGCGACTATGAAAATTGCCACGAAGCCTGCAAAGATTTTGAGCTGGCTTTTCATTTCGGTCCCTTACAAAAGCGACTGGTTACGTGCTGAGTAGAAAGCATGAAAAGGCCGATAATAACACTGAAAGCTACAGCTTCGATCGCCCGTGCAATACCCTGCACGAAGCGCCGGCCAGGGGCGGTAAGGATAACAATCGGGTTTTTCAGTTTGGTTTTGGCGGCCATCGCGGACTCCCGGACTACAAGGCCTTGAGCAGCTTTTCGCTCTCCTTGGCCTGCTGTTTCAGGACGGCGGTAACGCAGGAAAGAAATTCGAGGATGCAGGGAGTCTTAAAGTTGTAAATAACCTTAAGTCCTTCTTTGCGATGTCCCAGAATACCGGCCTTGACCATCACCGAGAGGTGTCGCGAGACGTTCGAACGCTCGGAGCCTACGTAGTCTGCAATGTCACAGACACACTGCTCGCCGTCGGCGAGAAAATTCAGGATTGCTATTCTCAGTGGGTGGGCTATCGCCTTTACTATCTCCGCCTGCTTTTCAAACAATAATGCTTTTCTTGTGCTCAGCATTCATTTCTCCATGATATAGGCATATGTGCTTATATTATCACATAGTAACAAAAAGTTCGTTGTCTGTCAATTTTTTTTTCGAGATTATTCGAGCGACGCCCTTTTCGCGGCCCTCTGTCCAATCGCCTCATTCCAATAGTTGATTCTTGCCTGCTCTGCGGCAACACTGTAAAATGGCCGTTTCGCGTGGATATCGGGTTTACAGGGAAATGTATATGGCCAAGGATATTGTAGAACAAGTCGAGTTCCTGAAACGGGGCACGATCGAGGTTTTTACCGAAGAGGAGCTGGCTGGCAAACTGACCGAGGCAGCCAAGGACGGCAGGCAGCTTCGGATCAAGCTGGGACTGGACCCTACCAGCCCTGATATACATCTGGGACACACGGTTGTGTTGCGGAAAATGCGGCAGTTCCAGGACTTAGGACACAAGGCGGTATTGATCATCGGCGACTATACCGCGAGAATCGGCGACCCTACCGGCCAGAACACAACACGACCTATGCTGTCGTCGGAAGAGATTAAGGAAAACGCCAACACTTATTTCGAGCAGGCCGGCAAAATCCTCGACAGCTCTGAACAGAAGCTTGAAATCAGGTACAACAGCGAATGGCTGGAGAAAATGACTCTGATGGAAATGATTCAGTTGGCGGCGAAAAAAACGGTCGCGCAGATGCTCCAGCGGGACAGTTTCAAGCTGCGCCTCCAGGCTGAAATAGATGTCTACACGCATGAGTTCCTTTATCCGCTTATGCAGGGATACGATTCCGTGATTGTTGGAAGTGACGTCGAGTTAGGGGGGACGGACCAGACGTTCAACAACCTCGTGGGCAGAGACATCCAGAAGGCTTACGGCTGGCAGCCGCAGGTTGTGATTACGATGCCCATTCTCGTGGGCCTGGATGGCAAGGAGAAAATGAGCAAATCCAAGGATAATTACATCGGCGTGACCGACGAGCCAAATGAGATGTTCGGAAAGGTCATGAGTATTTCCGACGATATGATGGAAAACTATTTCACGCTGCTGACCGACCTGGAGAAAGAAAAAATCGTTGAGCTTGTCGATGGTGAAAAGACCCATCCCAAAGAGGCAAAAGTGCTGTTAGGCAAAGCAATTGTGGCCCAGTTCTACAACGAGGCCGCTGCCGAAAATGCAGCCGCACAATTCGATAAGGTCTTTGCCCAAAACGAACTCCCGGATGAGATGCCCCTGGTCGAAACGGACGCTCGGCTGATTTCAGCCGGCAAGCTGTTGGTGCACTGCAAGCTGGTCGCTACCGGCGGCGAGGCAAAGCGAATGATCAGACAGTACGCCGTCAGCATCGACGGCAAAAAAATCACGGATCCCAATACGGAAATCAGGCCCGCTGCGGGCATGGTCATCCAGGTCGGCAAGCGAAGATTTGCCAGGCTCATTGTAAACTGAGCAGAGAGTAGGACGTGAGTCTTGCTGATTGGATAACAGCGGCAGACGATTTCATCTGGGGGATACCGCTGATGACTCTGCCGACCGGCGACAGGTCTTTATCTAAGAGCGTGTGTGAGAAGCCACATTAACCTGCATTTCTCACGCTTTTTATTGAAAAAGACTGCTCTTTGTGGTATAATATCTTTATAACAAACAAGTTATACCAGAGACAAGGAGCAGTCTTATGAAAACACACTGTAATCAGCAAATCTTCAAATTTCAAACGGGAAATACCCGTGAGGTGGTGGAACATTGCAACGGAGGCACGAGCAGTTCGGATGCGGGAGGATTGCTCCTGCAGCAGGGCCAGAGCCTTTACGAGCAAACCTTTCAGGCATCTCGCATCTACAAGGATTTTGAGTATCAGATGCTGAACAGTTGGAACAAATCTCGTCGTGTAGTTGGCAAAGCAGAGTACCTTCGAAAGGGCGCGAACCCGCATTTTGCAGTTACATCGCTTTCGAGGGAGCAATTTGACGCCAGGACTTTATATCAAGAGCAATACTGTGCTCGGGGCGATATGGAAAACCGCATCAAGGAACAACCGCTTTACCTTTTTGCAGA
>Ga0180437_10009828_pt1 | contig 11766 bp, 4 predicted proteins | sample SS_ome_4_FD_132410 | JGI IMG/M metagenome (GOLD analysis project Ga0180437, IMG submission 132410) | Hypersaline lake sediment archaeal communities from the Salton Sea, California, USA - SS_3_D_1 metaG | ecosystem: Environmental > Aquatic > Non-marine Saline and Alkaline > Hypersaline > Sediment... | reverse complement strand
CAATCGGGTGCTTGAGAAACGCGCGATTAGCAAATGAAGCTCGAACGGAGTTAAAACCTATTACAGAGAAAAAGAAAATAATGATCATAGGATCTGGTCCGGCGGGCTTAGAAGCAGCAAGGGTTGCAGCCATTCGAGGATATGAGGTACATATCTTTGAAAAGGAAGATCGAATTGGCGGTCTTTTAAACATCGTGCATATTCCAGCAGGAAGACACGAATTTTACAGGATGCTTGAGGATTATCAATACTGGATTCAAAAATATGGCATTACTGTACATCATGGAATAGAAGTAACAACTGATGTCGTAAAGGAATTCAACCCTGACTTTGTCTTTCTCGCAACTGGGACCTTACCAATAAAACCACCAATCCCCGGAATAGATGGAGAACATGTGTATTGGGCAAACGACGCCTTAAATGGAGACGTTCCCATTGGTAAAAACAACGTGATCATCGGAGGTGGAGCGACTGGTATTGAACTGGCAATATTCATAGCTAAATATGGAAAATTAAGCCTTGAAGCATATGAGTTTCTCACTCAATATAAAGTGTTAGAAATTGAAGATGGTCTTAGCAAGTTGTATAAAGGAAATAAGAAAGTCACGGTCATGGAGATGCTTCCAAGATGTGGAGCTAACCTGGGTAAATCTACGAAATGGGTTTTACTTGATAAATGCGACATGTTAGGGGTCAAATTTCTCACAGGAGTGAACGTGACTAATATTGGTAAAGACTCAATATCATATTCCGACGCTTCTGACAAAGAGCAAGTGCTAAATGACGTGGATACTGTATATTACGCAACGGGAGTCAAGCCAAATAATGAACTCTACAAAGAGATTCAAGCGTTAGGTTTTGATGTTGAAAGAATCGGAGATGCAAAAAAACCCGCAACTGTCTTAGAAGCCGTTGGAACTGCATTTAAAATTGCTAATAAAATCTAACTTTTTTAATTATATTTTTCTATTAAAAATAAACACATTGGAACAAAATCGCGTTGGATAATAAGATTACAACGGAAATTACGGCCCAAATAAGGAAAGACATAGGTTCCAAATTAAATCATGTCAATATACGCTCTAAAAACTACATCAATGATGTCATAACTCTAATAAATAATGAGATGGGCATTGATAAAATTCTCTCAATCATTTTATTTGGAAGTCAAAACTCAGTTAGTCAAGAGGACACGTTAATTTCTGATTGCGATTTGTTAATCATTTTTAACAACACAGTTTCCAATAGTAATATAAGAAATGTAGAAAAATATTTCATGTCTTTGGAAATCAAGCACCAATTTCGAGAGTTTAATTATACTCTCGCGAAAAAGGTTTTAGGTGTTATTCAGCAAACCACGGGGATGTTTATTTCTCATTTCATGACCCAAAAAAAATACTGGCAAAAAGCTGAATTTCACAAAATATTTCGAGTGAATGAAGTATTTACGGTATTGTTTGCACCGTCAAGGATTGTCTTGAGCTCGGTCATTGATAACAGTACACTCTTGTATGGAGAGGATTCTAGGGAGGAGGTCAAAAATAAAATTAAAATCCCTTTTTATGACATGATCAAGAGCATATTAATGAATTTAATAATTGCTGTCTTTTCAATCGTGATCACGCCTTTTAGCAGTCTAAATTCTATAAAGTACGAATTAGAGGCGGTTAAATGGGCGTTAAGAGCTTCTAATTATTATAGCTATGAAGATTCAAAATCCCTTGAAAAAATAATTAAAAGATTTATGTTGTTTGAAAGACCAAGATTTAAGAAACGAGCTGAAAAATTTTATTCTAGGTTCTTAGAACTACGAAAAAATCCTGAGCGTGATTTAACCTTCATACTGAGAGTACCATTTCGTATCTTAAAAATTCATGTAAAGGGACTCTTATTCAAGAGTATTAGAGAGCAAAAATCCTCTAAAAATCAATAGTAAATTTGTTCTCTTAGATGAGTGTACAATACTCAAAAGTCGATACTTTTTTATATACGAGACGAGATTTAAGCACTATCTAAAGTCAATAACAAGTTAGGATAAAGAATATATAAATTCAGTAAGCATGGACTGCATAAATCAAATTTTAAGCTTTTACAACGATACCGCAAGTAAAGAGAATCAAGATTCTCAAGAAGTTAAAATTTGGTCTTTCAATACCTTGCGCCGTCTAATGGAAACTCTCAATAGCGAAGAAGACCACTTGAGAGTCAAGAATTGCTTGTTATTGATCTTGAACTTGTTCTTTGACCTCGATTCGCCGGATAATTTTAGTAATAAAGGAAAATCTTCTAAGGAATTGTCAAATGCGGAAAGACGCCAAATGTGTGACTTGTTAAAAATGGAGCTAAATAATTAAAAATTCTCTTAATAGTTCTTTAAAAAACGGTAAAATCGACTTCTTTCCACTGGTCGTAGTTTTCAAATATATCGTCAATTTTTTTTAATATGTCCAAGATTAACTTCTTGGTCTTGTTATCTTTACCGAAAGTGTCTTCCATTATTTTATAAAGATTGACTTGATATTCGAGAGTTAATTCAGAAATCTTCATCAAGTCTTCCTTGAGAATCCCTTTTTGACTTAATTGCCTAAAAATATTCTCAACTTCCTCTCTTAATTTTTTCGTGGCATCTAAAGATTTTGAGCACTTCTCAAATAAACCCTTTTCCTTGTCGTACATTATTTTTTCTTCTTTGGTTAGTCTAAAATCTTCGTTTTCTTCCAATCTTTCCTGTAAGAGTTGTTTTACTCTATTATAAATTATGATAGCTTCGTTTATCTTGCTCATGCTTCGTATTAAATCCCTATTTCGCAGTAGTTTTGCTTCAACGATTTTTAAATACGCATCCTCGTAATAAGTTTGGAGTTCACCAAAAGTACTCTGACCCCATACGCTTATTCTTTCGGCAAGTTGTCTCAAACTTTCTGTTAAATCGTCGACTTCTTTCGCTGTTAATTTCTCTTTTTTAAGCTCTTTGTATATCTTTTTGGCTTCGTTCTTTACAGTTACGACTCTTGTTCTCATACCCATTGCTTTTTTCTCGATGTTCGTAATCGATCGAGTGCTCCCTTCCCTTTCACAGAATTTAAAGATTTTTAACGAATCGTCTAGCAGTTGAAGAAACTTTTCTTCGTCTGATATGATGTAATACTTAGAATCCTGGACTTTTTGGATGGCTTTATCCATTTGAATTTCCAGCTCGAAGACATGGTCGATTAATGTCAGCTGCCTTCTTTCTGACAGTGTCGTGGATTTCTTGTCCATCTCCTCCACTACGGTTTTACTCGCCTTGAACCATAATATGCCCGCGGGAATCCATAATAACACGGAAAAAACCATCATCCAATACATGCTCCCAAATATGGAAATCAATAACGAGGACAATAAAAGCGTGAAGCCCTTGCCCAATTGCTCCGAGAGATTGAAAAAAGAAGCGGCAGTTCCCTTATGCTCTGGCATGTTCACATCAACCATCACGGCGTTTCTATTTGCAACTGGACCCGCACTTAAAATTGAAGCAAATAGCGCAAAGAAGAAACACACCACGTAATTAGGATACACTACAAATATTTGAACCATAGTTAATATGATATATCTTCCCACTTCCTCTGTCGGAATTGGAGAGGGATACGCAATACCGAGCGCGGACGCATCAACTACGTTGAGGGAGAAAAACATGATTAACGCTAATGGTATGGCCAGTAACATGCAAAAAGTTGCTAATCTCGCTCGGTTTTTCTTATTCCTGCGAAATAACACGTCGCCCAGGTAAGATAAAATGACGTTACCTAGGACGTAACCTATCCCAACCATTCCCGCAAATATCGTAGATGTTTGAAGCCTGATCTCATTCGGTAGCAGGAAGAAAAACTTGATGTTTATGGTCGAGGTTAAAAAATAGACCAAAATCGTACCGGGGATGATTGAAAAAAAGCCTTGGATGATGAGATTACGGTTCGTCTTTTTTTGCGTGATTGCAGCCAAATCATCCATTGATATCCTATAGCTATATTCTAGATTATAATCAGACAATTCCAATAACTCGTCCTCGCTTGCTCCGGGATTAGGTATCTTAGCAAAAAATAATATGACGATTATGATGAAACTCATTCCTGATAAAATGAGAAAAGGAAACCTCCAACTCGTGAGAGGGCCTAAAAATGACGATAACGCCTGTCCAGTGGCGTTCGATATTGAACTTAGAATTGCTAGCGAGCCAAACCATCCAGACCTTTCGTCTGCGGGTATCACATCAGATATCAACGAATACCCAATGGGTAAGACACATCCTAAACCTGCCCCGCTTATGGCTCTCGACAACAATAACATCTCGTATGAATCGCTGAAAAAGGTTAATAACATGCCAAACGTCCAAGAAAAAGCGCCCGCTAAGAGCACCTTTATACGATCGATTCTATCGGCAAAATATCCCCACGCTAGAGCGAAACAAGCGCTGATGAGAACAAAAAATGCATCTGGAATTGCAAGATATGCTTCTATAATGCCGAACTCTTGTTGAATTGCAGCATAACTAGGGATGAGCATGTTGGCGCACGCTATTGAAACAAATAATAGTACCATCACGAGTACAATTGGAATGAAGTCCTTTCGTCGTATTTTTGTGAGAGGAATGTTGTATTACCACTTGATTTAATAGCGATTATGTGTGATAAGAGTCGACGGTTAAAAAAATTATTTAAGCGATATTTTTTGATTTTTCTTATAATTATGGAAAACACTTTTATACAATCTTGTCTTATCACAAAATTATTATATTATTCTTTGAGATTAGAGGGTTTTAAGAATATTTTAAAAACAATTTAATACGAAATCCAATCAGACAACAATGTGATGTTTAAAAATGAGAATTAAAGATAGAAGTAGATATGTATTATATTTGACTTTCTTTGCTGTTTCCATGATATTGGCCATTAATATCATGCAAAATCAAACTGCCATTATAGATAATCATGATTTACCAATACAAGACACTATAAGGCAAGCAAGAACTCCGCACGCCACAATTGCCATATATGATAACGAGGATTTTTCAACCTTAGGATTCCCAGGTAATGGTACTGAGAGCAATCCTTATCTCATTGAAGATTTCTTTATCACTCATGAAAGCAGGACTCTGATTCACATCGAAGACACAACTGCTTATTTTGTCATTCGGAATTGCGAATTAGATGCGATTCGTGGTTCCACCTGGGGTATTAGAATGAGAAATGTAAGTCATGGGATGATTCTTGATAACATCGTATACAATACCGTGAGAGCCATTTGCTTAGAAGGTGGTTACGATAATCTTTTTTCTAACAATACTCTCCGAGACAATAGCAATTACGGAATACTGCTCGGGGGCTATAATAATACTATAATCGGGAATAAAATCTATAATACCAATACGGATGGAATATGGGGTGGTGGTAGGGATAATATCATCATGAATAATATCATTCATGACAACACCAGAGCAGGAATTTTTTATTACACCGCGAGAGATAATACTATCCAAAATAACACTATTTACAACAATGAATATGGGATTTATGTATACTATTCTGATAACTCGACGATTTCTGATAACCAAATATATAATAACTCGATATATGGCGTTCCACTCTATTATTCGAACCAAAATGTTCTATTCAAAAACACAATCGTTAACAATCCTCAACACGGTGCTTTTATTCATGATAGTTCTACTTTAAATACATTCGTGTGGAATAATTTTACTGGAAATGGAATAAACGCCGAAGATGATGGGGTAAATAATCAATGGGACAACGGTTCTCACGGTAATTATTGGAACGACTATCCCGGAGTTGATTTAAACGACGACGGAATAGGGGATACTCCATATAGCATTAGTGGTTCAGCTGGAAATCAAGATAACTATCCAATCTGGGATGATGGCTATGAACTCCTACCACCCTTACCTATTGCTCCTGAAAATGGTGCAAAACTCTACTATAAGTCCGTCACATTTGAATGGTCGTTGGTTCCAGGCGCGCAATATTATCGGCTCCAACTTGACGATAATCCCGAATTTCTGAGTCCTGATTTGTTTATGTTCTTAGGTTCTTCAACAAGTCAGCAGTTTAACAATCTTAACGAAGGAACACATTACTGGCGGATGTGCACGGAAAATATCTATGGCGACTGGAGCGAATGGAGCGATGCGTGGAATTTCACGATTGATATTATGCTTCCTCCACCATTGCTTATTGCTCCTGAGAGTGGTGTAAAACTCTACTATAAGTCCGTCACATTTGAATGGTCATTGGTTCCAGGCGCGCAATACTATCGGCTCCAACTTGACGATAATCCCGAATTTCTGAGTCCTGAAATGTTTATGTTCTTGGGTTCTTCAACTAGTCAGCAGTTTAATAATCTTAACGAAGGAACACATTATTGGCGGATGTGCACGGAAAATACCTACGGCGACTGGAGCGATTGGAGCGATGCGTGGAATTTCACGATTGATACAGTTCTTTCGCCACCCTTCCTTATTGCTCCCGAGAGTGGTATAGAGTTAGCTGTTAGGGAAGTAACTGTTGAATGGTCGTTGGTTCCAGGCGCGCAAGCTTATTGGCTTCAGGTTGACGACGATATTAATTTTCTAAGCATCGATTGGTACACAGAGCTTCCAGCTTCCTCAACGACGCAACTCGTGGAACTATTCGACGATGGGACTTACTATTGGCGGATGTGTACGCAAAATATTTACGATGTTTGGGGCGAATGGAGCAATCCGTGGAACTTCACGATCAACACATCTTTACCCCCGCCCTTACTCATCGCTCCCGAGAACGGGGGAGAATTCGATAATAAAACCATTTCTTTTGAATGGTCGTCGGTTCCAGGTGCTAATTATTATCGGCTCCAGATTGACGATAATGACGATTTTTCAAGCCCCTCTGTCAACACGCGAGTTTCAGCTCCCTCAACAACGCAAGCAGTAGAGTTCTATTACGAAGGAACCTACTATTGGAGGATGTGTTCGATAATTTACTGGAACGATTTGAACGAATGGAGCGAAGTACGGAATTTCACGGTTGATACTACTCCTCCACCTGTTAATGAGGCTCCTGTTGTCGATGCAGGTTCTGACCAACTTGTAGATGAGGGTAAATTGATCTATTTCTCTGGAAGTTTCACCGATGAAGATATAACAGATACACACACAATTGAATGGAATTTTGGTGATGGAAATTTTGCTTATGGTACTCTTACTCCAACACATACGTATGAAGATAATGGAGTTTATACAGTTATATTAACCATTACAGATGATAATTCTGTAGGAGATCCTAACGGTCCATTAAATGGATCTGATATCCTTGAAGTGTCTGTTAGCAACATAGCTCCGTTAGTTGAAATAGGACCAGACTTAATTGTTGAAGAATACGAATTTATTAACTTCAACGCGACTGTTTCCGATTCAGGTAATGACACTTTCACTTTCGAATGGGATTTTACTAACGATGGAATACCTGATAGCACATTAGAAAACCCAATTCATGCTTATAGCACTGTAGGAACTTATACAGTCCTTTTAGTTGTGACTGACGATGATGGTGGTATTGGCACGGACACTTTAGAGATAACTGTAACCCCTGGTTATGGTCCCGAAGCGGATACAGATAACGATGGACTTACAAATGGTGAAGAAACTGATCAATGGGGCACCAATCCCTTTGATCCCGATACAGATAACGACGAACTTCCTGACGGTCAAGAGCTAGAATATTGGCAAGGAAGGGGCGTTGATCCAACGATTTATTTAATTGATCCCGACTCGGATAACGACGGTTGGTTAGACGGAGTCGAGATCCGCAACAGATGGGATCCGTTAGATCCTCTTGATCCTCCATATTCAGGAGATCCTGACGAGGATGGGCTCTCAACATCAGAGGAGCTAGAAATATGGCACACCGATCCGTTCGACTCTGATTCGGACGACGACGAAATACCTGACGGACAAGAAGTAAATTATTGGCAAAGGAGAGGAGTTGATCCTTTAGACGACGAAGACGGCGATCAAATAGTAAACTTGCACGATCCCGACTCCGACAACGATCTTTGGCTAGATGGAGTTGAAATAAGATTTAATACCGATCCTTTAGATCCAAATGATCCTGCTTTGGATGTAGATAGTGATCGAGATGGCCTTACTAATTCTGAAGAGCTCTTAATCGGTACCGATCCGCTCAATGACGACTCAGACAGGGATGGTCTAAAAGATGGAGAAGAGGTGAACATCTGGGGATCTGATCCATTAAGTGCCGACTCCGACGAAGATGGTTTGCTCGATAGTAATGAAATTCATCCATTAAACGATCCCGATAACGATCGCTTGCCAAATATAATAGATCCCGATTCGGACAACGATGGATTGTTGGATGGGATTGAATTTTTCAGTGGGACTAATCTCGAAGATCCAAACAGTCCAGGTATGGATTCAGATATTGATAGGGACCAGCTTCCAACCGAATTAGAAATGCAAATTGGGACTAATCCCTTTCTATGGGACACGGACGGTGATGGATTATCAGATAGAGATGAATATGAGTTTTACCTTCCGTTTGATCACGACAACGATAATGACGGGATAGCTTGTCCCCTCGATCCAGATTCTGATAACGACGGTATCTTAGATGGTCGAGAGGTTGAGTATTGGATGATCAGAAGGGGAGTTGATCCACTCGACGACCACGATAGTGATAGAATGCCCAATCTGTTTGATCCAGACTCAGATAACGATGGGTGGCTAGACGGGGATGAGGTTTTTATAGGATGGGATCCCTTGAATCCTCATAGTCCAGACGATGATGCCCTTTCTGGAGATCACGACAACGATGGACTTTCATTAGGGGAAGAATATCAAATAGGTACTGATCCTTTTGCCTGGGATACCGATGGCGATGGTTTAAGCGATGGTGAAGAATATTTAAATTTAGGTTCAGATCCTCGCGAATCAGACACGGATCGTGATGGATTGACAGACGGAGATGAAGCTTATCTATTCAATCCTTTAGGAGATCCTGATGAAGATTTTAAACCGAATATCGTTGATCCAGATTCAGATAACGATGGGTGGTTAGATGGAATTGAATTCGAAATGGGATGGGATCCTTTAGATCCAAATAGTCCTGATAATGGAGAAGATCCCGATGGTGACTCCTTGACAAGCGAAGAAGAAATACAAATTGGAACCGATCCACTAGATTGGGATACAGACGGCGACGGGATTTCAGATGGAGATGAATACCTCTATTACTGGATTGATCATGACAATGATGGAGATGGTTTACTCTGTTTTCTTGATCCAGATTCTGACAATGATGGACTTAATGATGGTCATGAAATGGGATATTGGGTAAGTAGGGGCATAGATCCAATAATAGATGACATGGATGGAGATTATAAACCCAATTTGTTTGATAGTGACTCGGATAATGATGGACTTTTTGACGGATTCGAGGTTCTTAATGGTTTCGACCCCCAAAATCCAGATGATCCCGATTTATCTGGAGATTCTGATGGTGATGGCATTTCAGACGAAGATGAGCTTCATTATTATGGTACTGATCCATTTAATAAAGACACGGATGGTGACTTGCTCTCTGACTCAGAAGAGCTCTTGGAATTTGGTGGATGGGGGACTGATCCAAGAGATCCAGATTTCGATGACGATGGATTGTTAGATTACCAAGAAATACTTTACTGGCAAAGTAGAGGAGAAGACCCAATGTCCGATCCAGATCATGACTTTACTCCAAATCTATATGATCGAGATTCAGATAACGACGGAATATCGGATGGACTTGAAGCTTTTTACGGATTTGATCCAACTTCTCCGTTTGATCCAGATCCTCAAGGCGACGAGGATGACGACGGTCTAACAAACCAGGAAGAACTATTATTGGGTTTAGGATTTATGGATTGGGATTCGGACGGAGATGGACTCTCGGATGGCGATGAATTAAATGTTTGGAACACGGATCCATTAAATGGAGTCGATACATATACACCAATTGGTTCTGATGTCGTTATAACTGATTTAAATACGGGAATTACTTTAGAATTCGACGAGATATCCAATCCTGGAGTCACTACCATTGTAGAAAGTACGATTGGCCCAGATCCTCGAGAGGGATACGAACAAGTATTACGGTTTTCTATTGATACAACTGCTACTTCTTCTGGTACAATTACAATGTCGATACCTTATGATGATTCTGAAGTGTATAGAGAAGACGAACTACGGCTTTTCTATTGGAATCCTGATAGCGAGCATTGGGAAGATATTACTTTATGGGTGGATACCGTGCTCAATATCCTTCACGGCGAGGTTACACATTTCTCGAATTTCTCACTCATGAAGCGAGTAGACTTTAGACCTCCCGAAACTGAATTGATCATTACAGATTGTTTTGTTGACGAGCACGATATCATCCACGTGACCGAAAATTCTACTTTCCTTTTCATTGCCATTGACGATCTCTCAGGTGTTGCGAATACCTTCTACCGCATTAATGGAGGTAGTTGGATAAAATTTGTTGATGTATTTAATCTCACTGGTCCAAACGGTAATTTCACGATTGATTATTATAGCATTGATGCGATAGGAAATATTGAAGCTATTAATTCCACGTTGGTCATTTTTGACGAAAAGATGGGGGAAGAATTTCAAGGATTTGGAATGCTACGGATTGATGGTGACAGATATTGCGGACAAGCTACAATGACAATTACAGAAGAAGAAATCATAATGGAACTCGAAGATCAAATAGTTACTTGGGACATCGTGAATCAATGCGAATTCGGGAGTCTCGAATTCATATACGGTGAGGGAGATCTCGGAAGCATCCGAATCATAATATTCAGGGGAGAATCATCATCTTATATGCTAGCTTTCGGCACTGGCGTGTTTTTCTGTGGACAAGCGTGATGTGCAAATAACGATTCAAAACCAATTTTTTATATCATTATCATCATAAAATTAAATATCTTCAAGGGAGTAAATTTTTAAAATCTATCATTTCATCTTATTCATTAAGGTGAAAATATAAAGTGCCCATGCTTGGTTGGACAAAGATTTTTTCTCACGATCCCATTAAACCACTCATAAGCTCTGGAAATCCTGCTATTATCTACTTCACAAGACGCGACATAATACAAGATCCTGTTGAAAATATATCCGTATTACAAGAAATTTCTGCAGTTCAAAAAATTATCAAAAAGCAAACATCCGAGGGATTTTGGAAGTCTACCTCTGCGAACCGGAAAAAACATCCTGCTCAAAACTACGACTTGCTAGAAACTTATCGACATTCCAACATCTTGGTCCACATGTACGGGCTCACGAATGAACATCCTTGCGTGGAGCGTGCTGCTGAATACCTCTTTTCCTGCCAAACCGAGGAAGGAGATATACGAGGCATCATAGGAGAGCAGTATGCACCCTACTATAACGGGATCATCGCATCTATTCTAAATCTTGCTGGTTATGCTGAGGATTCGCGTGTAGAACGTATGATTCAATGGTTACTCATAATGCGACAAGATGACGGAGGGTGGGTGATTGGTAGTCCTGGTTGTATGGGTAAGTATGAAAAAGAGGAAATAAACGCTCTTACCACCCAATTTGTAGGAACTCGCCACGATTTCGATAGAGCGCGGCCCTTTGCCCACAGTGGGACGGGGATGGTCATCCGTGCATTTGCAACTCACCCTACACATCAGAAGTCCCCGGAAGCT
>Ga0180437_10009827_pt1 | contig 11767 bp, 7 predicted proteins | sample SS_ome_4_FD_132410 | JGI IMG/M metagenome (GOLD analysis project Ga0180437, IMG submission 132410) | Hypersaline lake sediment archaeal communities from the Salton Sea, California, USA - SS_3_D_1 metaG | ecosystem: Environmental > Aquatic > Non-marine Saline and Alkaline > Hypersaline > Sediment... | reverse complement strand
TGCTCGATCTCGCTCGGCTGCCAGTTGCTGACGCACGACACGGTGAAGCAGTCGCTGTCGGGCGGCAAGGCGGCGGCTGAGTACGCCCCGACGAAGATCGGCGACTGCTGCTTCCTCGGCAGCTACGTCGTCGTGCTGAAGGGCGTGACGATCGGCGACCACTGCGTCGTCGGCGCCTCGTCGGTGGTGACGAGGGACGTGCCGAGCCACGCCATCGTCGTCGGCGCCCCGGCGAGGCGGATCGGCACGGTCCACATCGAAGACGACGGCGAGGTCTCGCTGGTGTACCGCGAAGCCGCCGGCGGCGAAGAGCAGGGCCCCCGGGACGGATGATGAGAGTCGCCTTCGTCGGCAATCAGGACAACCACGCGTACCGGCTCTGCAAGTGGGCGCGGGAGCTGGGCGTCGACGCGGAACTGTACCTGATCCGTCAGGAGTCGGGCCCGAGGTCGGCCCCGGAGCTGGTCGACGGCGAGTTGGGCGGCGGACCGGAAAGCTACCCCGACTGGCTGCGGATGTACGACGACACCAGCCGCCTGTCGTTCCTCCGCCGCAGCGAGGTGGCGCGGCGAATCGAGCGGGGCTATGACGTCGTCGTCACCAGCGGCGTGACGGGCATGCTGGCGGCCAACCACTTCCGCCACATCCCCATCGTCCACTACTGCCTCGGCAGCGAGGTCAATGAGTTTCCCACGTTCCTCTTCGCACGCAGGATGTCCGTGGCGCTGAGGGGGGCGAGCTTCCTGGTCCGCCGGGCGCTGGCGAAGGTGAGGAAGGTCGTCATCAACTACCAGGTCGAGGGCCGCGTCCTCGCCCAGCTAGGCCACCGCGAGAAGATCGTCGTCTTTGGGTTCCCGGAGGACACGGAAGGCAACCGATCGAGGATCGACGACGAGCTGGCCGGGCAGTTGAGCGAGAAGTACGCCGACGTCGACCGCGTCTTCATGTGGTTCAACCGGCTGAACTACCTCGACCGCGTCTCCCCCGAGTGCAAGCACGTGGACGTCTTTCTGGACGCGTACGAGCGGCTGATCGCTGACGGCGCCGGCGGGCGGGTCAAGGCGGTGGTCGGCACGCACGGCAAGGACGTGGAGGCCTTCCAGGCGGCCGCGACGGACAAGGGGCTCGATGCGCACATCGACTACGTCCCGCACCTGCCCTTCCGCCACCTGCTGACGTACCTGAGCATGGACAAGGGCGTGTACTTCGACATCCCGGACAAGTCGAAGGGAGGCATCGGCGGGGCGGGCCGGGAGGCCCTCAGCGTCGGGGCCGTCCTGATCCGATCGATCCATCCGGAGTTGATCTTCCTTTGCTACGGGCCCGATTGCCCGATCTGGTCGGTCGTCGACGTCGCCTCCTGCCACGCCGCGATGGCGGAGGTGCTGGCGATGGACGACGAGCGGTTCGCCCGCCACAGGCAGGCGCACATGGACTGGGCGGACCGATACCTGAACTACAAGCGCCATCTGCCCCGCTTCATCCACCTGCTGCACGAGGTGGCCTTCGCCGACGGCGTGAAAGACTTCTGAGCCAGGATGAGCAGCCCGTATCGCAGCACGTTGAGGCTGAGCAGCATCTACGCCGTGGCCAACCTGGCCCGTCGGGGCGTGCAGGTGTTCCTCATGCCCTTCTACACGGCGATTCTCACCGTCGAGGAATTCGGGCAACTGGCCTTGATCAACCTGACCGTCAGCATCCTCAGCCTGATCCTGGCCAGGCCGGTGGTGGCCGGAGCGCTGGACCGGTTCTACTACCATCCGAAGTATCGCCGGCGCAATGACCTGCTGTTGTTTAACGCCGCCGTCTTCCTCGCCGCGGTGACCGCCGTCGGCGTGGGCGCCTATCTGCTGCTGGCCGGGCCGACAACGCAACTGCTCTACGGCGACGGGCGGCTGCTCCCGCTGGTGCGGCAATACGGGCTGGTCCTGTTGCTGCAATCGATATGGGGGCTGCTCCAGACGCTGGTGCAGTTGCGGGAGATGGCCGTTCGCTACACCGTGGCCAGCCTGACGGCCGTCGTCGCCTCGGCGGCGGTCACGCTGGCCGGGCTGCTTGTCTTCGACTGGCGCATCTACGCGGTCGGGTGGGGATTGGTCACCCAGTACGCCGTGTCGATCGTGATGTACCTTCCGGTGTTCCTGCGGACGGCACGATTCCGCCTTGCCCTCGGGATCCTGCGCGAGCCGCTGCGGTTCGGCTATCCGTTGACGCCTTCCGACATCTCGCAGTTGGTCCTGCGGATGGGCGACCGCTACGTGCTTCGCGCCTACCGCCCGTTCGGCGAGCTGGGCGCCTACAGCTTCAGCTACGGCATCGCCGAAGCGGCCGAGACCGTGCTCGTCCAGCCGCTGATCCTCGGCGTCGAGCCGACGATTCGAAAGATGGAGGCCGACCCCGCCGAGCAGAAGCGCTTCATCCGCCTTGCCGCCACGAGCTACTACGGCCTGGCCGTCTCGATCGGCCTGCTGATTTCCCTGTTCTCCCGTGAGCTGGCGATGCTGCTGGGGCGCAACCCCGCATACTGGGAGTTCGCCCCGGTGATCCCGATCATCACGCTGGCCTTCGTGCAGCATGCCCTGGGCGTGTTCCTCGGTTGGGGCCTGATCATGACGAACCGCCCCTACCACCTGTCGGGAACGATGGTGGCCGGCGCCGCGGCGACGATCGGGCTCTGTGTCCTGCTCGTCCCGATCTGGGGGGCCTATGGCGCCGCGCTGGGCGCGCTGCTGGCGGTGGTCTTTCTGAACGCCCTGAAGATGTTCTACTCCGGCAAGTACTACGGCCTTCGGTTCGAGCTGCTGCGGCTGGCTCATGTCACGGTCCTGGGCGTGGGCCTCTACGCCGCTTCGCTGCTGCTGCCCGACATGACGCTCGCGCTGCTGCTGCCGCTCAAGCTGCTGCTGGTATTGGCGATGCCGGGCCTCTGCCTGCTGACCGGCGCCTTCAGCGCGGCCGAGAGGCAGTTCCTCGCCGACGTCCTGCGCCGCTTCGCCGCGCGCGTCGGTCGCCTCTTCGGCCGCCATGGGGACGAGTCGAGATAGCCGACTCGGGCAAGGCCGGCCGGCGCGGGATTGCTTTGACTGAACTCGGCGGCGAGGTAGAATCGCGCAGGTCGCCGGCGGCGGTCGTCGGCGAGTTGTCGTCTGGCAGATGGCGGCGGCCATCTCGCGTCTGTCATTCCGGCCCCGCGCCGGATCGCGCGCCCGACGCTGGAGAGACGAGCAATGCACGTGCCATCGATCGTCAAGCGACTGGCCCTCGGCGGCTATCGCAGGCACAAGCTCCTCGAGTGGGTCTACCAGCGCGTCCATCGCCCCAGGCCGCTGAAGCACTATCCCACCGAGCTTAACGTTGAATTGACGACCATCTGCAATGCCCGCTGCACGTTCTGCACGCGCGAGAAGCTGATGCGCAGCGGGGCCAGGAAGCCCGGCCACATGGACGAGGCCCTCGCGCGCCACGTCCTAGACCGCCTGCTGGCGCTGACGCGGCACCAGGGCGTGGGCGATTCGGACGTCCAGTTCACGCCCGTGGGCCTGGGCGAGCCGCTGCACTATCCGGCGCTGTTCGACGTGATCGCCTACGCCCGCGAGTTGTGGCCCGCCGGCGAGATACGGATCAACACCAACGGCATCGCCCTGGACGAGCGCAGGGCGCGTCTGCTGGCCGACAGCCCGGTCCACACCGCCACCTTCAGCCTGTGCTTCATCGACCCGGGCGACCATCGCGAGAAGCTGGGCGTCGACGCGCACGAGCGGATCTGCGAGAACATCGAGCGGTTCCTTCGCCTGAGGTCCGACGGGCGGCCGGCCGTCACGATCCACGTGTTCGACCTGCCGGAGAACCGGGCCCGCTACTCGGCGTTCGCCAAGCGGTGGCTGCCGCACTTCGGCCGGCACGATCTTCTCGCGCTGCCCCGGTACGTGCCGATGACGACCCGGGCCCACAACGGGGGACCGACCTGCCCGTGCGGGCAACTGTGGACTACGGTGATGGTCGACATTGAGGGGTATGTGTACCCGTGCTGCGCAGGCGTGTGGATCGCGCGCGATCCCGATCTCTGCCTCGGGCACATCGACGAGCCCTTCGAGGTCCTGTTGGCCAAGCTCGAGGGCATCCGTCAGGCGCAGCTCCGGGGCGAATATGGTACCTGCGCCAACTGTGCCTATCTGTACAGCTTCGTCACCGAGAACCGCCGCACCGCGCGGCGGGTCCGGCGCGGGAGCACCTGACCGCCTCGTGTGCCGGGCCGCGACGGCGACGCCGACCGGCGGGGATCAGAACGGCTGGCGGGGATGAGGCTGCCGGGGCGGAGGGGCCGGCCATCAGAACGGGAGCAGGAAGCGATGAGCACCATGCGTCGGATTGACGTTGCGGGTCGGGTCGGCCTGGTCGGGCTGCTGTGTCTGCTGGCGCGCGCTTCGGCGGCCGAGCCGCCGGCCGTGAAGGCCACCCAGAACACCGCCCGCCTCATGCCGTACCAGACCTTCGAGCTGACCTTTCAGTACGGCGGGAAGGTCGCCGACCCGACGTGGGACGTTGTGATCGACGTGGAGTTGACCTCGCCGGGCGGGAAGAAGCTCCGCGTCGGCGGGTTCTTCTACGGCTCGTCGAAGCCGCAGAAGCCGACCGTCCGCACGTGGATTGACGGCCGCGGGAACAAAAGGAGCGCCGCCACCTGGCCGTGCGACCCGGCCGATCTGTGGAAGGCCCGATACACGCCCTCGAAGCTCGGGCGGTGGTCGTACGAGTGGACGTTCCGCGACCAGGCCGGGCGGGCGGCACGCGGGCGCGGGCAGTTCCGCGTCGTCACCGGCCGCGTCCAGCGAACCGGATGGGTCCGCATCGACCCGGACAACCCGCACCGCTTCATCTTCGAGGACGGGTCGGCCTATTGGCCGATCGGCTTCCAGGACGGCGTCTTCGACAACAACCACAACGGCTCGGCGATGGACGCCTCGTCAATGGAGGGGCCCTTCCGCCTCGACCCGCAGGGCCGCCGCCCGAAGCCGCCGCCCGGGGCCCTGTTCGCGCGCGGGCCTTCCATGGGGCCGCAGAACTTCGACGTCCACTTCGGCCGACACAGCCGGGCCGGCTTCAACCTGTGGCGATTCAGCCCGCACAACTTCTCCCTGCCGGTTTTCGATATCGCCTACGACGTGAAGACGCGAAGGCCCGGCCGCCTGCGGTGGGAGCAGGCGAGGATGGTCGACGAGATGCTCCGCTTGACGCGGAAGTACGGGCTGCGGAACTTCTACGGGATCTTCGGCTTCGCGAAGGTCTTCAACGATCGCGGCGACGACGAGGCCGCCATGGCGAAGGTCAAGCGGATCATCAAGTACTCCGTCGATCGCTGGGGGGCCTACGTGGACTTCTGGGAGCTGCTGAACGAGCAGAAGGCCTCCGACGGCTGGTACCGCGCGGCGATTCCGTACCTGAAGTCGATCGACCCGTACGGCAAGCCGATCGCCACGAGCTGGGAGCGGCCGGACCTCGACGGCATCGACGTCAACGCGCCGCACTGGTACGGCAAGGAGAACGAGCTGGACTCCGACCGCGTGACGGTCGGCCACGCGCGGCGGCAGAAGCGCCACGGCAAGCCCGTCGTCTACGGCGAGCAGGGCAACGGGGGGGGGAAGATGGAGAAGACGCCGCTGGGCATCGGCGGGGTGTGGGATCCGGGCTCGGCCAGGCGGATGCGGGTCCGCAACTGGACGGCGATGTTCCACGAGATCGCCTTCATCTTCTGGGAGACGTCCTACGCGAAGGACGGGCACCACATGAACCTGTGGATCGGGCCCGAGGAGCGCCAGTACGTCCGCGCGATGCAGGACTTCGCAAAGCGGCTCGGGCGGGGGATGCGGATGTTCGCCCCGAAGCTCTCGGGCGCCCGAGCGGGCGACGTGCGGGCCTACGGCCTGCGGTCGACGAAGCGGGCGGCCGTCTACCTGCACCACGGCGCGTGCGCCCAATGCGCCAAGGCCCGCGCCGCCGGCAGGCCGGCCGCACACCGGTGGGACCACGCCCGAGGCACGGCGGCCGGGCTCAAGCTCACGCTCGACGTGCCCGCCGCCGCAACCGCCTACTGGTACGACCCGCGCGACGCGAGCATCGTGCGGCGCCTGCCCGTCGAGGGCGGCCGCCGAACGCTCGACGTCCCGCCGCTGTCCATCGACCTGGCCCTGCTGATCACCGAGGCCGGCGCGCCCGACATCGACGGCGACGGCAAGCCCAACGACCGCGACGCCGACGACGACAATGACGGGACCCCCGACGCGAAGGACGCCTTCCCGCTCGAGCGCGAGGAGCAGGCCGACGCCGACGGCGACCGCATCGGCGACAACATGGACGCCGACGTCGACGCCGACGGCCAGGCCGACGACCGCAACGGCAACGGCGAGCCCGACAACGAGGAGGCCGACCTCGACGGCGACGGGGTCGGCGGCGCCGACGTGATCCCCTGGGACGCCTTCCCCCGCGACGCGAAGGAATGGCGCGACACCGACGGCGACGGCATCGGCGACAACGCCGACAGCGACGACGACAACGACGGCTACACCGACGCCGAAGAGCAAGCCGCCGGCACGGACCCGAAGAACGAAGTCAGCTTCCCCGACCACCCGTAGCGCAGAGCCGCCAACTAAAACGGGGACGGACCCCGCAGCGCGGCGAACGTGCCTGTCCCCGTCTTCGGGCTGACATCGCTGCGCTGTGCATCTGGCTACATTCGGGGGCGGAACGAGTCAGGGCGTGATGGTGGGGACAGCTACTTCCGCATCGCCTCGCCGATCAGCTTCAGGAACCTGCCGTAGGTCTCGTCGGTGATCTTCTTGCTGCTCTGGTCGACGCCGAGGCGGACGACCACGAGGTTCCATTTTGGCACGACGAACATGTCGTTGTTGTTGAAGCCGCTGGCGGCGTACGTGTCGAGCGGGGCGGCGGGCCACTTCCGCTTGCCGTCAGGTTTGATGCCGTTGACCCACCAGTTGAACCCGTACACGCCTCGGCCGTCAGGGCTCTTGGGGTGGCCCAGCGGGAGCTTGGCGGGCACGTGGAGGCGGGTGGCCTCCTTGACCCACCTGGCGGAGACGAGCTGCTTGCCCTTCCACCGGCCGCGATTGAGGAACAGATGGCCGAAACGGGCGAGCTGGCGGGCGGTGATGCGGACGTGCCTGTTGCCGTTGCCCGATCCGCCGTTGATGACAAGCCCGTCGCGCTTGCCGAAATCGCCCCACTTCCATTGCTTCGCCTCCATGCCGATCGGATCGGCGATCTTGCGGCGAAAGAGCTGCTCCATCGGCTCGCCGGCGATCCGCGTCAGGACATCGCCGAACTCGTTCATCGCCGAGTCCCAGTAGGCGTACTTCGATCCGGGCGGGGTGAACAGCGGCCTGGGGCCGGGGGTGAAGGGTGTTGGGCTGGGCCCGTGGAAGTACCCGCCGCGAGGCTCGTCGCCGACGGCGTAGTAGCCGGACGTCATCGTCGCGAAGTGCCGCAGCATCACCTTGCCGTAATGCTCGCGCAGCTCCGGCACGTGGTCGGCGGCGAGCGTGTCGAGGGTGCACTTGTTCGCGTCGATCAGCAGACCCAGGACGGTCGACGTGAAGGACTTCGTCAGCGACCAGACGCCGTGCATCCGGTCGATGTTGTCGCCGTGGTGGATCATCCGCCCGTTGCGGACGATCACCAACTCCCGCACGCCGTCGCGCCCGGCGTTCTCCTTCAGAAACGCCACCGCTTCGGCAAGCCTCTCCGGATCGACGCCCTGCGAAGCCGGCCTCGCCTGCTGCCACGTCTTGCCCGGAAACACCATCTGCCGCTCTCCCGCCGCCGCCGCGACCGAGAGGCCGGCAACGACTACAAGAATCGCTCGGCGTTTCATCTGCCCGTCCTTCCGTCGAGGTACAGGACGGCCTCGCCGGGGAAGGGGGGCTTGAATGTCCGCTTGGCGCCGCCGCGAACGGCCTTCGCGCGTGCGGCCTTGCCCTTGGCGGGGTCGAACCACTCGACGGCCAGTTCGCCCGCCGCGGCCGAGACGTCCACCGTCACGCTGCCGCCCTTCGGCAGGTAGACGAGGTACTCCGCGTCGCGCTTGGCGGGGCGGGCGAGGCAGTAGCCGGTGGAGGCGAGCTTGCCGCGGGGCGCCATGGCGGCGAGGTTCATGCGGCGGGCGTATCGGAGCGTGTGGCCGAGGCTGCGGCGGATCGGGTCCCACTTCTTCGAAGGCCCGCGCTGGAGCACCTTGCCGTCGTACGGGTCCATGAAGATCGGGTTGTGCCCCCGCGCGAAGCTCTTCCACACCCACGCCCGATCCCCCCCGATGCCCCACAGGTGATCCGTGTCGGTCAGGACGACCTTCCTCCCGTCGCCCGCCGGCGGGTTGTCGCGCCAGCCGCCCTGGTGGTTCGGGGAGACCCACTCGGCCGGGCTGTCGAACAGCGTCTTGTTGCTCCCCCCGCGGTACTGAAACGTCATGCCCACCGGGTGCCGCTTGGGCTTGCTCTTCTCGACGCGGTGGATGAAGTTGATGATGTGATACTGCCACTTCGTCGACGGCGGGTGGTTCTCGTTGGTGATCTCGTACAGCACGTTGTCCAGGCCGTTGACCGTGTCGATCACCTTCCGCACGTAGGCCTCCTGCCGCCGCAGGACCGCCTGGCTCGTCAGCGTGTGGACCTCCAGCCCCTTGCCGTCCTTGTTCACGTCCCCGTCGAGGCCGTTGACGTTGCCGGCGCGATGGAACGGATGGCCCTCCCACGCGCCGATCGAGAACTGCATCGCCCAGCCCTCGAAGAGCATGACCGACACGTAGATGCCGCGCCGGCCCGCCGCCTCGACGCGCGTTCGCAGACGCCGGAAGTACTCGTCGTTGAACTTGTCGAGGTCGAACTTCGCCTTGCCGTCCGGCGCCTTGCCCGGCCCGGTCCGCGCCCACGGGTGCGGCGCGGCGGTGTGAATCGCGCGGCCTCGATTGGCCTTCGTGTTCCACGAGGTCGACTCCCACGTCCAGAGGCGGATGAAGTTGTGGTTGTGGCGCTGGAGGAAGTCGAGGTAGGCGTCGAAGTCGAACTTCGGCGGCGGGTCGGACGGGCCGATGTCCACGAGGCTGTTCCACGTGTGCGCTCCGGTCAGGTAGACGGCCCTGCCGCTGCCGTCGGTGAAGTAGCGAGGGTTGGTCGGGTGCACGCGCAGCGGCCCGGCCGCGGGAGAGGCGGCGAGGGCGGACGACGCCGCGCCCAGCCACCCGGCGGCCACGGCGGCCCAACGCAACGTGGCGGATCCGATTCGGTTCATCATCCGTCTCCTTCCGGCAAGAACGAGAGGCGCTGACCATGTGTCTTCGCCGAGGCCCGGAGTATACAACGCCCGCGTCCCCGGGTCTTCGGGTTCTCCGGCCGGAAGACGCCCGCCCTTCTGTCCCCCCGTGCGGTGAGACCTGTTTGCGGGGAACTTGTGCTCGCCGCGGGCGTCTGGTATTGCGGCAAGGAAGAATCCAGATCGGCGACAGTTCGAGAGAAAGGGCACGATCATGAGACGTGGAACGTTGACAGTGTTGACCTTGGCGGCCGCGGTGCTGGCCGCCGCCATTCCGGCCGGCGCGCGGATCAAGCTGGCGGCCCTGCCGCAGCGCGAGCGGGTGGAGATCCAGCTCGACAACGGGCGGTACACGCTGGTGGAGGAGGAGCGGATCGTCCCGCTGCTGAAGAGTTCGGCGGCGGCGGGCAACAACCGGGTCGACTTCAGTTGGTCCAACACGCAGATCGACAAGGACTCGATCCAGTTCCGCCCGCTGGGGATCCGCGAGGGCGAGAAGTTCCGCCCGATCAAGAAGCAGGGCGACCAGGAGGAGGTCGCGGTGATCAACGTGGCCTACCCGCCCAACGAGAACGCGCTGGTCTGGGAGGTCTACGCCGCCGACGCCTGCGCCGTGAAGGTCCGCGTCAGCTACCTGATCAACAACCTCACGCGGACCTTCAGCTACCGCGCGCTGGCCAACAAGGACGAGACCGAACTGGTGCTGCGCAACTTCATCCAATTGCGCAACTACTCCGGCGAGGACTTCGGGTCGGCCGGCGTGTGGGCGGGATTCGGGCCGAAGTTTCTCAAGCCCGTCGGCCAGCAGGAAGAGATCAAGATGCTCCTGCACCGGTTCCCCAAGGTCCCGATCGAGAAGACGTTCACGTTCGACTGGTACCGTCACGGCCCGCTGAACCCGGCCAAGCCGCTGGCCAGCAAGGTGCTGATGCACTACAAGCTGACCAACGACGAGAAGCACGGGCTGGGCGAGTTCCCCCTCCAGCCGGGCAAGGTGAGGATCTTCATCCAGGACGGGCGCGGGGGCGAGGCGTTCCTCGGGGAGGACTGGGCGGCCCTGACGCCGCTGGACGGGAAGATGAGGCTGTACCTCGGCGAGGCCCGCGACGTGGTCTGCACGCGGACGATCGAGAAGAACCAGCGCCACCCGGTCCGAGGCAACCTCTTCCACCAGGAGCTGATCCTCAAGTACGAGATCGAGAACTTCAAGGACAAGCCCTGCACGCTGGACATCGTCGAGCAGCTCAACCGCCTCGCCCGCCAGTACGGGGCCAACCCCCACGGCGACGTGGAGTGGGAGATCGAGGCCCAGACGTCCAAGGAGATCAAGTTCACCTACGAGTTCGGCACGGCCGCGCCCGTCGGGCACGTCAAGCTGCCCGCCCGACCCAAGGAGAAGGACAAGAAGGTCCAGAAGAAGATCGTCCGCTTCCACCTGACCATCAAGAACCTCTGGTAGCCGAGGAGACGCGCCATGAGACGCAGGATATGGATCGCGGCGCTTCTGACGTGCATCGCGGCGGCCGGAGCGCCGGCAAAGAACGTCGACCTCGTCACCTTGCCCGCCCGCCGGTCGGTGCAGTTGACGATCTACAACTCCGCGGACATCACGCTGGTCAAGGAGACGCGCTACGTCACCGTCAAGAAAGGCGCCAACAAGCTCCAGTTCTCCTGGGCGGGCACGCTGATCGACCCGACCAGCGTGGAGCTTCGGCCTTTGGAGCACGCCGGCGAGATCGAGATCGCCGACACGATCTTCCCCCGCCAGAAGCCGCAGCACCTGATCTGGAACGTCGAATCGAAGTTCGAGGGCCAGGTGAAGGTGGAGGTCAGCTACTTCACCAGCGGGCTGACGTGGCAGATGGACTACGTGGCCACGTGCGACCCGGGCGAGACCGCGATGAAGTTCCGCGGGTACGTACGGGTGTACAACCGGTCGGGCGAGGAGTACGAGAATGCCGAGATCCGCCTGATCGTCGGGACGATCAACCTCGTCGAGAAGATCGCCGACCTGGCCCGCCGGTACGGGCTGCCCGCGCCGAAGCCGGCGCCGAGGCCCGCGATAAAGCCGGGCGCGCCGATGCGAGATCTCGGCAAGCTGGCCCTGCGGCAGTCCTTCGCAGAGGCCCGCAAGGCCAAGAACGGTGGCCGGCCCAAGCAGGTGGTCAAGGAAGGCCTCAGCGAGTATTTCATGTTCGCCGTCGAGGGCAGCGAGACGGTGGCCAACGGCTGGTCGAAGCGGATGCGGGCCGTCAAGGCCGACGGGGTGAAGTTCGACATCGTCTACCGCATGCGGAGCTATCAGTACGGCCCCAGGCCGGTGCGTTTCTTCATCTGGCGCAACGACGACGAGCACAAGCTGGGTGACAGCCCCCTGCCGAACGGGCGCGTCCGCGTCTTCCGCGACAACGGGTCCGACGGGCTGAGCTATCTCGGCGAGAAGATCCTC
>Ga0180437_10009826_pt1 | contig 11767 bp, 13 predicted proteins | sample SS_ome_4_FD_132410 | JGI IMG/M metagenome (GOLD analysis project Ga0180437, IMG submission 132410) | Hypersaline lake sediment archaeal communities from the Salton Sea, California, USA - SS_3_D_1 metaG | ecosystem: Environmental > Aquatic > Non-marine Saline and Alkaline > Hypersaline >... | reverse complement strand
TAGATGCTGGAAGACAGGACGCTATGGCAAGTTGTTGATGCAAGTGGTACTCAACACCAGGACTCATGTATCTGGTTGGTGGAAGGGAGGTGATATTCTCGGGTCCGAGGAGAAGTGTCTGCTGAAGATGAGGGAAGCTGGCTGCTAGCTTCCGGGCTCCGGCAAGAAGGCGCAGATGCCGGGGCTAGACGCAGCACGCAAGAGAGGGAGGAGAGATGAGAAACAGAATCGCGTTGGGATCCTTTCTGGTGGCCGTTGCCCTCGTGGTAGTGGTGGCTGTCTTGCCATCGATCGCCGGCCCATCTGACAACCTAGTGGCCAACGGCGATTTTGAGGGGGGCTTCGGCGTTGACGGGATCGCGAGCCACTGGCACGGTTTCCACAACGGTGGTGAGATGACCGCCAGCTTTCACGACGACACATGGCCCCTGGTGATCTCGGACGGAGCTCACTCACAGCTGATCGAGATCAACACGGTATGTCGCGGGGCGTCAGATCCGGACCGGTACGCAGGCATCTATCAGAATATCTCTGTGAAGGCCAATACCACATACGAGCTGTGCATGCATGGGATGCTCCGCTCGCTCTGGGGAGATCCGGATCCCGCGAGCTGGGGATACGTGGCTCAGGTGGGAATCGACCAGACAGGAGGTAGTGACTGGTCAGCACTGACCGCGGCCGACTGGACAGACGTTCCGTGGGACCATGTGTATCCGCGCACAGAGCCTGGGGAAGAGTTGGACTCCTTTTGCATGAACGTCAAGGCCGAGTCCAATAGCCTGACTCTCTTCATCAGGCTGTGGAAGAAATGGCCCACGGCGGGCAGGGAGGTCCTGCTCAATGTTGACGGTATAACGCTCGAGGGCTAGCGCGCCGACAATCCAAGTCTAAACATAGACCGCATTCACGATCGCAGAGGTCTCGACGCGGGATCTCTGCGATTGTGGTTGATGGCCTCGGGGGATATAATCACCACGTTGCGCAGCTGGGACGGTGCGGTGTGGACAGGAGGAAACCTCGGCCTGAGAACGGCATACTGATTCTGCTCGGCGTGCTTAGCGTCCTCGTCTGTCTGGCTTTGGGCAGTCTGGTTGTAGCTTGCGAGCTGCGCAACGCCGGAGTCTCCCACGTGCAAATCCTGGCGCCACCTAACGGTACGATCATCGCTCGGGGTGAGACTCTGGCGGTGCACGTTGCCAGTGCAGGTCGGGGCCTGGTTAGATCGGAGTTGGTGGTAGACGGAGAGGTGGTCGATTCTGTGTCGAGCCCCCGCGTGGGCGGACTGACCGACTGGTCCATCACCCATTCGTGGCAGGCAGAGCAGCTGGGACAACATCGAGTGAGCGCTCGCGTGTTCGATTTGGCGGGCGGTGCAACGGAATCTGCCTCTCTTGTCGTCGCTGTGCCCCCGCCGGGCGGAATCGCTTTTTCCAGCAACCGCACAGGCGCCTACCAGATATACACGATGCAGACTGATGGACTTGGACTAGCGGCCGTCACCACGGGGCCAGAACAGAAGCGTGAGGCTTCATGCAGGGCCGAGGGTCTGCTGCTTTGTACGGCTACTACCGATGTTGGGGCGTCCGACATCTGGCTGTTGGAGCTCGAGACTGGTGAGAGGCTGGCGCTGACATCTGGCCTGGGAGGGGATCGATGGTCTCGTTGGGCGCCGGACGCGACGGCAGTCGCTTTCATTTCCGATCGCTATGGACCCAGCCAGCTGTTCATCATGAACCCTGATGGCAGCGGACAGGTCCAAGTGACGAGAGAGGAGTTCCCGACCATGCAGCCCAGCTGGGCGCCTGATGGTTCGGCAGTGCTGGTTGCCGCCGACCGCGAGGGGAATTGGGACATCTTCAGCGTCGATGTAGATGGAGGGAGTTTCACTCGTCTGACGAGCGATCCTGGAGATGACTTGGAGCCAGCCTGGTCGCCGGATGGCGACGAGATCGCTTTCACGTCCAATAGGGATGGCAACCAGCAGATCTACATCATGAAAGCGGACGGCAGCGCACCGCAGCGGATAACGGCTTTTCCCCTGGGGGCAGAGCAGCCGCGTTGGTCGCCTGATGGTGAGTGGATTGTCTGCGTGGCCTACACTGGGCGGGGCGAGCGTCTCGGTGCGCGGGAGATCTACCTCATGCGTCGGGACGGCAGTGACCAGATGCGGCTTACGGACAACGCCTTCGATGACACAGAACCGGACTGGTGCGAGCAGAATGAACGACGCTGACACGACACTGGGCGACCTGAGGGACATGGTCAGGGAATTCCGGGATAGGCGGGAATGGGCCGGCTTTCACACTCCCAAGAACCTAAGCATGGCCATCGCCATCGAGGCTGCGGAACTGATGGAGGAGTTCCAGTGGCTGTCGGCGGACGAGGCCTGGGGTCTGAGAGACAATGCGCGTAGACTGACCGCGATTGGGGAAGAACTGGCAGACGTGGTCATCTATGCCCTGAGCTTTGCCAACTCCCTCGATCTGGACGTGACGACGATGGTGCTCGACAAGCTCTTGAAGAACGCGGAGAAGTATCCTGAAGGCGACTATCGGGGCAAGTCTTCGTGGCTAGACGAAGAAGGTGGGGGCGAAGCTTGAAGATAGGATCGGCCTTGATCCCCTTGGTGGGCTGGGGGATAGATTTGGACCAGCCGGAAGCGGCAAAGAGTATACATCTCCGCGCCATTCGGCGGCTGGTAGAGGAGTTCGGCCTCCATGCCGTGGAGTTGAATGGCGATTTCACAAGTCTCTATCCAGACGTCTTCGATAAGGCGTACTATGAGCAAGTAGCCGTCTTGCAGAGGCAGCTTGGGTTCGCCTGCACCGTGCATTTGCCCTTTCTATGGCTGGATGGGTGCAGCTTGGCCGAGCCGGTACGTGAGGCCTCTATACAGTGCATGGCTCGGATACTCGAATCGACACGCGCACTGCCGGTCGAGGCATACGTCGTTCATTTGTGGGGTAGCTGGAGTTCGACTCTGGGTTCGGCCCAGTTGCTGCCCGACAAGCAGAAGCGATCGCTACTGGAGGCGATGCTCCGCAGTGCCGAGCTGACCCTGCAGGAACTAGGAGGTCTCGGCTCTCCCCGGAGAATCTGCGTGGAGAACCTCGAGAGCTTATCCTTCGAGCCTATTGTGCCCCTACTGGAACGACGAGGCATGAGAATCTGTCTGGATGTCGGTCACCTGACCGTCCGTGGGGGCGATGCTATGGAGTTCCTCCATCGGCACTGGGGGCTGATTGGCGAGATACACCTGCACGATGCCTTGCTTGGGAGCGCTCGGGGCCCGGGCGCGCGGGATCACTTGCCTCTGGGAAGGGGCGACGTTGATTATGGAGGTTTGATGGACGAATTGACAGAGAGGAACTTCGACGGGGTGGTGGTTCTGGAGGTGCATACGGAGGCGGCTCTCCGGGAGAGTCTGGAGAGGGTAGGCCCATGGCTGTGAGCGTACCTGTCGTAGATTTCCACTTTCATGTGACTAATGCTGATGAGTACAGCGATTGGTTCCTTGGCTGGCTCCGGGAGAACGCAGGTGAAGAGACTATCGCTCATCTGCGCCAGGTGCTCAGCAGCCCCCAGGCTACGTTGGAGTATCTCGATCAGCAGGGGGTGGACTATGCGGTGGCGCTGGCGGAGACCAATCCGCTGGTCACCGGAACCAGTCCCAACGAACGGGTGGCGGAGTTCTGCCGTGCCAGCGATCGACTGATACCATTCGCCAACATCAATCCTTACACCACAGCCGACCTGGCAGGCGAACTGCGTCACTGTGTGAACGATCTGGGCTGTCGGGGGCTCAAGCTCTACCCGACCTACCAGCACTTCTACTTCAACGACTCGCGACTCTATCCTCTGCACGATGAGGCGCAACGGTTGGGAATCCCCATCATGATCCACACGGGTTCCTCGGTGTTTCGAGGCGCACGTCTGAAGTATGGTGATCCGCTGTACGTAGACGATGTGGTGGTCGACTTTCCTGAGCTGACCGTTATCATGGCGCACAGCGGGCGCGGCTTCTGGTATGATGCGGCGTTTTTCCTGGCCCAGCTGCACAATAACGTCTACATGGAGATCACGGGCCTGCCACCGCTGAAGCTGCCGCAGTATTTCCCCAAACTGGAGCGTAATGCCGACAAGATCATCTTCGGTTCAGACTGGCCTGCTCTGACAGACATCAAGGGAAACGTCTCTGCGGTGAGGAGCCTGCCGCTCAAAGAAGAGAACAAGGCCAAGATCCTGGGGGGCAACGCCGCCAGGTTGCTGGGATTGTCGACATGAGTGAACGCACGGCGGATGGCCCTCCGAGCAGACGGGCGTTGATCGAAGTCGCTCTTGGCAAGCGACCGGCAGACCTCTACATACGCAACGGGAAGCTGGTGAACGTCTATTCCGGCGAGGTGCTGGATGGACAAGATGTGGCCATCAGCGGGGCGCGTTTTGCCTATGTGGGCCCCGCTACCGACGGGCCCAATCCAGGCGGGCAGGTGATCGACGCTGAAGGCGCCTATCTGGTGCCAGGGTTTGTCGACGCCCACGCCCACGTGGACTTCTTCGCCAATCCTCTCTCGCTGACACCGCATCTACTAGCCAGCGGCACAACGGCTTTGATGGCGGACCCACACGAGGCGGTGGGAGCTTTGGGGCAGCCAGGACTGGAGGTGCTGGTCGCGATGACCAGGGGTCTGCCGTTGAAGTTCTACTTCAGCGTTCCAGTGGCCACGCCTCCTCTTCCTGAACTGGAGGGCCCACCGATTCTTTCGGCTGATGAAGTGGAATCGCTACTGCGGAGGCCCGAGATGAGGGCCATCTCTGAGGTGACACCGTGGGTGCGGGTTGTCTCCTGTGATGATGACTTGCTCGGTAAGTTTGCGATAGCCCGGCACCAGGAACAGCGGATCGAAGGTCACACCACGGGCGCTTCTCAACGGAAGCTCAATGCCCTTGCGGCGGCGGGATTGACTTCTTGCCATGAGGCCATCAATCACCAGGAAGCGAGGGAGCGGCTGCGGCTGGGGCTCTACGTGATGCTACGGCATGGGTCCATTCGCCGAGATCTGGATACGCTGGTGGGCTTGGTCTCAGGGGAGCCTGGCGTGGATACCTCGAGAGTAATGCTCACCCCTGACTGGATGGACCCTCCCACGATTCTGCGCCTGGGATACATGGACAGCCTCGTCCAAGCGGCTATCGAGCGTGGTGTGTCACCAATGGTCGCCATCCAGATGGCCAGCTTGAATCCGGCGAGATACCTGGGACTGGATTCGCAGATTGGGGGCATCGCCCCAGGCCGATATGCTGACCTCCTGGTGGTCGAAGATCTGGACCACATGATGCCCAGACTTGTTCTTGCCAATGGAAGGGTTGTGGCTCGGGAGCGACGATACGTAGGGGCTCAGCTTCCGGTACCGCCCCAGGTGCTTGACTTACCCTGGCTACCTCACAGGGTGCTTACCAGGGAGATCGTCACTGAGGACTTCGAGGTGGAGAGCCCCGAGAGTGAAGGTTCAGTCGCCGTTCCCGCAATACGCACTGTCGACAAGACAATCACAAAGCGCGAGGACGTACGTCTGCCTGCTCAGGACGGGCAGATTCGCCTTCCGGAGGACGGCGATGTGCTGAAAATCGCCCTACTAAACGCCGAATTACCGGGTTTCAGGGTAGCGTTTCTCACCGGCTTCGGTGCCAGGGTGGGAGGACTCGCCTCCAGCCTTGCGCACGAACCGCACCGGCCGCTAGTAATCGGCTTTCGAGAGACAGACATGATTCTGGCTTTCCGCCGAATGTGCGAGTTGGGTGGCGGCATAGTGCTGGCGCACGAGGGCGAAGTGCTCTCCGAGGTTCCGTTGCCCATTGGGGGCCTCATGTCGATGGAGAAACTGGAGAAACTTGGCGCTCAGATTGAGGCTCTGAATCGGACACTGCGAGAGATGGGAAGCTCCCTGGAGAGCCCTGTGTTCACGTTAGGGTTTCTGACCTTTTCGACGTTGCCGTGGATCCGGTTGACACCCAATGGATTGAGGGATGTGAAGGACGGGAGCATAGTCTGGCCGGAATCAGCGGGCTAGCTCCCGGGTGCGGCTGAAGACGATACCTTTCTCCACCAGGGACTTGCACTTAAGGCAGTACGCGGTGTATGGCAAAGCTTCGAGGCGGTCGACCCCGATATCCTCCCCACAGATCTCGCACTTGCCGTAGGCATCGTCATCTATCTTGGCCAGAGCGTGTTTCAGCGAGTGAAGTTTCTCTTCCATGTTTCGCAGGAGGGCCAACGACTTCTCTCGCTCGTAGAGGTCTGGGTCTCCCTCCTCAGGGTCGGCATCCTACTCGTACTTCAATACCGCCTTAAAACGATCGATCTCCCCCAGTGTCTCTTCGCGCTCGGCCTCAAGCTCTTCCCTTAGCTGCGTCCACTTGTCCTCGGTCAAGACATCCTCCACCTTTGTTTCGTACTGAACCGGAATCGCCCACTGTCTCACGGCAGCGGGCAACGGCTTCGCTAGCAGAATGTCATGCGCAAGCCTATACTATATACTGTATTTTCCATCGGATGTCAACACACACGAGCGTGCGAGAGCGCACAGTAGCTCACAAATGCTAGCAAAGCCTGCCAAGATCTGCCTTTTTCGCTGTGCGTACAGCAGTACTTTACCAATCCCGGCGGCTCTGCTATAATCTTCGACGACAGGTCTGCAGGGTGTGGGAGGTTGCCGGAGGTCACTGTGTCTGAGGAGAGGATAGTGTCACCAAGAGCAAGGGTGGATGACACTGCTCAGGAGACGAGTCTACGTCCCCGAAGTCTCGAGGAGTTTGTGGGGCAGCAGAACGCCAAGGAGAATCTCGGTATTCTCTTGGAGGCTGCTCAGGCTAGGGGCGACGCGCTGGATCACGTTCTGCTCTATGGCCCCCCGGGGTTGGGAAAGACCACACTTGCTCACATCATAGCTCGGGAGATGGGCGTCAAGATCACCATCACCTCTGGACCGGCTCTGGAGCGAGCCGGGGATTTGGCGGCCATCGTCACCAATCTGGGCCAGAAGGATATTCTCTTCATTGACGAGGTGCACCGCCTGAGCCGACCTGTGGAAGAGCGACTGTACCCTGCCATGGAGGACTATGCCCTGGACATCGTCATCGGGAAGGGGCCTGGCGCCAAGACTATCCATCTTCCTCTTCCCCGTTTCACGATTATTGGCGCTACAACCCGAATCGCCCTGCTGACGGCGCCTCTGCGAGACCGGTTTGGCGTCGTGCACCGTCTAGATTTCTACGACGAGAGGGAGATGAGGGCCATCGTCACCCGTTCTGCCAAGTTGCTGGGTGTGGAGGTGGACGGGGGCGGCGTGGATGAGATATCGAGACGAGCCCGCGGGACCCCGCGAGTGGCCAACCGGCTATTGAGACGTGTGCGCGACTACGCGCAGGTCCGGGCGGATGGAGTTGTCACGCAGGAGGTAGCTCGACAAGCGCTGGGCATGCTGGAGATAGACTCGTTGGGCCTGGATGGGATTGACCGGCGTGTCATCGAGACAATAATAATCAAGTTCGGTGGCGGGCCGGTGGGTCTGGACACTATTGCGGCGTCCATCTGTGAGGAAGCGGATACGATCATGGACGTCTACGAGCCCTACTTGCTGCAACTTGGTTTCATAGACCGGACGCCACGAGGCAGGGTAGCCACTAAGCGGGCCTACGGACATTTGGGCATCCCCTATGAAGAGGAGCCACCACAGCCTCGTCTGCTGTGAACTCCACCCCAGATGTGATGAAGACGGCACGAGTCCTCGATAGTAAGAGCAGGCCACTCTCCTCATGCTCTTCCGACAAGGCCAGAGCGCTGGTGGCTCGGGGCAAGGCCACTTTGATCTGTGAAGATCCTCTGACTATACAACTGCCCTACGCGGTGGAGATGCCTCCCCGGCCCGAACCTGCAAGCCAACGCATGATTGGAGAGGGCAGGAGCATACTCCTCCATACGTGTTGCGGACCCTGCGCTACCTATACCATCGAACGCCTTCGCGAGCAGGGTTATGAGGTGTTGGGTTTGTGGTACAATCCCAACGTCCATCCGTTCTTAGAACACGAGCGGAGGCTAGCCAGCATGGAGACCTATGCCGAGTCCGTGCATCTCCCTCTGCTGCGAGAAGAGGGCTACGAGATGATCGAGTTTCTGCGGAGCGTTGCGGGGCGGGAGGCGTTCGGGGAACGGTGCCGTCACTGCTACGCCATGCGGCTGGGTAGGACAGCGCAGGTGGCGGCTCGGAATGGCGTCGATGCTTTCACCACCACGCTACTCATCAGTCCTCACCAGGATCAAGAGCTCCTGAGACAGACGGGGCAGACGGCGGGAAGAGAGTACGGGGTGGAGTTCCATTTCGAGAACTTCAGGAAGGGATGGTCTGAGAGAGGGAGGCTGACCCGAGAACATGACCTCTATCGTCAGCAGTACTGTGGATGCATCTATAGCGAGTGGGAGCGATACTCTGGCCAGCAGATTGGCCCTAAGGATTCAAGGTTGACAGATGAGTGATGCGGGTTCAGGCACGAAGTTGAGATTCTTCAGGCACCTCTGGGTCTACGTCGCAGTAGCTAGCGTTGTTCTTCTGGCGCACCAAGCTTTCTACTACAGACAATTGGGCGCTGATGCGGTGGATGACGCCTACATCTCTTTCAGGTATGCCCGTAACCTGGTAGAGGGGCACGGTTTGGTGTTCAACCCAGGTGAGCGGGTGGAGGGATACACCAACTTTCTGTGGACCGTGATACTCGCCCTCTTTGTGCGCCTGGGATTGGATCCGTCGCTTTTCTCCATCGTGCTGGGGGGCTTGTTCGGAGTCGCCACTCTGTGGATGGTGTACCGCTTCTCTCGGGTGGTACCGCTCTCCAACCCTCTGGTGCCTATCACTGCCACCATTTGTCTGGCTCTCGACGGATCCTTCGCCTTGTGGGCTGTGAGCGGCATGGAGACCTCTCTGTTCGGTTTCCTGGTGCTGGCGGCACTGACTTCGTACGTTTGGGAGTGGGAGAACGCCAAACCCGGCTTCATTTCTGGAGCCTTGCTTGCGCTGGCGGCCATGACACGACCGGAAGGCGTGCTGGTCTTGGTGGTAGTCTTGGTTCACCAGGCGCTGGCACGGTTGATCTCGAACAGGCAGTTCATCACGTCAGCAGATATGGCCCGGGCAGGCGCGTTTCTGGTCCTATACTTGCCCTACTTCCTGTGGCGCTACTACTACTATGGGTTCCTGCTGCCCAACACCTTCTATGCCAAGGTCACCGTCCGTGACACTGTCGACCAGCACGCGAGAGGTTTGCAGCACATCGCTACGTTCGGCAGGTTGCACCTTGGCTGGCTTGGACCGCTGCTGGTCCTTGCCCTGGCCTTGAGACGGAAGCTCTCGTTCTGGATCACCATTCTGGTGGCCGTGGTCGCAGTCTATCTGGGGTACATCGCGTTCGTGGGTGGTGACTGGTCAGTGGGGCGGTTCTTCGTGCCCATACTGCCCGCGGCATACATGCTGGCCGCAGCCGGTCTAGTCGAAGTCTATGAGACGTTGAAGCACTGGACAGGCAGATTGACGGACTCTCAGCTCGCATTGCGTGCCCTGCAATGCGTTGCACTGTTGTGTCTGGTATCGGGATGGATCGCCTTATTCACTTCGTCGTCGCTGCGCGGCGAGGGGGAGCTGTTTGCGCGGCGCTTCCAGGCTGCCAGGGCGACTCGAGCGCGAGTGGCGATGGGTGAGTGGCTGCGCGACAACGTACCGGCGGATACGTTCATAGGAGTCGATGCGGCGGGGCAGATTCCTTACTATTCTCGCCTACGGACTCTTGATATGTTTGGTGTCAATGACGTGCACACTGCCCACCTAGTGATCGACACCATGGGGCAGGGCGTGCCGGGCCATGAGAAGTTCGACTTCGACTACATCATGTGGCGTGGCCCAGACCTTATCATCGCCACGGCCCCATTCCTAGAGGGGTCCGATATGTACCAGAGGATCGAGGTACCGTGGATCGACGACCCCTGGTTGTATGACTTCCTGTTCGTCTACCGTCGAAAGGGATGGAGGGGAGGGGTATGAACCCGCTGAACGTGGCCGCCAGGTCAATCCTGCTGCTGGGCGGGATGCTCGTGATCCTGGGCTTGTTGCTGCTGGGGATGGGCCGAGTGCCGTTTGCGGGGCGACTCCCCGGTGATTTCCATCTGCGGTGGGGAAGCGGATCATGCTACTTTCCACTAGCGACGGGTCTCGTGGTCAGCATCCTGGCGACGATCGTGCTCAATCTCATCCTGTGGATGATGCGGAAATGAAGACCGCCGATTTCGATTACGAATTGCCCTCTCGCCTCATCGCGCAGACTCCGATAGAGCAGCGCGATGCCGCCCGGCTCATGGTCGTGGTCCGCGAGGATGGGGGCATTACCCATACGCACTTCAGAGAGCTTGGAGAGTACCTGCAGCCCGGGGACCTGGTAGTGTGCAACGATACCCGCGTGATCCACGCCCGGCTGTTCGGCCATAAGGTGCCCACTGGAGGCAAGGTTGAGCTGTTGCTCACCGCTAAGAAGGAAGCGACGTTGGGGGAGGCGTTGACCAGAGGCCGCCGCGTACCCATCGGGGGGGAAGTAGAGTTCTCCGGAGTCGATGCGCACTCTTCGGCGGTGACTCTCCGAGCCGAGTTGGGTGAGCGGATTCCTTCCGGCGGGCGGCTAGTGAGGTTTGACCGACCGGTGGAACCATTCGTGGATCAGTTCGGATCTGTTCCGCTGCCGCCTTACATACACAGGGAGCTTGAGGACCCAACGAGGTATCAGACAGTCTACGCCCACCAGAATGGCTCGGCGGCAGCGCCCACCGCAGGCCTGCATTTCACCCCCGACCTCATGAGTGCCCTCCAGGCCAGGGGAATCGAGTTCAGGTTCCTCACCCTTCACATTGGAGTGGACACTTTTCTTCCCATACGGGAGGAGGATGCGGAGAAGCATCCCATGCACAGCGAGTACTGCCTGGTGTCGAGGGAGACCGCTCAGGCTGTGAATCGAGCCAAGTCCAGTGGGCGTAGAGTTGTGGCCGCAGGCACGACGGTGGTGCGAGCGCTAGAGACGGCGGCTCGGGAGACGGCTAGGTCCGACTCCAGAGAGATTGCGCCGTACAGGGGATGGACAGACTTGTTCATCTATCCCGGCTTCTCGTTCCAGGTCGTGGATTGCATGATCACCAACTTCCACCTGCCCAGATCGACTCTTCTGCTCTTGGCGGCAGCGTTTGCCGGAAAGGAACTACTGAGCAGGGCATATGAGGAGGCGATGCAGAATGAGTACCGCTTCTACAGCTTTGGCGACGCGATGCTCATTCTGTAGAGGACTGGGACAGCGCGTTCAGAATTCAGCGACGGCTCCCCCCCAGCCGATGTTGCCAATAGAGGCGGCATGCCTCAAGTCCTTGCCCATTGAAATCGGCCTGGTCGATGGCGAATTGACGCCGCGTGCGAAGTGAGGGGGAGGATCTCCTAAGCGACCGCCATCGGTCTGCCTGCGACGGGCAGCCAGGGGGTTTCATCAAGAGAGCCGGGTTCTTGATTTGGACTTTATGGAAAGTTGTGATAGAATGGCCGAGGATTGGTTGACTGCTGATGCGGGACCCCGGGAGGCACCCTGGTGGGTAGGATAGATGAGTTCTTGACTCACTTGTCTGCTGAGAAGGGGTGCTCTGAGAACACCACGGCTGCCTATCGAGTGGACTTGACGCAGTTCAAGGAGT
>Ga0180437_10009825_pt1 | contig 11767 bp, 19 predicted proteins | sample SS_ome_4_FD_132410 | JGI IMG/M metagenome (GOLD analysis project Ga0180437, IMG submission 132410) | Hypersaline lake sediment archaeal communities from the Salton Sea, California, USA - SS_3_D_1 metaG | ecosystem: Environmental > Aquatic > Non-marine Saline and Alkaline > Hypersaline >... | reverse complement strand
GCACTGCTAAAGATCCTACTGAGCAGGAGAAGACAGATAGAAAACAGGCCAGGAAAGAAGCCAGAGTAATAAAGAAGAAGAAAAAACTTCTAAGAGAGAAAGCAGGACCCATCAGGGACAGCTTGAGACATATAGGAAAGCAGGTTGGAGTAGTGGCTGCTGCTAATGATGAAAAAGATATAGGAATTGGAGAGCATCCAAAGTTAAATACTCTTAGGCTCAATACGGTTAGTGCCACAATCAGAAAGCCTAAGGTAGGATTTCAAAAAAGAATTAAAGCAGTGATTGAGAAGACTAAGTGGTATGATCCTAAGAAGCATTCTATCTTTATTGATAAAGTTGGTGATGGTTCTATTACTTTCGGAGTAGAAAGAAAATATAAAAAAAAATAAGTTAAGAGAGAAAAACAAATATGAAATTAATAGTAGAAAACATGGGATGGGATGATAAGAGATACAAATCCCTTCAGCAGAATCTTATCCCATATGTTCAAAAAATATCAAAACTGCTGAGCTTAAAGAATAATATAATGGTCAACCTCTATCCTAACAAGGACAAAGAGGATGATATGAGAGCTCAGTATGATGAGGGAGTGATTATCTTATATGAAAGAACTCCTGACTGGCGAGGGGACTTTACTCACGAGCTGTCCCATCAGCTACTACCTATCGAAAATTATTCTATTACTCTGAAGGCCAAACTGAATAAGTTGAAGAGAAGGCTTACCAGGAGCAAAGGGGATAGAAGAATTTTTATCCAGGATCATACATACTCAAGCATAGAAGAAATATTTGCCACTTTATTTAAGTGGTATATTATAGGCAAAGTCTCTAATAATGCTTGGTTAGAGACACTCAATAATTTTGTACCAGAAGGGAAGGCCATTGTTGAAAAAGCTCTGCAGTCTGAGAAGCTAGTAAAATCAAAGGAGGAAATAGCTAGAGAGATACAGGACAATTTAATCAAATCTGTATCAGATGAGCAGAAAGATAAAGCAATGATTAAAGAAGCTAATAAAGTAATAAGGAAGAAAATAAAAAAGTTTGGCCTTGAAAAATCCCAGGAAGAACTGTATGTGGATATTGTATTGAATGAAGTCCTCAATAGAAAGATAAAAGGAAGGACGGCTGATGTAAGATCTATCCTCAAAGGTATTTGTCCAGAGGGGAGAATAGATATATTAGGCCTGGCTAATCCCATTGGGATTTTTGATGAAGAATTATTTACTAAGGCAGTGCTGGAAGGATTTGACAGTCCGAATGGTACATCTCTTAGATTTAATGTGGGAGTCAATGAAGCTATTAAGCAGAAGATATTTGAACAGCGAAAGCAACCTGATCTAATAAAGAATGACCCTGTACAAGAGACCACTGATTATAATGGAATAAAGGTGGATATTGAATGGCCAGCAGGGAGCGTAAGGCACTGGCCGGGCTGTCCTTATAAAAATCCCATGGTAAAAACCGCGTATGGCTATATACGCCATACAGGCTCTGAAGATGGGGAAGAAGTGGATGTGTACCTGAGAGAGAATCCTATTAAGTCTGCTAAAGTATACAGGCTCTCCCAGTTGGATAAGAAGGGCAATTTCGATGAGCATAAGTTTGGCCTGGGATTTAAGACAGAAAAAGAGTTCAGGACTGCCTATTGCAAAGCAATGCCTAAGAAGATGTGCGGTACAATAGATCAGATGACAATGGATAAGTTTAAGAAAGAAATACTGAAAATGTATAAGAAGGTAAAAAGTGGAAGTAAATAATACAGCAGAACTCATTGACATAAAGAATAAGCTATTTAAAGTAGAAAAGGATATTGAAAACCTTCTTAGCAAGTTGCCAAACAAACAGCAAGTGGATGCTGGTAGATGCAATGATTATGGCACTAGAGGATTCGCCCTGACTATTTATTTCGATGAGTTAAATATAGAAGTATTTAATGAAGAGAACATAAAGAAGATGCAAACTTTGTATCAATTATATTGGCATCTTAGAAAAAAACAGAAAGCAGCAGAAGAGAAATATGACTCCAGCAAAGTGGTGGAGCAGCAGTTAGCAGATGACTTAAAAAAACTGAGGTAACAAAATGGAAAAACAATTATTCGATGAGGACTTTTTTAAATCAAATGAACTGACAGAATCTGGTAAGCTGGAAAAAGCTAAAAGGGTCTGGGTACCTCCCTCAGGAAAGAAGAAGGGATATTTCAGGACAGACCCGAGGACAAAGAAGCAAGAAGATATTAAAGTTGGAGACTCCGTCAAAATAAAAGGTGCAAGCGGAAAGTTTCAGGTATCAAAAGTTTCAGGAAATAAAGTTACAATCAAGGTACCTCTCGGACCCGGAGGGGGAATGGGAAATAGAACTTTAAATGCAAATAAAGTAAAGAAGGTAAAGACTCGCAAGGAAAAGATATCTCCTATAGATAATAAAAAAGAAAATAAGCCAAAAAAGATTGCTGTCTCTGGGGAGATAGCTTATAACATTGGAGACTTGCTTAAGAAAGTTCACAAAATTAATTGGCGTAATGTTGACTTTGGAGAAGCGATGGATGCAATGGATGATCCTGCTACGATGAAGTATATCAAAAAAGATATTCAAAGCTCGGCGGGCAAAAAATATAGCAAGCAGATAAAAGTAAAAGATATTTCTTTTTCTGATACTGACTCTTCAAATCTTTCTCATGCTGGAATCTATTTCAATATTGAAGTAGAAGGCCCAGAAGAGGGAATTAGAAAAGTTGCTGGAGATGACGACCAGATCATTTATGCAGAAGAAGATCAGATGATCAATGTGTCAACAGGAAAGAGTCTGGAGGATGAAAGCAGAGAATCATTGAAGGATGCAAAAAAATTGGTCTATGATTTGGATGCTAACAGAAAGAAACTTACTGGCATTAGATCTTCTGCTCTTGATGCAGCAATCAAGAATGTAGAGAGTGACAAACCTAATATTGAAAAATTAAAAAAGTTTATTTCTGATGTAGAAGCCAATGACAGAAAGAAAGTTATTAGGAAAGAAGCTTACGCCAAAGTGCTAGACAATTTATAAAAAACAAAAAATAAAGTTAAGAGAGACAACATGTTATACATAAAAAATACAGCTTACAAAAAAATCGCAACAAAGAATGTCCATGAAGAGTGTGGTATCCTGGCAGGAAAGAACAACAGCTATATAAAAGTCTATGAGTGCCTGAACAAATCCAGAGAGCAAGATACTTTTCAAATTGGCTGGCTGGATAAGATAAAGATCTTTCTAGACATGTGGAAAAATAGATATGATCAGTGGATTCTATACCACGTCCATAAAGTAGGAGCCAGGATGTCAGAAGCAGATATTAAAGTTGCTAGACTAAACAGTATCAATATAATTGTGTACAACAGAAAAATAAAGATCTACCAGATCCTAAAGAATAATACTGGCAAGAAGTGTGCTGTCCCAATGCTGTGGAAGGTATTAAAATGATAGATAAGAACAGAGTCAATTGTAAGCATTGTGGTAAGGAACTGATAGTAAGTAATATTCATAAGAGTAGCAATGGCAGCAGCGGCATTGTTATGAAGAACTTAAAGCTGGTATTCCTGAATAATGATGGAGAGGTCCTTATAAAGTGTAAGGGCTGCAAAAAAGTCACTCCGATGCCCCTCAAATATAACAGATTTTATAAGTCTCTGATTTTACCTTCGACGAGATCTTCGAAATAAAAAAACCTCGGTTTTTTTTACCTTCGTCAAACCTAGCTATATATCCCAGTAAAATAGGCCTTTGTGGCTTTCTTCCATATATATCCATAGTGCCCATTTACATTATATTATAATAATATGATAATACAGCGTAGGAAAAAAGGAGGAAACAAAGATGATACAAAAAACAACCAAAATGACACAAAGAAAAATCGGTGATTTCATTACAGCTGAAGGTCTGGATGAAAAACTTAAGATTGAGGAGATAAATATAATTCATGATGAATCCGAAGTAGATATGTTATATGGAGAATATGATTCTATAGAACTTTTATCACATCTTCGCCATAGATCAGTAACAGCTTACTTTGGGGAGTTTTATTTCAATGAAACTTCTACCGGTGAAAATGGATTCATATTTGATTTCCAAATAAATAATTAATAAGGAGAATAAAGATGACTAAGATAGAAAAGAAAAAATACCCTCTGATTAATGAAGACAAAGTTAGCCTGGTTAAGTTTGATGCTAAAGGCTTCAGACTGTTCCTGGCTAAAGTAAACGCTGTCAAGCAGGATATGAAATTGACTTGGTTCAAAAATGGATCTGTCAACATTTCATTCGACAGCAAAGGAAAGAGGTTCACCCTGGCAGCCTTATCAATGACCAGGGACAAATCACTGCCGGTTAGTGGCTCAATCATTTTTCCCTTCCATAGGGATATGCCAATGACTGCAGCCAGATCAACCAGCACCTGCTTTCTCAGGTTCACCGATTCTGGGAAAGTTAAAACATACACTAATGGAAAAAACAGAAGCCAAGAAAAAATTATGGAGGATATGAAAAAGATGAAACAGAAAAAATCAACCAAGAAAACAGGAAGCAAGAAAGTTAAGAAGACCAACAAAGCCAAGAAGGTAAAAGCAGCAGCATCAGGCAGCTGGACAAAAATCTTTGATAAGGAAGTTTCTCAGGAGACCAAACAGAAAGCAATTGACCAACTGATCAAAGAAGGAATGGAAAAAGATAAGGCAGGAAAATTAATTCGCCGGGTACTCCGAAAAGATTATCCTGAGCAGTATGCCAAGATGAAAGGTACTGCAGCTCCTAAGCCCAAGAAGGAAAAAGCTGAGAAGAAAGAAAAATCGGGTAAAAGGAAAAAAGGAAAGCTGACTGAGGAGGAAAGGAAAGAAGCCAAAAAGAAAGCTCCGGCCTTCACACCTCGCAAGCCAATCGAAGAACAGTTCGATGACTTCATGGATGAAGGGAAGGAAGAAAAGAAAGCTGGAAAGAAATCAGATCCTAAGAAGCCTGAGAAGAAAGCTTCTGCTAAGAAAGGAAAGAAGCAGGAAAAGAAATCAGGCAAGAAAGCTCCTGCCAAGAAGCCTGAGAAGAAAAAAGCTGATACTAAAAAGAAGGAAGCTCCTGCAGCAAAGGTAGTGAAAGCCAAAAGCCTGGGGAGACACCTTTACACCATGATCAAAATGTCAGTTAAGGTCTGCGGAAGTTTCAATCCTGCTGAGGTTCTTCCATATATAGAGGAGGAGCTGACCGGAAAAGAATATTCCATCATAGAAAGTTTCTTAACCTGGGTACATGCTGAAGGTCTGGCCTTTGGTTCAGGTAATTATGAAAAAGTCTATAAGGCTTTTCTGGCTGCCCACAGTGGAGATCAGAAGCCGGAGAAGAAGGAAAGCAAATCTCCCATAGAAGACATCTGGACAAGGAAAGGAGCTGCAACCTTTGTGCAGAGGATGTCTTATCTGTTTAGTCGCTGGCAAGATGAATCTGAATACGAAGACTTTAAGGAATATGCTGCAGAAATGAAAAAGGCATTTGCCAAACTCTATCCTAAAGGAGCATTCGTAAAAGGTACTCAGTCACCTTTCGGCTTTCAGTTTAAGCTGGCTAAAGAAAAGTTCAAAGTGATTATGAAAGTCAAAGGCGGACAGGTCAACATGACAGCTCAGACTGTTTAATCAAAAAATAATTAAGGAGAATAAAGATGACAACAACAACCAAAACAAAAATTAAATTACAGAAGATTCTAGCAACGCCCGTAAATGATTTTGAGTTTATGAAATCAGCTAATAAGGGCAGAGAAAATATGTGGCAATGGGAATACCTTGCAAAGGTATCTGTCAAGATCAGGAATGCCATTGAGGATATAACAGTTCGATGGCGAAAAGATTATGACGAAAAAGAATATAAGGTAGAAATCAGTACATCAGACCGCAACTTAGAATATAAGTTAGAAAGACTGGGCCTCAAGGTAGATTGGTCAAGCATTGAACATGCCTACCGGAAGCTGCTGCCTGAAAAGATAACTCATAATGATAAGATCCTGACTGAAGCTTATGGAAAAGCTTATGACTTAAGTTATATCCATCAGCTGATAAAAGTTGCTAAAGTTTATAAGCAGTATGGCTTAACTGCAAAGATCAACCAGACCAAAGAAGAATATATTCATAATAGGAAACAAGGTACTCTTCACACTGGCTGGATAAGAGCTACTGTTACCTATAAAGGATATGAAACTTCAGTGGATTATGAAGACACTTCCCGGAGGAGCTACAAAGAAAACTTCCAGTTTGTGTGGTCCTGGGAATATAAGAAAAGAAGGACCAAGCATTCTGATAAAATGCTGCTTAAGTTCATGGAGCTGGTTGACCTGGATATTGAAGCCAAAGAAAGAGAAGAAAGGAAGACAAAGGAAAAGGACTCCGAAGTCAAAAGAACTGTTAAGAAATTGTCTGAAGCTTTCGGATATCAAGTGATAGCTGTAAAAGAAGACAAATCTTATAGGACTGGCAGGCGGGGCCAATTTCACTGCTATCAGGTTGACAGGTATTACATTCCTATAGCTGGTAAGCATATTCCGGTGGACTCTCATCAGGCAGATCCTAAGCATACTCCGGTTCTGTATAGTATAGGTAGTTTAACTGGTTTGACTATTGACAAAGCTCGGGCCATCTTAAAGGTCCTGGGGGAATAATATGGAACAAGAAAAAAGAACTGTGATAATTCATAATCCTGTTTGCAGCAACGGAATGTACAAACACTTTGGAAGAATAAAATATGACCATAAAGTCTTTGGCTTTCTAAAGTCAACAGATAGCTCTTGGGATAGCTGCCGGGAAGCTTCTGAGTTAGGTCTGGCTAATTTGCCCAAAGAGATTTTAGTGACGGGAGTCAATGAGGATTTGGTATTTGCTATAGGTAGAAAGCAGATTAACAAAGAGGGCGAGATAACAGCTGCCCACTACTATGCAGCAAGTGAGAATACCAACAGCACCTATCACATCATGATCATAAATGATTAAGGAGATCACTATGCCTGAGAAAATTAAATTATCAAAAGAAGAAAAAGAACAGATTAAGGATGCTCTTAACAAAACTTATCACTATCAGGGAGGAGACATCTGGCAGTTGATAGAGCAGGAGAATATCAAATCCAGGAAGCAAAGATTGATCACGATAGCTGAGATAGTTACTGATGCTCACAATCCTGTTGTTCATGGAGGACTGAAAAGAGAAATCTATGAAAAGTGTTTAGGTAAAGGTATTCTCATACCTATTGCCAAAAAACTTTTCAAGGAGGAAGTATGAAACTAATCAAAAGAAGTTTCAACTTACCAGGACGACTGTGGGAGCGGCTCACTGAGTATATGTATAGGAAGAAACTCAGGAGCAGAAGTGAAGCTCTTATAGAAATCTTGACTAAGTTTTTCGGAAAAAATTAAAAGGAGATAATAAAGATGCCACGACCAAGACACAAAGTTAAAGAAAAGACAGAAGAGGAAATCAATGCTCAGGAGTATGAAGTAAAGATGACTATCACTGGTGCTCAATACCGTGAGATCCTTGAAACACTTGCTCCACTCCCGAGAACAATGTGGATCATCACATTGATCCAGGACAATATGAAACTGAAAGGATAGAAAGATGGAAGACAAACAAAAAATTATTGAGAAGGTAAAGAAGCTCTTTAGGTTAGGTACTTCACCAAATCAGGAAGAGGCTCAGGCAGCAATAGCCAAGGCCAATGAACTCCTGGTGAAGTACAACCTGAAGATGCAAGAGGCTAAGGAGGAAGTCAGTGAGAATATCCGAAAGGATCTTTTCCCTGACGGTAAGACTCCAGAATGGAAAGTAACTCTCTGCAACATGATGGCAAAGCATTACATGGTGTGGTTAGTTGCTAACAAAAAATATGGTTCATCGCACAAATCTTATTTTATAGTAGGATCTGCAGTCAATGTTGAACTGTACTTTTATTCCATAGACTTTCTGCTCAGTACTTACACAAGTCTGTGCCGACAGTTTATGAAAAAGTATCTTAAGGAGACCAGAGAGGCTGGCTTTGAAGTGAATAAGAAGTTCAGAAAGGTAGCCAGGAACTCCTACTGCGATGGACTTAACAGAGGATTATATGTCACCCTGATTAAGCAGCAGAAGGCCAATGACGAAAAGGGTCTGGTGATACGAAGGGCCGATGTTCCTCCGGGGGAAGGCTATGAAAAAGGTAAGGCCAAAAAATCCCGCGGCAAGCAGTTCGATCCCATGGCAACTATGGGCGGCATTGATGATGGAAAGAAAATATCAATCAATCCCGGCGTCAAGAACGAACGAAAGGAAACGGGCGTAAAGCTTCTAAAATAAATTAATAAGGAGAGTAAAGATGACGACAAAAATAATCGACAAGCCTCAGCTTACTGAGGAACAAATTAGAGAGTACTTTGCTGAGACTGGAAAGTTTACAGCTAGGGATATGATGGCATGTCTTAAGTCTCGGTACGCTGGTCAGTATAATGTTGACCTGGCAAAAAGGAATGCAAAGGAAATGGCTGCTCAAATCAAAAAAGTTTTGAAAGGTCAGTATTAAAATAAGAGGAGAATAAAGATGATTACAGAAGAAAGAAAAAAATATTTGAGAGAACAGTTAGAGAGAGGTAACATTGAGGATGCCAGTTGTCCAGGACCGCCACAAGATGGGGCCTGTGAGTTCTGTCCCTCACTTACTTGTCAGGGTCTTAAAGTTAATGGTTCATTTCTCAATGAAGAAGAGATTGAACTTGTTAATGAAATGGTCGAAGAAACAGAAGGCGAAATCGCCGATTCAAAAATATTAATCTAATAAAGGAGATAAAGATGACAGCAACAAAGACAAAGACAAAAACCAATATCAACAGGATAATCACACCTTCAATCAATTGGGGTACTTACATGGCTCCAGTTCATACAAAGATCAATGGAAAGATGGTAGAGCTTCCGAACAAATCAATCATCAGAGATGATACCCACAAGCCTATAGGGCTGGTGAGTGACAGGTATCAAGTGGGTGATCACCGGGAAAACATCTGGGTTGCAGCAGAGGGGCTGATGGAACTCACTAATAAGGTTGATGTCTGGCACCGGGTAGAGAAGGGGAGGATCTACTCTCGCCTCACTATTAACAACATGCCTATCATGAAGAATGTGAAGAATGAAGGTGCTAAGATAGCACTGGATATCTACAACTCCTATGATAAGACCAGGGCATTCGAAATCTCATTCTCTGTCTGGAGGCAGGTATGCTCCAATGGAATGATGGGATTTGCAAAGGTCTCCGGGATGAGAAAGATCCATACAGCCAAGATCAAGACAGCAGAGGTAGTGGATAAGCTGAACGAAGGCATCAAGTACTATCAGAAAGAATACCAGGAGTTCTTCAAGAAGCTCAGGGCCAACAAGCCTATGGAAAGAGAACAGCTGGAAGAACTGTTCAAAGACAGGCTGGTCAAGGAAGCCAGGGAGGCATACAAGCTGGAGTATACCACTACCAAACGGCATGACCTCTGGACTCAGTACAATGCTTTCACCAGGGTCATTTCTCATAATGATAAGGTGAAAGAAAAATATCGCCAGAAGATGTTAAATAAGGTCTCTCAGGCATTCCTGACTGCAGCAGCAACTAAGTAAAGGAGTATCATATGTTAAAGTTTAGTGACGGAATGACATTTGATACCTCAGGACCTTTGAGGGCTATTCATGAAACAGATGGATGGTATGTAGTAGGACAGGGCATGCTTATCCCTGTTCGAAGTAAAGAAGAAGCAGACAAATATATTTTACAAAATAAAAAGGAGAATAAAGATGTTTAGATGCAAACAATGTGGCAAAGTTTCAGAGCCAGGAGAAAAATCTTTTCAGAAGGTGATATCAACCAGATCAAAATCATATACCACTGAGGAGACCACTTACTATCGAGGTGAGCCTTTTACAAAGACAAAGATATTAGGTAGAGGCACTGAGATAGCAAAAGAGATCCAGGTCTGCGAAGACTGTTCTGAAAAAAAATAGGAGGATAATAAAGATGAGGATAATCGAATACCCCTCAACGTTTGCTTATCCCTATAAGATAGCAAATGACCAGGGAGTGATTATCAAACACTGCGCCACCAAAGAGGAAGCAGAAAAGATAGTCCCTCCCCCCAAAAAGAAATCAGAAGATAAATAACTTCTGATCATAGCCTGTGTGGTTAGCCTTAGTGGTTACCTGCACAGGCTTTTTTGTAGCTTACAAAAGTAAACAATTTTCTGACGACTAGGTCTTACAAAAGTAAACAAGAAAATCGTCGAAGACCTATTCCATTCTGAGAGACCTTAGGGTATAATATCTCACCATGGAAATTAATTTCAATTACTCAGCTAATTTGTCGAAATCGACAAAGGCAGCTGATTCAAAAAAACTTCCAATATCTATTATTCCTAATATACCAACTAAAGACAGGGTCAATGATACCATTCACCTTAAAGCCTTTCAGGATGCAGCTTGCAGATCAGAGTTTTTACAAGAAGGGATTATAGATTATGATCATCAATCAGTCAGAGGGAAGACTGCATTAGAAAAATCCCTAGCTATCATTGGGCAACCTGAAGATCTTTATATTGATGAAGATGATATGGTTCCTGTATGTGATGCCTACCTCTTCAGAGGTAATGAATATGTCAAGAAATCTATTGAGCCTGCACTGGAAAATGAATCAACAGTCTTTGGAGCATCAGTAGGTGGTAAGATTCTCAAATCAGCTCTCAAGAATCCTGTGGCTAAGTCCTCAGGAAAAAATATTTTTAAAATCAGACTTAAACATATCGCTATCTGTCCTCTTCAGAATGCAATCCACGGAGGGACTACTGTAAGGCTAAGGAAGTCAGCAGCAGAAGACGGGGAAGATTTCGAAAATACTATTGAATTCAAAAGTGTTGATGATATGTTTAAGTCCTTTGATCAGTATGACGAGCTGGAGAAGGCCCTGGTTGCAGGAGCAGCCACTGACATTTCTGGACTCTCTGGAGGGCAGGTGCTTCAGCCGCAATCCCTTGAAGGGAATATTGCTAAGCTAGTCCTGCCTTTCTTTTTGGAGTCAGTAGTTAATGGGCATGTGAGTAACACACAGCATGCTTATAAAAGTTATCTGAAGCGTAAAGGTTTAAACGATAAAATATCTAATAAGCTCATTAGACTGGTTGCTACTAACGTAGACAAGATAGCTAATGTGGTCTTATAAATTTATAGGAGAAAGAAAACAAATGAATAAGATCAAACTTTTCTTCTCCCTTATTATGTTCCTGCTCACTCCCTTTATTGGGTTTGAGGACACAGGCGATGATGACGGAGAAACAAAAACGATTGATGATGCCTTAGACGGTTTGAATAAGGTTCTGAAGTCGAAAACGAACAATGAAGTTCGTGAAATGTTAAAAGATCCCGACACTCGTAACATGATTATGAAAGCCATCGATGAAGAAGAAGGCGAAGATGATGATGACGAGGAAGAAGAAGAAGAAGCACCCGCCATGAAGAAAAAAAAGAAAGCCAAAGCAATGAAGAAATCCACTGCTGCCGCTGCTGAAGATCTAGACAATATCATTGATGACAATGAAGAAGTCATTGATGCTGTTCCTGTTCTCCAGGCTCTTACTGGCACTATGCAGACCATTATCAAATCAATCGATAAGATTGAATCCAAGATCAATGACTCCCTGCAGAAATCAGAAAGGCAGGCAGAAATAACTGAAGCTCTGGCTGAGGTTGTGTCTGAGCAGGCTG
>Ga0180437_10009824_pt1 | contig 11767 bp, 11 predicted proteins | sample SS_ome_4_FD_132410 | JGI IMG/M metagenome (GOLD analysis project Ga0180437, IMG submission 132410) | Hypersaline lake sediment archaeal communities from the Salton Sea, California, USA - SS_3_D_1 metaG | ecosystem: Environmental > Aquatic > Non-marine Saline and Alkaline > Hypersaline >... | reverse complement strand
TCATCAATACCATTGGACTTTATTATGTCAAATATCCTGTCAATCTGCCTATCGCCCAGTCGCTCATAAAATTTCCGAGCCCAGTAGCCTATCTTCAATTCCCGTCCTAGCTTCCGTTTCCACTCTCGCTCATAGTTAGCCAGCCCCTTAGCCGACAGGTCATCTCTCTCCAGTGCTCTATTTAAATTGTTAGCTGCGATGTCAGCACACAGCAAACCATAATAGATTCCGCCATTGGTGGTTGGCTTCACCTGTCCCGCCGCTGTCCCCACCACTATCAGCCGCTCACCATGGGTTCTGGCCAGCGGTTCTAGCGGAATCCCCCCATAGCGCAGCTCAGCCTCAGCCGAAACTATTTTCCCCTGAGCCAGCAGTGATGCCATAAACCTTTTTAGATAAAGCCCTGGACTCCGCCGTGACAGTAGCCCTACCCGAGCCATCCGGGGTGAGGTTGGCACCAGCCAGCCAAAGAAGCCAGGAGCTATCTCCTGACCAAAGTAGACCTCTGTCTCATCCACCCCAACCGTCTCCACCTCAGCTTGGGCTCCGATAGCAAAATCACCAACCTTACCCAAACCCAGCTTCTGAGCCAGTCTCGAGCCAAAACCAGTGGCAATAATTACCACCCTTGCCTCGAAGTCTAACCCTTCTCCTTGACGAGTTACCTCAATTCTAACCTTATCATCGCCAACCTCTATATTGTTAACCAGGCTATTTAACACATATTCCGCCCCGGCCTTCTGAGCCTGGCTACTCATAGCCACATTAAACGCCGGTCGGTCTATAATATAAGCTTGGGTTTCCTCTCGCCACAATTTGAGCCACTTTCCTGAAGGTGAAAATAGCCTAGCACTGTTTGCCTCCCTCAGAATAACACCGTCATCAATGGCAAAAGAGCTAATATACTCCCTGCCGATAATACCAGTACAGCAAACCGGCTCTCCCAGTGTTCTCTTCTGCTCCAGCACCACTACCCCATGCCCTGCCCCAGCCAGCCTGTACGCCACATAGCTGCCTACTGGTCCACCACCGATAACTACTACATCATATTGTTTCAATCTCTACCTCAGAAAAACAACCTGATATCACCGCCCAGGATATCTATGCCCCTAATTCAGAGTGGATACGGAGAAACCTCATCAGGTTATCGCGGGTAATCAGCCCGATAACTCTACCCTCACTTACTACCGGCATCTGGTTTATATCATTCTCATCCATCTCCTCCAGTATGCTTAGTGCATCCTGGTCAGGATGGGTGACTTTTACCCTCTCCACCGGGGTCATTATCTCTCCGACCGGAGTCATCTCCCAATTTTGTTGAGCAACAGCTTTGATATCATTTAATGTCAGAATCCCCTTTACCCCTTCTTCATCAGTTATCAGGAAAAGAGAGCACCCCCTGGTGAAGACATACTCCTGAACCAGCTGGCTGATGGTAAAATTTGACGGAATCAGGGGACAGTCAGGAATCATTACCTGGGAAGCGTTAACCCCGCGGAGGGCTTCACGCCATTGAGACTGTTGATAACTGGCGGAGGCAGTTTTTGCCAGGAACCAGCCGATAAAGACCAGCCACAGACCAGAAAACCAGGCACGAAACATCATTAAGATGCCACCGGCAATGAACAGGTAGCCTACGCCCCGCCCTACCTGGGTTGCCACTCGGGTAGAGAGCTTATAGTTGCCAGTAACGCGCCACATGATGGAACGGAATACCCGCCCGCCATCTAAAGGGAAGCCTGGAATCAGATTGAACACTGCCAGTACCACATTCACCTGAGCCAGCCAGGAAGCCATAGCCATTACAGGCCCACTTATCCCCCGACTTAACAGCCAGAGGAGGCCGAACAACATACCCAGTGCCAGGCTACAAGCCGGACCGGCGACTGCCATCTTTAGCTCAGCGCTTGCCTTGGTTGCCTCTTTAGTTATCTGAGCGATACCACCAAAGACAAAAAGGGTGATGTTCTTCACCGGGATGCCGTTGACCCGGGCAACAAGGCTGTGAGCCAGCTCATGGGCTACTACCGAGGCAAAGAATAGCAGACTGGAGACTAAGCCTATAACCCAGTAGGCTAACCGACTCCAGTCAGGATAATAAACGGGGAAGTAGTACCATGATAATGATACAGTTATCAGAATAAATACTATGAACCAGCTGTAGTGCAGTCTGAACGGTATGCCAAAGACCTTGCCCAAATTAAACGCGCTACCCATTTTCACCGAGATACTTCTAGCTGCTGCAGAATCTCTAGGGCAACCTCAGCCGCCCGTTTTCCGGAGAGGAGCATGCCACCGAAGATGGGGCCCATCCTGGGGGTGCCACAAACAGCATTAGCCGCCATGCCCGCCACAATCAAGCCAGGATAGACTTCTCTGGTATTCTCCATTATCTTACTTTCCGCCACCTCAGCCCACATCGACCTCTCCCCCATTATCCCACCCCCCTCCGTCCTCAGCCTGCCACCAAGTTTATCCACCACTATGTGGCAAATTTCACTGGGATGGCCAGTAGCATCTATCACTACCTTGGAGCGTATGGACAGGGGGTCAACATGCAATTTGGCTAAAGTAACCGCGCTCCAGTTCAATACCAGACCAGTTATCCTGTCACCTTCCCTAATCATAACATCCTCGATGCTTATCAAATTGAATATCTTGGCTCCCGCCTGAACAGCCTTAAGGCAAATAGCTGAGGATGCCTCCACCGAATCAGCAGTATAGTAGCCCGTTTCATACTCTCTGGTTCTGACACCAAATTCGTCCAGTATCGCCCTGCCTGCCTCCTGCACCACGATGGTATTGAACATCATCCCCCCACCGAGCATACCACCACCAGGGCGAAGGTTTCTCTCAAAAATTACTGTTTTAATTCCCTTTTTCGCCAGATAGTAAGCTGCGGTCATGCCGGCGGGACCAGCACCACCGATAGCTACCCCAACATCCATAACCTCCTTGAACTCTTTCATAAAGCTTTCGGTTATGGCTCGGGATATGGTTACATCATCAAGTTGCATCTATCTCTCCATTTTAATACATTAACACCTGGCCGACTTAACCCCCAAAAACTTCTCCACCAACTCCATGGCGCAGTACTGCCCGCACATACTGCAAGCTGACCCGGCAGAATTATGCTTACTATGGAACTGCCGAGACCGCTCAGGGTCCAAGGAAAGCCTGGCTTGCTCTTCCCAGTCGAGCTTCTTTCGTGCCATAGACATCTTCAAGTCCCACTGACTGGCACCCTTCACCCCTTTAACTATATCACCGGCATGAGCAGCAATACGCGAGGCTATCACCCCCTGCCTTACATCCTCAGGGTCAGGTAGAGAGAGGTGCTCGGCGGGGGTAACATAGCATAGAAAATCGGTGCCAGCAGCGGCAGCAATAGCCCCACCGATAGCTCCGGTAATATGGTCATAACCAGCAGCAACATCGGTCACCAGTGGGCCCAGCACATAGAAAGGAGCCCCCTTACAGATAGCCTTCTGTAATTGGACATTGGTCTCGATTTGATTCAGGGGCAGGTGCCCCGGACCCTCAACCATTACCTGAACCCCAGCCTGCTGAGCTCGGTCTACCAGCTCCCCTAAGGTGAACAGCTCCTGTAGTTGAGCCCGGTCGGTGGCATCAGCCAGACTACCAGGGCGCATCCCATCACCAAGGCTCAGGGTCACATCAAACTCGCCAGCTATTTCCAGCAACCGGTCATACTGCTCATAAAGGGGGTTTTCACGCTCATTATGGAGCATCCAGCCGATTAAGAAAGCTCCCCCTCGAGAAACAACATCAGCCACCCTTCCCTGCTGCTTAAGCTGGGCAATGGCTGACTGGGTCACGCCACAATGCACCGTTATGAAATCAACACCGTCCCGGGCGTGTTGCTCAATCACAGCGAACAGGTCATCAATAGTCATTCTAACTATGGCACCATGTCTACCTATGGCCTCAATCCCGGCCTGGTAAATGGGCACGGTTCCTATGGGTAATGGGCTGGAGGCAATAATAGTCCGCCGAATAGCCGATATATCACCACCGGTGGATAAATCCATAACAGTATCTGCCCCTGAGTCAGTAGCCACCCGCAGCTTTTCCAGTTCGGTATCAATATTGCCAAAGTCGGAGGAGGTTCCGATATTGGCATTGACCTTGGTGCGTAGCCCCCGACCTATCCCACAAGGAGCAAGGTTTATATGATTGACATTCGCCGGAATTACTATCGTCCCCCCAGCCACGCCCTGCCGAACAAATTCAGCATCTACTCCCTCATGCTGAGCCACCGCCACCATTTGTGGTGAAGTACTACCTGCCCTTGCCCATTCCAGTTGAGTCATATCCACCTCACAAAAAACAAAGACCAAGGGTTTCGGCTATCAATATAAGACCCCTGGTCCAATCTAGTGCCGCTTCCCTACGCTCGCGTTACCGAGATCAGGTTCACAGGGTTGGCATCAACTACCTCTCAGCCTCTGAGCACCCCTAGCGGTTAACCTAATTCAATTTGTATTAACTATAACACAGACCTACCTAAAACGCAAACCGTCATCAATCTTCACCTGTTTACAGCAACAATGATATAATTCTATTATGCAAAAGCTTAACGGTGGGGCTAAAAAATTGGGGCTACATCTTACTCCAGATCAGCTTAAGCAGTTCGATATTTATTACCACGAGCTGGTGGACTGGAACCAACGAGTAAACCTTACTGCCATAACCGACTACGAAGAGGTGCAGATAAAGCATTTCCTTGATTCTCTTACCGTGACCCTGGCCTGGCAGCAACCAGCAGTTAATACCGATTTCCGTCTTATTGATGTCGGCACCGGTGCTGGCATACCAGGATTACCACTTAAGATTCTTTTCCCCGGTATAAGACTGGTGCTGCTCGATTCCACAGCTAAAAAAACAGACTTTTTACACCACCTCAAAAATAAACTGGGGCTGGATAATGTTGAAATTGTGGTTGGTCGGGCTGAGGAAATTGCCCACCAGACTCAATACCGGGAGCAGTTCGACATGGTGCTTTCCCGGGCTGTTGCCTCCCTGCCAACCCTTGTTGAATTAACCCTGCCCTTCTGCACTATTGGCGGTATCTTCATTTCCCAGAAAAAGGGGTCTATAGACCCGGAATTGAGCCAGGCAAACAAGGCGATTAACCTGTTGGGCGGGCACTTACGAGAGATAAGAAAGATTGACTTAAAAGAGTTTACTGAAGAGCGCCAGTTAATAATAATCGATAAGGTATTGCCCACACCCCCGCAATACCCCCGCCGCCCGGGGATGCCAGTAAAGAGACCAATCCTTGATAAACAATCTAAACAATAGTAAAATATATTTATGAAAAGTTGTGATATTGGTGGAGGGCAAGGAGACGGATATGGAAAGCGGGACGTGGAAGGTTAAGACCGGGCTGGCTCAGATGCTGAAAGGCGGGGTGATTATGGATGTAATCAACGCCGAGCAAGCCAAGGTTGCCCAGGAGGCTGGCGCCTGTGCCGTGATGGCACTGGAGAGGGTCCCTGCCGATATTCGTTCTGCCGGCGGTGTAGCCCGTATGGCTGACCCCACCATCATTGAAGCCATTATGAAGGCAGTTTCCATACCGGTGATGGCTAAGTGCCGCATCGGTCACTTTGTGGAGGCTCAGGCGCTGCAAGCCCTCGGTGTAGATTTTATTGACGAGTCTGAAGTGCTTACCCCCGCTGACGAAAGCCACCACATCTGGAAGCACGACTTTAAAATCCCCTTTGTCTGTGGTTGCCGCGACCTTGGTGAAGCCCTGCGCCGTATCGGCGAAGAGGCAGCTATGATTAGAACCAAAGGTGAGGCTAGCACCGGTAATATTGTCGAAGCAGTAAGACACATGCGGGCGGTAATGGATGGCATCCACAAACTGGCAAATACACCTCAGGACGAGCTGATGGCACTGGCTAAGGAAATGGGGGCACCCTTTGAACTGGTAGCCGAGATACATGAGACAGGGACACTACCGGTGGTTAATTTTGCCGCTGGTGGGGTGGCTACCCCCGCCGATGCCGCCCTGATGATGCAGCTAGGAGCTGAAGGCGTCTTCGTTGGCTCCGGCATATTTAAATCCAGTAACCCCGACGCTAGAGCCAAGGCTATTGTTAAAGCCACCACCCACTTCCAAGACCCCGAAATCATCGCTGAGGTCTCCAAAAACCTGGGCGAAGCTATGCCCGGGTTGGAGTTAAAGCAGATTCCTGCTGAAGAGCTACTGGCACCCAGAGGGTGGTAACATGAAAATAGGTGTCCTTGCCTCGCAGGGAGCCTTTGCCGAGCATATAGCGATACTGAACCAGCTGAAGGTAGAAGCTTTGCCCATCCGCCTCCCCCGAGAACTTACTGGCCTGGATGGGCTAATCATTCCTGGAGGAGAAAGCACATCTATCAGCAAGTTAATGCTAGATTACAACCTGATGGATGAAGTAAGAAATCTAGCCAGGAACGGGTTACCGATACTCGGAACCTGCGCTGGTATGATACTTCTAGCCAGCAAGGTCTCAGACTTAAATATAGAACCAATAGGAGCCATGGATATAACGGTTAGACGCAATGCCTTCGGCCGGCAAATAGATAGCTTTGAGACCGAGCTTTCAATGCCCGTACTGGGGGAAAAACCCTTCCCCGGGATATTCATCAGGGCTCCGTTAATTGAGGAGTCAAATAGTAAAGTAGAAATACTAGCCAGGTTAAATGGGGGCACCGCCGTCGCCGCCAGGCAGGGGAAGCTACTAGCCTCTGCTTTTCACCCCGAATTGACCAACGACCTGAGATTCCACCAATATTTTATAGATATTGTGAGCGGACACAACAAGGTTGGATTAGAGTAAGTATAGGGGGAGGGAGTTTTGCAAAAGGTAATCACCGATGACCTTGACGCTTTACTTGCCATTCTGCCACCACATATCCGTCAGCCATTATGTCAACAAAAGGATAGTCGTGAGCTTTTAGAGATAGTCCTCGACCTGGGCCGTCCCCCTAAGGCTCGTTTTCTCCACCGGGAGGTAGTCCTCGAACCCAAGGAAGTCAGCGAGCAGGATATTGAGTATGTAGCTTCCCGTATCAGTGCCTTCGGAGATGACAACCGGGCCGGGATTGAACGCACTTTACATCGTATCTCGGCTATCCGCAACCGTGAGGGGCGTATCGTTGGGCTTACCTGCCGTGTGGGCAGAGCCGTTTTTGGTACCATAAAAACTATTGAAGACCTAGTTCAATCAGGCAAGAGTGTCCTACTGCTAGGTCGACCAGGGGTAGGCAAAACCACGATGCTGCGCGAGGTCTCAAGGGTACTGGCCGATGACCTCAACAAACGGGTTATCATTGTCGATACCTCAAATGAAATTGCCGGCGATGGTGATATTCCTCACCCTGCCATTGGGCATGCCCGGCGGATGCAGGTAACCACCCCCACCAGGCAACACGCAGTAATGATTGAAGCCGTGGAAAACCACATGCCTGAGGTAATTGTCATCGATGAAATTGGCACCGAGCTTGAAGCTCAGGCAGCTCGGACTATTGCTGAGCGCGGGGTCCAGCTTGTCGGCACCGCCCACGGCAACACCCTGGAAAACCTGATGATGAACCCTACCCTCTCTGATCTTATCGGCGGTATTCAGTCGGTAACCCTGGGCGATGAAGAAGCGAAAAGAAGGGGCACACAGAAGTCCATACTGGAGCGGGTGTCACTGCCCACCTTCGATATTGTGGTTGAAATTCAGGACTGGGACAAGGTAGCTATTCACCCTGATGTCGGCGAGGCGGTTGATGCTATCTTGCGGGGTCAACCGGCAGCTATCGAGACTCGCTGGCTTGATGAGAATGGAGAGACCAGAGTAGAAAAAGTAGAGCCAGCCGCCAGGGCCAGAGAAATAAACAAAACCAAGCCGCAGGTCAAGGGAAACAACCTACCCCGGCTTTACCTCTTCGGCATAAATCGGGGACGACTGGAGCAAACGGCAAAAGAGATGCGATTGAGCCTGGATATAGTCAGCAGCCTAGATGATGCCAACCTGTTTATAACCTCTAAAAACTACTATCGACGAAAGCCACAAAAGATCAGGGATGCCGAAGCAGCCAACCTGCCTACCTATGTCCTCAAGAGTAACACCCCGCCTCAAATCAGGCAGATGCTAGGTACTATCTATACCACAGACAAGTCAGACTCCCTTAAGCTCGCCCTTAATGAGGCAGAAGAAGCCGTTAGCCGGATAAAGAACGGTGAGGAATCAGCAGAACTCAGCCCCCAGAGCGCCTATATTCGGCGCCTTCAGCACCTGATAGCCGAGAGAAATGACCTCGCCTCCCAAAGCACGGGCAAGGAACCTGAGAGAAGAGTGAGGATTTATAGAGAGTAAAAAAGAATAAATAAAGGGATTAAAAGGGGCGAAGCCCCTTTTAAACAATCACTCCCTCTCCCCTTCCTAATGGGAGAGGGATAAAGGGTGAGGGGTTATTAAGAATTATGTCTCTATTCATCACCTTTGAGGGTGGGGAGGGGTCTGGCAAAAGCGTCCAAGCTAGGGCGCTATACAGAAGGCTATCCAAGCTATCCACTCCAGCACTGCTGACTCATGAACCAGGGGGGACTCCATTGGGGAACAGGCTTGGTCGCTGGCTGAAATGGTCTCAGGACAAGGGTATCTCACCACTGACCGAGCTACTGCTGTTTAATGCTTGCCGCGCTGAACTGGTAACCAGAGTAATCAAACCCAACCTGGAAAGTGGGAAGGTAGTTATCTGTGACCGCTACGCCGACTCGACTACTGCCTATCAAGGCTATGGACGGGGACTGAATCTGGAAACGGTCCAGGCAATTAATCATGCTGCCACCGGTGGATTAAAGCCTCACCTGACCGTTCTGCTGGACATATCGGTAGAGGAAGGGCTGGGTCGCAAAAGAGCTCAAAAACAAGACCGCTTTGAGGGTGAGGATATTGGCTTTCATCAAAAGGTGAAAGAGGGTTACCTCAAACTGGCAGGTGGTGAGCCGGAGCGATGGCTGGTAATAGATGCCACCCAGTCTAAAGAGAAGATAGCCAAGATTATCTGGCAAAGGATAAGCCAGATGCTTCCGAGACAAAGAGGATGAGGTTGACAGATAAGCTCCGGATACCATCCCTTGCCGAGGAAAAAGTGCTTGAGGCGCAGGGCTACCATCATATTGCTGGCATTGATGAAGTCGGTCGCGGTGCCCTGGCCGGCCCGGTAGTAGCTGCCGCCGTCATCCTGCCCTATCCTGTAGATAACCCCTGGCTTGCCCAGGTAAAAGATAGCAAACAGTTGAGCCCAGCCAAGCGTGAGTTTCTGTTCTACCACATCCATGAAACAGCCATCTCAATAGGTATTGGTATGGCTCCCAGTGAGGTAATAGATACTCAGGGTATAGTCAGGGCAACACGGCTGGCGATGAAGTTAGCCGTAGACCGTCTTTCACCGCCACCCCAGTCTCTACTCATCGACTATATGCTTCTTCCCGAGGTGCCGCTACCCCAGAAAGGGATAACTAACGGGGACAGCCTGTGCCTGTCTATTGCCTGTGCCTCCATCATGGCTAAGGTAGCTCGAGACCACCTGATTATAGAGCTTGATAAAGTTTATCCTGGCTATGGATTGGCTCAACACAAAGGCTACGGCACCAGGGAGCACCTTGCCTGCCTCCACCGACTGGGACCATGCCCTATCCACCGCCAGTCCTTCAGACCGGTGAGGGATATAACCCGTCAAGAGAAATGAAACGAAGAGATACCGGCATCCTCGGGGAAAAGCTGGCCAAGGATTTCCTTAAAAAGCGAGGCTACCATATCAGGGAAACCAATTACCGCTGCCCTGAGGGTGAAATTGATATCGTAGCCACGGACAAAGATTATCTGGTCTTCGTTGAGGTGCGGACTAAAACCAGTCTGGAGTTCGGTAGCCCTGAAGAGTCAATCACGCCAACCAAGAAGGAAAGGTTAAAGGCGACGGCATCTCGCTACCAGCAAAGTCACAGTAATTTGCCCCCATTATGGCGTATTGATGTGGTGGCAGTAGAGCTGAACCCAAAAGGAGGGGTGTCACGGATTGAGCTTATCGAAAATGCAGTAAGCGGAGACTGAGGGCGGAAAGATTGTCTATCCCCCCTTACCCCTCATCCCTCTCCCCTCTCCCCTTAATAAACACCCCGGCTAATTCCCTTTACCTCCCAATCTGGCTGTGTTAGAATGAACTGCTAGGAAATACAAGCATGACTTCACCGGAAGCAATATCAAGACAAACACGACGTATTATTGATGCTAACCTGAACCGCATTGGTGAGGGGCTCCGCCTCCTTGAGGACATAGCCCGCTTGGCGCTCAATGATGCCACCCTAACTCAGCAACTGAAAACAATGCGACATGAGATACTGAAGGGTGACTGGTCATTCCATCAACAGTTCCTAAACGCTCGAGACTCGGAGGGTGATGTTGGTATTACCATCGAAGTACCGGGGGATGAGAAACAGAGAGGACTACCAATAGCAGTAATGGCTAACGCCAGAAGGGTTCAGGAATCACTGAGAATCCTGGAGGAGGTAGCTAAGATTCCCGATGCTACTCCTCAATTAGATTCAGAAAAGTTCAAACAGGCGCGGTTTAATCTCTACACCATAGAGCAAAATTTACTGTCCCGGCTACTGCGCCAGGATAAAGTAACCCGTATACCCGGGCTCTACGTCATTATAGATACCCAGGCCCTGGAGGGGCGCAGTCATATTGAGGTTGCCCATCAGGTAATCCGGGGCGGGGCTAAGACAATTCAGCTACGGGATAAACTGCTAAGTAGAAGGGAACTGCTATTTATAGCTCAGCAGCTAAAGAAGCTGTGTACCGAGCATAATGTGCTTTTTATAATGAATGACTACCTTGATTTAGCCCTGACTGCTGATGCCGATGGGCTACATCTGGGACAGGATGACCTCCCTTTGCCCCTAGCCCGCAAACTGCTGCCCATGGATAAAATCCTGGGCATCTCGGTGACCACTTTAGACCAGGCTGTTGCTGCTGAATCTGAAGGGGCTGACTATATTGCTGTCGGCTCAATGTACCCCACCACCTCCAAAGAAACGGCAAAGGTGGTTGGATTAGAAACACTACGACAAATCAGGCAGGCAGTAACCTCACCCCTGGTTGCTATTGGCGGCATCACCAAGGATAATGCCGCTGAGGTTATGGCTGCCGGTGCTGACGCGGTAGCAGTAATCAGTGCTATCATCCAAGCAAAGGTTCCGGAAGAAGCAGCACGGCAAATAGTAACCAGAATTGAAGCACAATAATGGGTAGATTAACCGATAATTTAGATTCGATTGCGGAGCAGATTCGGCTGGGCTTCACCGCCAAAGATATGGCTAGAGAAAAGGCGTTACCGCTATGTCGTGAAGTAATTCGCCACTCCAGCCAGGCTATCCGTGCCGTGCATCGCCAGGAGTTTAACCAGGCTAAACAATTGCTCCAATCAGCTCGCAAACTCCTTGACCAGGCGGAGCAGGCGGTTAATGAGTATGGTGAGCTTGGTAACACCGGCTTTATTAGAGATGCACAGAAGGAGTTCGCTGAAGGAAGTATCACCCTTGCCCTGGTAACAGGAAACCAGCTTCCTGGCCCTGGTGAACTACATGTTGACGCTGCCGCCTACTTGAACGGACTCGGCGAAGCTGTCGGCGAATTAAGGCGTTACCTCCTGGATAGTATGAGACGGGGTGACCTATCGCGAGGTGAGGAACTAT
>Ga0180437_10009823_pt1 | contig 11768 bp, 12 predicted proteins | sample SS_ome_4_FD_132410 | JGI IMG/M metagenome (GOLD analysis project Ga0180437, IMG submission 132410) | Hypersaline lake sediment archaeal communities from the Salton Sea, California, USA - SS_3_D_1 metaG | ecosystem: Environmental > Aquatic > Non-marine Saline and Alkaline > Hypersaline >... | reverse complement strand
TTTTCAGGAGCCTCGAGGCGCTTGTAGTGATTGTAAACAGCCACGGAAAGGATTTTTTTCGCATGTTCCTGCTCTATCACATATTGGTCCAAACTCGCCTTGATCGCAGAAGGTGTGGGAAACTCCCCTTTGTTGCGGGTTTCAACCTCCTTTTCATACTCCTCTTCAATGATCTCATTGCACAGTTCAATACACTCATCGCAAATGTAGACCGCCGGCCCGGCAATAAGCTTCTTGACTTCTTCCTGACTTTTGCCGCAAAACGAACACCTCAGACCATCAGCGTCTACACCTCTTCGTTTGGCCATGGGCTCCTCCCAATATATCTTCTATGATTACCTTGAGTTTCCTTTGTTTTGAGATTCGCAGCTTCTCTGGCTCCCCTTCCCAGGGGGACTCAGGTGGGGTAAAAGGCCGCCCCCTCCTTACAGCGTGTCACCTCTTGCATTATAATAACACTTCGGCAAAAGGGCAATGCAAAAACCGAACCTTTTTCCACCCCAAAGGGTCAATGGGAATGGCTGAATCAAGGCAACCGGTCGGAATCACTTCTCCTTGTCCGTGGCTTCGCCTTCCCGCTGGGCGATCACATGATCCACGATGCCGTACTCCTTGGCCTCCTGTCCGCTCATGAAGAAGTCTCGATCCGAGTCGCTGCGGATCCTTTCAATGTCTTGATGGGTGTGGAAGGCAAGGATTTCATTCAAAGATTCACGCATCCTCAGGATCTCCTTTGCCTGAATCGCCACGTCTGACGCCTGCCCCTGAAAGGATCCCATGGGTTGATGAATAAGGATCCTGGCATTGGGCAGTGCATAACGCTTCCCCTCTGCGCCAGCCGCCAAGAGCACTGCGCCCATGCTGGCTGCTTGGCCCATACACAGCGTACATATATCAGGTTTGATGTAGCGCATCGTGTCATAGATGGCCAGGCCGGCCGTCACCAAACCGCCCGGTGAGTTGATATAGAAATTAATGTCCTTGTCCGGGTCTTCAGATTCCAAGAAAAGCAACTGGGCAATCAGAAGATTGGCAAGTTCGTCATTTACGTGTGTTCCGAGAAAAATGATCCGGTCTTTTAAAAGCCTCGAGTAAATGTCATAGGCTCTTTCCCCACGACTGCTCTGTTCAATAACCATTGGAATTAGCGGCATTACAATTTTCTCCTTAGGCGTCCTTATTGTTGGGTCTATGCTGTCTCTCGGCCCTCTGGGGGCTCCGTCTCCACGGCCTCCCCTTGGGCCTCAATTTTCTCAATATCGCTTTTTGCCGTAATATGCCTGACGGCCTCCTTTTCCAGGATCTTCTGCTCAAAAACCTGGTAAGAATTGCTGTAACTGTCATGGAATTGCTTTATTGTGTCAATTGGTTGACCCATGGCCTCGGACAAATCTGCATAGGCCTGGTCCACGAGTTCGTCTGTCACGGCGATCTCTTCCTGCTCAATCACTTTCTGCAGCAGCAGGTACTCTCGAACCTTTTTTTCAGCAACTGGCTGAAATTTGGCAGAAAGCCCCTCTAGGGTCTGGCCCGATTGCTCCAACGACATGCCTCTTTGGGCCATGGCGTTCTGGGCATCCACGACCAAGGCCGAGAGCTCTTCCTCCACCAGTCCCTCAGGCAACTCAAAATCAGATTGCGCCACCAGCGTGTCAATGACGTCCTCACGGAGTTGCCTCTCAGACTGCATCTCGTATCTCCGTTCCAGCCCCTTCTTGATCGTCTCCTTTAGCGCCTCCAGTGTCTCGTACTCTCCAACGCTTTTGGCAAAGGTGTCATCCATTTCAGGCAAGACTTCTTCTTTGATCTCCTTTAGGAAGACCTTAAAACCAACCTCCAGGCCAGCCAAGTCCTTGTTGTAATAGTCCTCTGGAAAAGAGACATCGAACTCCGTCGCACTATTTGGTTCCATTCCTACAAGCGCCTGGTCAAAATCTTCTAATATGCGCCCTGATCCCACCTCCACCTGAAAGTTCTCTGTCTTGCCGGCTGCTTCAAATGCTTTGCCGTCCCTAAACCCCTCATAGTCTATGATGACGATATCTCCATTTCGAACAGCCCGCTTCTCCTCAACGGTTTTTAACTCAGCGTTCTGTTTCTGGAGCATCTTCAATTGGGTCTCAATCTCTTCGTCCGTGACGGTGTGAACCCTCTGCTTGAACTTCAAACCGGCCAGATTCAAGTCCTCAATAACAGGGCACACTTCCACGGTCACTGAATAGTGATAGGGATGACCCTTTTCAAGATCCTGTCGGTCAATGGCGGGTTCTCCAAGGGGCACCAACTCGGCTTCACGCAACGCCTCACCATAGGAACTTTGGATCAGTTGTCCAGAGACGTCAGCATGTACTTCATTGGCGAACCGTCTCTCCAAAATCGCACGGGGCACCTTGCCCGGCCGAAAGCCTTTGATGCTTGCCTGGTTCTTGAGCGTCCCATAGGCCTTCTCCACTTCCCTGGTGACATCCTCTTCAGGAATCTCCACGTGGAGGGTTTTCTTCACTGTGCTGATGTCTTCAACATGGACTTTCATGAAATTCCTTTCCAATACCATCCACTTGGTGCGAGAGGCGGGATTTGAACCCGCAAGGCACGAAGCCGCTGGATCCTAAGTCCAGTGCGTTTGCCAATTTCGCCACTCTCGCCCAAAGAGAATTGATTTTTCCCGCAAGAAGTACTATTCCCCACGTTGATCAGTCATGACTGCCTCTGTGGCCAGAGGGGGCTGGTGTGCGTTTTTGATTTACAGATGACCATTTTCTCGTAAGGTCACGGAAAACAAGGAGTTGCGCAGTGATTTGCCTTGTGTGGCGGAGAAAAGAGCCCTTGATGGATGAAATCAGGTAACTTCTTGCCAACACAAGAGATTGACACGTTTGCCAAATGCCCCTCTAAACTCTGGAAAATAGAACAAAATTCAGCTTTTGTCAAGGGGAATTCGGCCAGAGGCCCCGCTCGGAAAGCTGCCCGACCATGTATATTCGGCCAATGAGGTCACAGAAAAGATATGCCCTGCTTTTTATTTTGGCCATGTCTGTCTCTTTCGCGGGCAAGGCATGGGCACAGGACCCATCTTCTTTACCAGGCCTCCCGGGCCGCAAGGTCATTGTCCTGGACCCAGGGCATGGCGGTCATGACTACGGTGCTGTCGGACCATCCGGTCTGGCCGAGAAGACGGTGGCCCTGAACCTGGCCAGAAAGCTAAGAGAGACCCTGGCTAAAGACTACGCTGTACACGTGACCCGTGACGGGGACTACTGGCTCAACATTGAAAGCCGCACGGCCATAGCAAACCACCACAGGGCAGATCTCTTTGTGAGCCTCCACACAGGGGGAAGTTCACATCACAAGGCCCGAGGCATGGCCGTTTTTTCTTACGGCCCCGGCCAAGGACTGGCCTTACAGGAAGTGGCGCCGGTGGCAGTAACTGGGGAAAGATTGCGCCCCTGGGATCGTGTCCAATGGATCCACAGGACCAAGAGCAAGCTCTTGGCAAAACTTGTCCATAGCCACCTGCTTGCACGATTAAACCCTATCGATAGGGGCATTCATGAAACCCCCTGCTTGGTTCTCAGGGGGGCGGACATGCCGGCCATTCTCATCGAAGCAGGTTACGTAAGCCATCCTGAGGAAGAGAAGGAACTCAACGACCCTGAAATCATCACCACTCTTGCCGAAGCCATTGGTCAAGGGCTCAGGGCCTTTTTCCGACAAACCAATAGTGATGAAGTCTCAAGAAGTCAGCCTTTACGAATCTATCAGTAGTTGCATCCATGAAAAAGGCATGATAGAAGGAGGAATTGATTCGGGGCGTGGCGCAGCCTGGCAGCGCGCCTGCTTTGGGAGCAGGAAGTCGGAGGTTCAAATCCTCTCGCCCCGACCAAAAAATCAAGCACTTAGGCGGCTTCGCCAGGGTGCTTTTTTGTTCCTGAAGGGCTGTTTTGTTCCCTATTTATTCCCCACTCCTCCCGGACCTACAAGATCTCATCATATAACTACTTGATATTACGTCAGCCATCTTTCCCCGGAAAAGAGCACCTGGAACCACATCTAACAATATTCCTTTTTATATTAAAAAGTTAGATAAAAGCTGCTCCCAAAGCGCACCTCATCTCAAGGCAGGTGCGCTCCTGGCCTGAGTTTGCATGCTGGTTGAAATCTCCTTTCAAAGGGCAACGCCCAGTAACGAAAGGGCTTTTTCGTAGATTTGTGTTGAACACCCGAAAAATAGCGGGCTTTCAAAAGGTTTTCTCTATAGAACCATATAGTTAACATCTGGCCAACCTGCCCTGACCGTCCGAAAATTGGCATTATTTGCCAAAACTCCGTGACATGTAATACAGAGGCCAACAGCATTGTGAACGGGAGGACTTGCCATGTCCTCAACAGTCAGAACCTTTGTTCTAATGGCCTTTGCCGGGTATGTTTTTACATTGAACTTCGATCCTTTCGTTAAGGTGACTCTCCCTTGCCTCCTTACTGCTTGGTGGATCACCTCGCAGCTTGTCCCCACACTGCATAGACAGGATCGGCCGTGGGTATGTCTGGAAAGTAGCGATCTGTCTCTGGACGGGTCCACCCCCGCGCTGAAAATGTCTGCAGGTCTTCGTAGGTTCCTGACTGCAGGAAATACTCAAGTGTCAGGCCCATCCGTTCAAACTCGCTCAACTCCGCCCATATACTTATGGCCTTTGGAGGAAACCAGCGATTGGAAAAGGTGTGAATGAAATATCCCTCGGGTTCTAAAAGCCTTGCCACATCTTGAAATACCTCAAATGGGCAGGCCATATACTCAACTGAAACTGAGCATACGACCGCATCAAAGCTTTGGTCATCAAAGGGTAACTTGGGATCCTCGTTGAGGTCGTGAACCACGTATTCCGTGAGTTGCGGATTATTCTTGAGTTCTTCAGCGTTTAGCCCAAGGCCAACGAGGGATGAGAGTTTGAGTGATTCTGGAACATGAGACTTCCAGCTGCTCATAAGATCGAGGACCCTCATCCCAGGCTTGAGCAGTTCCCCGTATTGCTTGGTGATAATTTCCTGGGCCTTGCTGTCAATATGATCCACCAGACGGGGCTTCTGGTAGAAAAGGGCATCGTCCTGTTCATCAACACGTGAAAAGGTGCTAGGGGAGAAGAAATCCGTGGGTCTCCCGTTGGAGCGGACCTGCATGCCAGGGCCATCGGTAACGGTCTCGATCCAGTCCGTCAACCTTCCGCCTCGATCACTCTGTTTTTCCACGACATCGTGAACCATAATCTGCAGTTCAATACCTGTGGAAGCAAGAGGGTGATTCAAATCAATGGTGATATTGGACGAATCCACTCCCACACACCGACAGGGTTCAATATTATTACTAAAAACGTTTGGCAGTCCCTTGAAAAGGCCTTTGGGATAAAACCTGCCGTAGCGTGGCTCGATCTTTCTACCATTGATCATTGGCCTTTCAAATTGCTTGTGGTCCAGAGTAATGATGCGTCTTGAATCATAAGACGGTGTCAACTCGCCTGGGAGGAAAGTATGCTGAAGCACTGCTCCAGGTTCACTCCCCATGAGTGATTGTCTCGCCTTTTCAGGAAACAGGTCACGCCAGAAATTGACGTGCTCGGCCATATAGGTTTCCGTATGTTTTCCTTTTTCGCTGTTCCAGGTTAGCTTGAATTCCAAGGCCGCAAAGCTGTCTGAATTTATCTTCTTCATGGGTTTCTCCTTTTCTGAAGGTTTTGCTGGCACCCAGCTTCAAAATAGCAAACGTCCCCTTTCATTTGCGTGCAATCACAGGCTGCAACCACATCCCTTGTCTCGAAGAATTCGGATTTGCTGTTCGCAGGAATCAACGTATTGATCTTGAACACCCTCGCCGGTGGCCAGGGTCTCGGAAAGGGGACTGTGATGCTGAAATCCTCTTCTGGTCATTTCAGCGACCAGGGCATCGTGCCTTATGAACAAGGCCTTCAGCCTGCCCCGCCATCTTCTGGTCTCAGGATGGTTCGCATACCCCCTCTTCTCTTCGGTCAATATGGACCAAATAGCATGGAGCTCCCTGTGTTCACCAAGAAGATGTTGACGACACAATTTCTCCGGTGGAATATCCCAAATCCTCATACAACGTCCCGTGCTAGAAGTAGTTATCCACTTAAAGGTCAACTGACGATAAAATAGGGATGATTTAGAAAATGTAAAGGGCTAGGCAAACTTGTTCTCAGGGGCATGGGAAGAGATGTTTCAGATCATGGACAGGATAGAGGAAAGAAAGGGCGGGGCTACCAAGGAGGCAGGCTGCAAAAGGAGAAGTACAACCCACGACGTACGTCATTCCACGGTTTCAAAATGGGCTTTTGTCGGTCCTTCCAATAATAGGAATGACTCTATTCTGATGGAAAAGACCTCGGCGTCCGGGTGTTCTGAAAATTGTCCCATGTGAGGATGTTTCTCCAACAACTTAGCCCTTACATGTTCTTTTTGGTCCGTGTCCGGAATTGGTTCGAATACGCCACTCAGGGTCAGTGCCCTTGCGTGAAGACGCGCTGAACCCATGTCTTCATCTCGGGTGTCAATAAGAAGACTCACCCATGGATTTGCTGTCAGGTTCCTATACTTCTTTGAATCCTTGTGCGTAACCATATAGATTGCGGCGCATTGGCTATCAGTCACATAGGCCATAAGGGAACAGTGGGGTTTGTTGTCCGAGGCTGTGGCCAAGACACAAATATCCTTTTCCCGCACTAAGGTCTTCATGATGTCCAACATCTTTGCTCTTCGCCTCGCTGAGCGATGGGTTGTGAGACACGCGGTGGAATTGCCGGCCATGTACAGCCGTCATGTTACATGAGCATGGCCGTATGTCAACCTTTTCGCCAATTGACATTTTTCTAAATAAGATTATTTTGTAGAAAGGCTTGCTATGGAGCCCATGCAGATTGTCAAGGTCGAGTTGATGTGGAGGGGTTCAAGTCAGGTAGAGAACAAACACGTAGGGAAAGACGAGAAGCAGTAAATTCTTTGGGTGATACAGGGTTTAGAGAAAAGCAGAAAATTCCAATGAGCCGAGAATATTGCGCTAAACACATAGATACAGAGCTTCAGCCATATGAAGGCTTCTGGAGTGAGGATTACGTGTGGGCCACGAGCGAATAGTAAAAGCGCGACGCCCTATCATTGCACCTCATAGGGTCCATTGTGCACAAGCATCGAGGGAACGTTCGAATCGATCCAGAGACCCATTCCGTTGAGATTGACGTCCCAGATGAGGAAAAGCTGGCCTGTGCTGAAGAGCTTGGCCGGAAAGTAGACATGACGTTGCAGTGATAGCATCTAAGTCCACACTGTAGTGTAATGCCTGGCTGCCTTTGCGCTTATGTGCTAATGTGGAAGCCGTAGAGGGTTGGCATTACTTGATTTCACATAGGAGGCGGGAATGATGAGGATGGGGGATTACTTTGAAAACGCAAAAGGGTTGGGGGTCCTTGCTACGGCAGATCCGGAAGGAAAGGTCGATGTTGCCGTATTCTCTAGACCTCACGTCATGGATGAGGATACGTTGGGTTTCATCATGCGAGATCGCCTAACCCATCGTAATCTTCAGTCCAACCCGCACGCCGCATATCTATTCAAGGAAGCAGGGGAGCAATACGTTGGCAAACGACTTTTTCTGACCAAGATCCGGGAAGAAAAGGACACCGATTTGGCGTACAAACTTCGGAGGAGAAAATATCCCGACGACAAGAAAGAAGCGCTCTTCCTGGTCTTCTTCCGTATTGATCAGGTCCTACCGCTCATTGGGCCACGGAAAGGGGAGTAAGAAGCGATTGTCTTTTCGAGGTTTCTGAAAGAGAACACCCCATATGATTCCAACTATTTTTGTCTCCCATGGCATGCCTGCCATTGTCGTGCAGCCAGGGCCAACGCACCATTTCTTTCGGGATCTTGGGCAGACGCTTGATCGGCCTGAGGCCGTTATCTGCGTTTCCGCCCATTGGGAAGCGGTGCGCCCCATGCTGACAACTGGGATCACGCCGGAGACGATACACGATTTCTCCGGGCCGCCCATCCTTTTCAAGAAAGAATACCCAGCCCCTGGCGCTCCAGACCTTGCCCAGGAGGCTTTGAGACTGCTGACTCGCGCCGGGTTGGATGCCACCACCGATTCGTCCCGGGGACTTGACCATGGGGCCTGGGTTCCGCTCATGTTGATGTATCCAGAAGCCACAATCCCGGTGGTGCAGCTTTCGGCTCAGACGGAGTTGGATCCGAAGCATCATGTTGATTTGGGGAGGGCGTTGCGGCCTCTGAGGAAAGATGGCGTTTTGATCTTCGGCAGCGGCGGTGCAACCCACAACCTCCCAGAGATTGATAAGTACAGTTCTGATTCTCCGCCCACTGACTATGCTTTCGCATTTGATAAGTGGCTGGAAGATGCCATAACCCAGGGCCGAGAAGACGCACTGCTCAACTACAAAGAAGAGGGGCCTTCAGCCTCAAGGAACCACCCGTATCCTGCTGAGCACTTCTTGCCGCTCTTTGTTCCATTCGGGGCCGCAGGCCCAGGGGCAAAAGGTCGTTTGATTCACAAGGCATTCATGTATGGCGTCTTGTCCATGGCGGCCTATGCCTGGGATTAAGCCCCCATGTTCCTCCAGCCCTTCACCATTCCTTGGAGACCAGGTCAAAGGGCAAACCGTTGCCACTTAGCAACAGACTTTTGCCGTTATACGTGGTCTCTTAACTGCAATTCAGCAGGAGGGGGATTCAGGAAGTACTGCTCCTTGAGATAGCGCTGGTGGTATTTTCGGACATAATGATTTATCAGGGTGACGGGGACAATTGGGGGGACATGTTCCAGACGGTACCGCTCTACGATCTCCAGCGATTCCTGCTTTTCATCGGAAGACAACCGCCTTTTGAAATAGCCCATCATATGATGGAGAACGTTGGTGTTTTTCTTGACAGTGCTTTTGAGCCTGAGGGCTTCCGTGAGAAGTCCTTCGTAGGCTTCATATACCGCGTTGAAGGGAGTACCCTTGGCCCCTGCCACCAGCTTTCCCATCAATAAAACTCTCTCGCCCCGACCATCACCACCAGAGACTCCCCACCTTCTGGGTTTGCCCACTCTAAGCGGGCTGTTGTCCAAAGAGGCCGTCCTTTGAGCCATTCATCTGCCACGTTCCATCATTCGAACAGGGCGCCCACGCTCTCCCCTGTGTGGATCCTTTTTATGGCCTCGGCCATAAGGGGCGCCACAGAGATGACAGATATCTGACCTAAGCGCTTTTCTTCTTCCATGTGAACCGTATTCGTCACAACGATATTCTCAACTTTCGATGAGACAATATTCTCCGTGGCATTGCCGCATAAGACCGCATGGGTAACACCCATGATCATTTTTTTGACGCCGGCCCTGGCAAGGGTATCCGCCGTAGCGGCCAGTGTTCCTCCCGTTGATATTTCATCGTCGAAGATGACGGCGTCACGGCCCTCCACATCCCCCACCACAAGACCTTGTCGCACTTCCGTATCTCCGACCCGCCGTTTGTCAATAATGGCCATAGGGACGTCCAGATGCTTGGCAAACTTGCCTACCCTCTTGGCGCCTCCCGCATCCGTTGCCACCGCCACGGCCATGGAAGTATCCACGGACTGCTGAACCTGTTTAGCAATGAGCGGGATGGCGGTGAGATGATCCACCGGGATGCTGAAAAAGCCGTGAACCGAGTCAGAATGGAGATCCATGGTGAGCACCCGATCGGCACCGGCAGCTTTGATCAGGTCTGCCATCAGTCTGCCCACGATGGAGATGCGCGGAGCGTCCTTCTTGTCTGAACGCGCATAGGAAAAATAGGGTATGACGGCCGTGATCCGCTTTGCCGAGGCACTTCGCAGGGCATCCATGATGATGAATAGCTCCATGACATGATCGTTGACCGGTTCCGTGAAGGACTGTACGACAAAGACATCCCGCTCCCGAACATTTTCCAGCACCTGTACGTGCAGGTTGCCGTTGGAAAACCGGGAAATCTCCACGGGGCTGAGGCCAATGCCCAATTGCCCGCATATCTCTTTGGCAAGATCCCTATTGGAGTTGCCGGAAAACACCCGTAAATCGTCCATGTCAAATCCTCCCCATCTGTTGGCCGGTGACGGCAAACCCCAGAGTTTGCCATCTGGGCCATCTGGGCCCCTTTGCCATACCAGGCAGTTCTGTAAAAGTCCAGATGAACAGAGCCAGAGACGTAGTGAAGGTATGGTGGTTCCCTTTTCTTTGAAAAAGCCATTAAATCGTCGCCGATCTTGACATCCATGGTCATATCCCTTTAAAATCAATAACGAAAAGCGTGAATGAGAAAAGACTCATGCTCAAAACGGAAAAAAGGGAGCGGTCACCATGGGCATCACGCTGACCTCATCGGCATGTTTGATCAAGGTCATGTTACCTGCTTTGGAACGGTTTGATTTGCCGCGAGGCACCAAGAGCCTTGCCCTGATGAAGGCGCCGGGCATGGTAGAGCTCGTCGGCAGTACTGACTGCAAAAGGCACGACCGGGGGGGGCGAACGCAACCACCATGAGTCCCGTCGCCTTTCGATTACGTATCTTCCTGGTCGTGTTGTGTGCGGTTATGCTCCTCGGGACCGTGGGGTTCATGTTCATTGAGAACCTGTCCTTAGCAGATGCATTGTACTTCAGTATCGTCACCGTTGCCACTGTGGGATACGGTGACATCCATCCTGCCACACCCGTGGGCAAAATCTTTGCCATCTTCCTGATTATCACTGGGGTGGGGACTTTTTTGGGCGTCATAGCAAATGCTACAGAAATGATGCTCAACAAAAGGGAAGAACGCACCAGGTTGCAGAAACTGAACATGGTCGTGGGGCTTTTTTTTAGCGAAATAGGCACGACATTGCTCGCCCATTTTTCCCAATGTGACCCAGCACTGAATACCATCAGAAAAAAGCTGATCGTGGCTGAGAATTGGACTGAAAAAGATTTCTCAAGGGTCAGCCAGGAGCTAAGAAATTACAAATACACCGTTCATAGGGACGAGGTGAAGCTTGAGGCCTTCCGCGCTTTTCTGGAAGAAAAGGCGGATCTGTTGCTCCGGCTTTTGGAAAACCCCGTTCTTCTGGAGCATGAATCATTTACAGAACTCCTCTGGGCAGTCTTTCATCTCAAAGAGGAGTTGCTTAGTAGGGATAATCTTGGGGACCTGCCCAATACGGATAGGGCACATCTGGCCGCGGACATCAGCAGGGCTTACACCTTACTCGTTCATCAGTGGCTAGACTACATGAAGTACCTGCATCATCACTATCCCTACCTCTTTTCCCTGGCCATGAGGACAAATCCCTTTGATGAAAAGGCATCCCCTATAGTCAAGTAGTCCCTCTATGGAGCCAATATGCGGAACACCCCGAACGGCTGTCCCAACACCCCCAGGGCGCCAGTTGAAATATCCTTTACAAATCTCAACAGTTTCTATATGTTACGTATGGCAGGCAAATGTCTAGTGGGGTTCTGGCCGATGTGAGTTTCGATAAGGGCAGGCGATCTTTACTCCACGCCACAAATAGAAAGGGGGCCAATGTTGCAGCCCCCTTTTTTTGTTCGAAGAAGCTTGTACCCTATTGAAGCTGATACCAGGGCTCTGGCATCTGATACTGAGGAATCGTTGAGTGATAGTGCATGGCCTTGCTGAACTTTTCGATGACGCCTATAGCCTGAGTCTTCTCGCTGTAATCCGTCTTGCTCACAAGGTCAGGTACGTCT
>Ga0180437_10009822_pt1 | contig 11769 bp, 11 predicted proteins | sample SS_ome_4_FD_132410 | JGI IMG/M metagenome (GOLD analysis project Ga0180437, IMG submission 132410) | Hypersaline lake sediment archaeal communities from the Salton Sea, California, USA - SS_3_D_1 metaG | ecosystem: Environmental > Aquatic > Non-marine Saline and Alkaline > Hypersaline >... | reverse complement strand
TGTTTGGGTTTGGTCCTCCCTCCTGGATCAGTCGATCTTCACGATTACTTGAAAAACAGCTCACGAGAATGCCCGTATTCTGTCCTATCTCCATCGGAGCAAGGGTCAGGTATGGGCTCAAATCCATCCCAACCGGAAGGTGGGTGAGGTCCCCTTGTGTTGACAATAACGCTGTTTTCCGATTATGTTTACAGTGACAGTGTGAAGAGCGATATGGAGGCCACGGAATGGCAAAGAGAAGTTATTGGCTGGATCTCTTCACGGGGGTCACGTGGGAGGAGTTCAAAGCAGCGGGAGCCTCGGTTTCTGGCTTTCGTGAATCCCGATGGAACACGGTTCAGAAGATCAAGGCTGGAGATTATCTCCTTTGTTATCTGACAGGGATTTCAAGATTCATTGCGGTCCTCGAGGTCATTGGAGAGCCATTCCAAGACAACTCCCCCATTTGGAAGGATGAACATTTCCCCTCACGGCTGAAGGTGAAGACAGTTGTTGAGCTTACCCCTGAAACCGCAGTTCCTGTCCACGAGCTGAGAGATAGGCTGAGCATGTTCCAAGATTTGAAGAGCCCTCACGCCTGGACCGGAAACTTCCGTGGTTCTCCTGTTAAGTGGAAAACATCCGATGGGGAGGCAGTCCTCGAAGCACTACTTGAGGCAAAAGAGAACCCTGTCCACAGACCTGTGGATGAACGCAAGCTCAGACGTAGACCACGAGCCCTGAAGGCCAAGATAGGCCCGGTCACGATTCCCGATACAGGTGAGAGCCTCGTTTCCGAAAAAGAGGCCGCCCACGTGCCCAGCGACCACACCGAGATTCAATGGCTCCTCCTCAAGTTGGGCAGCGACATGGGCTTCAACGTGTGGGTCGCTAAGAACGACAGGAATCGTGGTTATGGTGGGAAACGCTTTGCAGATCTGCCCAGGTTGAAATCTGATCTGCCCCTTCAATTCGATGAGGCAACAAACAGGACCATTGAACTAATTGATGTTCTATGGCTGCAAGGAAATGCGATTGTCGCCGCCTTCGAAATCGAGAGCACAACTTCCATCTATTCTGGTCTACTGAGGATGTCCGATCTGGTAGCCATGCAACCAAACCTGAACATCCCCCTGTACCTTGTCGCTCCAGATGACAGACGAGACAAAGTCTTCACCGAGGTGAATCGCCCGACCTTCTCTAAACTGTCGCCGCCGCTCTCAGAGATTTGTAGGTTCATCTCCTTCTCAGCATTGAAGGAACAGATCAAGGAGGTATCCTCCGTCATTCGTTATCTCAAGCCGGAATTCCTCGAAGAGCTTTCCGAATCCTGTGAGGTGGAAGAGGCTTAGCTTTGAGAGATCGAAAGGGTAGCCATGACAAGAGATACTGAAGCCTCCCAACAACAGGAGCTATCCGAAGAAGCAAAAAGAATGATGGATAACTTCCTCGCCAGTGTATTTGAACGATGGAAAAAAGATGTTGAGTTACGGCTTCACTATCTCAATATGAAGAGGCAGAAGCAGGAATTCAGCTATGAGCTTACGCAAAGGCTCTCCTTCTACGTAATTGGTATCGAGGTTGTGTTTTGCGGATATGTTCTATTGAATGCCAGCACTCTAGCGCACATCCAATATGTTCGTTGGATCTTCTTAGCAAGTGGGCTTGCTGCACTTTTTGGGCTCATATGGAGAATGCTGTATAACGAATCCTCTCATCTTCTTGCACATTGGGAGGAAGAGAACAAAGAGATTCAGGCAAAGCAACAGAAGCGACTCGCAAGGCTGAGCTATCCGCAAAACATCACATACTGGGTCTACATTCTCCTAACAGCTGTTTTCTTGATTGGCACCCTGATAGGCGGCTTTCAATACCTTATAGAGACCACGACCAAAACCAAGCCTTCCGTGCATGCTGGCTCTGGGGTGCTGAAGAAGTATCTGGAGATTACCCCGTTTCTGGAGAGTTTGACTCGGCCGGAGGGTGTAATCCGTAGAAATGTACATACCTAGTCCCACTTCAAGCGTGATTTGATTGATGTTTATGCATTAAAAAACTCGAAACGCCTGTCTTTATTGGGTAGAATGCGTTGTGTCCAAACATCGCATCCCATAAAGGAGGGCATTTCGAGTGAAAGCCAAGGATAGCAGAATTCTTCGCAAACGGAAACAGAAATTGAACAAACGGCTTGAACGCCGGCAGTATCCGGCGCAGGCGAGACCAATGTTCCGGGCTCAGAATATCCATTACGAGATGGCCGACAGGGTGCGTGCAATCGACTGCGGTGCTCTGGGAGGCTTTCACCTTTTGGCACGGAACACCGGTTTGATCCGGGAGATTGATGACAGGTTGCAGGTGCTCAAACGGCACCTTCCCTACCATGAATCGGATCATGTTTTGACTATCGCCTACAACACGCTTTCGGGGGGAACGTGTCTGGACGACATCGAGTCGAGGCGTAACGACGAGGCCTTCATGAATGCCCTGGGTGCGGAGCGGATCCCGGATCCGACGACAGCCGGGGATTTCACTCGCAGGTTTGCCGAACAGGACGTCTTGGACCTGATGGAGGCGGTCAACAGGATCCGGCCGAGGATGTGGAAGAAGGGGCTGAAGGGCTCGGAGCGGAAGGAAGCGATCCTGGACGTAGACGGGACCCTGGCACCGACCACGGGCGAGTGCAAGCAAGGTATGGGCCTGGCCTACAACGGGGTGTGGGGATACCATCCGCTTCTGGTCTCGCTGGCCAATACCCAGGAACCCCTGTACTTGGTCAACCGCTCGGGCAATCGCCCTTCTCACGACTGCGCCGCCGAATGGCTGGACCGAGCCATTGCGTTGGCAGGCCAATCGTTTGAACGGGTTTGCCTGCGAGGGGATACGGACTTTGCGTTGACGGCAAACTTTGATCGTTGGACAGAGGACGGCGTGCGTTTTGCCTTCGGCAAGGATGCCACAAAGAACCTGGTGGACAGGGCCGAAGGCCTTGATAAACGGCGCTGGCGGGCTCTGGAGCGACGGGAGAAATCCACCTCCAGTGACAGGAAAAGGCGCAGACGACCTGTGAACGTCAAAGAGCAGATCGTCCAGGAAAAACAATACAAGAACATTACGCTCGAAAAGGAACATGTCGCTGAATGCAGCTATCAACCGAGCAAATGCAGCCGTCCGTACCGTCTGATCGTTCTGCGGAAGAAGCTCCTGGTGGAACAAGGACAGATGGTGCTCTGCGACGATATTCGCTACTTCTTCTACATCACAAACATCGAGGAAATGTCGCCTGCAGAGGTGGTCTTCTTCTGCAACGACCGCTGTAACCAGGAAAACCTGATCGAGCAGCTGAAAAACGGTCTTAATGCCCTGCGCATGCCTGTCGGAGATCTGGTCTCCAATTGGGCGTACATGATCATGAGTTCTCTGGCCTGGACCTTGAAAGCCTGGTTTGCGCTTCTGGTGCGCCAGGCACAGAGGCGCGACGAATTGCTGAGGATGCAGTTCCGTACGTTCCTCAACACCATAGTGCGCCTGCCCGCACAGATTCTTCGAGGTGGGCATCGTATCTTGTACCGAATCCTTGGGTACAATGATTGGACGAGGACGTTTCTCGAAACCTATGACCGAATCGGCCAGCTTCGGCTGGCCTGAGAAGGTTAAAGGAGCGACTCGACGGAAATGAGCCGGGGGCAGTCCGCCCGGAAAAGGGGCAAAGCCGCTGTGAAAACCGAAATCATGCTCCATATCGTTCATGGCGTTACTCAGAACAATACGAAATGACAGTTACCGGCTATGTCGCCGGCGAAAAACCCGGGCCGCCCGGCTGAGGCCCTAAAAAAACTCCAAACTCGCTTGATTTGGGCCTAGTCGGCCGGAAGTCTTCCAGGAAGCGGAGCGAAGCTACGCCGAGGTACCATAGAGCAGAAGATCTACCTGGTTAGTCCTCGTAGAACAAACCAGAAGTGTTGATGAATATGTTCCCCGTAGCCGATTTCTGCAAAAGATCCTTTACGCCGATCCCTTTGAGGTGTTCGATTATCTCATCCGCTGATCGATCTTCTACGTATTGTTCCGATAACCGGAGATGATGCTTCGCAAGCTTCTCGGGGGCATCAATCCTTAAGTCGTGCAAGCCCCTATCGAAGTTGTACTGATAAGGCACCTCGTGGTTAGGGAATTCTGATTCCAGCAGGGCAATGACGTTCGATATCTTCTCCTCTGGTGACATCAGGTCCTCCCGTTACGTATCTATTTGGATTGGCTTAAGATCTATATCTTCTATGCAATAGGTCTTCTGTCCTCTGTAAAGGAGCCAAGCGTCCCCGTGATTCTGAGTGTCAGGTGTTGATATATCGGGTCCTCTGAAGAGCGTGACGTTGATTCCCTGCTTCTTTATGCTGCTTCTGAATAATATACCACTCAGGAATACGTCGGTTTCTTTTCCGTCCTTATCATAGTAAAGGAATTGATCACGGAAATTGATGCTTCTTATGAACTCAGTGAATACTTGTGTAGGAACATACTCGATGTCGCTATCCGTTGTTCGGATGGGCTTGGATATATCCGCCGCAAAATGGGACAGGAATGGCTTGGCCGTCTGTTCATAGGAGAAATAGTATTCAGGATGAAAAATGCTCAATGGAGGTTCGATCTCTTCCGTTAGATCTAGAACAAACAAATCCTCAAGGGCTTCAAATTCAGCGACTACGACGTGTTCAGCGATACTCGGGCGCACTTCATGAATGCAGGTTTCGTGGTCTTTGCTACCATAGAAGAAGGGTATCCCCACAGGGCTCATTCTGCTATTCCTCGAGTGTTCTGGTGGCGGACTTGTTAGGTCCTCATGTCGATACTCCTTATTTCCATCCCGAATTCTTGCTCTGTATATCGTGGTCCCCTTTTGAAGAATATGAATCAGGGAAGGCAGGTAATGTTCTGCCAGATGTGCGAGAAAGCCCTTAGGCCGTGTATGATCATATGTTTCTTCTTCCCCGTGTTCTAGGAACGCTGTGAACCGTTTCTGTGTCTTAACGACATCGCAGAATTGGTTCCAATAGTGAATTTCATCAGGATCACCATCAGGCGGCCCGTATGGATTTCGTCGCACATAAGGTGTGCCGTCCTCTGAAACCAGGTCTTCTAACAGCGGGTTGGGATCGTCTAAGGTGTCTCCAAATATCTCCTCTTTGTCGACCAGAATCTGTGAGATCAGCAATGTCGGAAGAAGGTAACCTCCTTCAGCTGATTCGTATCCGACCTCCTGCGCAGCATCTTCATAGTATCGATGAACACCTTCGAGTATGAATTCGCCGACCTCACGAACGTCAGAGATGTATACACCTTCACTGCCACAATAATCACAATTCCCCAAGGTCTCTTGGTCCCGTATGAATCGCTGAATCTCAGGCTCTGAAAAGCACTCGGTGCAGCAGAATTTCGTCTCTGTGGTGGGCATGATTAGGTTCCTATCATCAACTTGAACCCTTGGGAGATGGCGAGGCCGACAGCTTCTGTCAGAGCATCGTTTATCTTCCCTTTCGATAGATCGATGATCTTTTCACCAAGGGTCTTCGTGGGGTCCAGTGACTGCGGAACCTGTTTGAGGACTTCGAGTCCTTTGGGTGACAGCGTTGCCGTGTGTTTCGATTCCCGGCCTATGCATTCCGGGACTCGCAACCATATGTAGCCAGCGTCGGCGAGCCAACGGACTGCTGATTCGGTGAAGAGGCCGATATCGAATGCCCCGTCAAAGTCATCCTTGTCGATGAGATCGAGGGCAAGTGTGTCGAAGTCAATCTCAGCGTAATGGGGGAATTGAGCGTAGAGCACAGCAAACAATTTGCCCACAACCCCATTGAATAGCTCGATATTCCCGAGTCCCGGCATCTTGACTGCCCTGCTTTCAAGAGGATCGGATGCGATTAGAGGGTTGTTTTCACGTCTATCACGAATCAATCAGGAAGGGAAGTTGTGAACTGTCACCTGGGGAGTCTGGTTTGCGAATTTGAAGCGCCACGTTGGCCCTTAAGAGGCCAGCTGTAATTCGATGCACATACGCTGCGGAGATTGATGCCTGACTCGCCTCCGCTTCCTTTGCCTTCCGAGATTGCCGAGAGAGTGCCCTGGGATCCTCGAAGAGGATCCTCATGCTCCAATCTTACAGAATATCCTGAAGTGTTAGATCCGCTCGTAAGGGTCTGATTTGCCTGCATCCTTGATCAGTGGATTTCCACGAATAGGACATTTCACCCCCTTTGGTTCCATTTCGTCAGATTGGAACCAGGGGCCTGGGAAGGCCAGGATCCGGCTCAGGAAGTCGCCCGAGGAAGGCCGTGAGAGCCACCAGGATGCCCCTAGAAGGCCAACTATCCTGTTGGACAGCGGGATTGTCCTCGAGGCCCTGGAAAGCCCCGAAAAAGGGCAAAATCCAAAATAGGAGCACGATTTTCTTCAACAGGGATCGATAGTTACAGGAAGAAGGAAGCAAAACCCCTCGATTTTCTCCTGGTTCAACGATAGCCCCATTACTCTCGGGAGTCATGGCCCTGCGTCATGGATACAGGTGACAACCCTTGAGTCTCGGTCAGGGACCTGAACAGGGCCGGTCCCAGGCCAACAACAGGCTCTTGAGGCCAGATGGCCTCATGTCAGGCCAACAAGGCCATGTAAATGGTTTACAGCTTTCTAGAATGTTCAATCAGCATCGATACTTAGAGCCACTTGCCTATGAAGGTCTGGAACAATGTTCCAGACCGAGGTTGCGTTTCTCAGCAACACAATCTTAAATGTTCAATCAGGATCGATACCTAGAGCGAAAAAGGCCAACAGAGGGCTTGCCGATAGTCACGTAGTGTTCGGGAACTACATTCAGTAACTCATTGACAAGACTCATGATTTTCACAATTCGATACAATTCTTACATTATCTTGTATCTTTACGATGCCCTACGGGTCTTCCTTACAGGGTAGCCTTACAGGGTCAGCTACGCCAAGTGACTGTATTGAAAGAGTTTTCTTGATTTTACCTGGATCTTGGCTGAACATGACGGTCCTGTTCCTCACAGAAAGGCTCAAGATCGTGATGGCACCTGGTCACGATTCCTGGAAACCAGACCACAACAGCTGTGCAGCTGTACAGGAAATGAGACACTTTCCTCAGCACACCAGATAACAGCGATCTTGGCCCCGGTTCGGGGCTCTTGGCTGTGTCCTGGTGCCATGAGACGTGAGGGTCTGGGATCAAGCTGACCCCGTACAGGTTATCCATGACACTGACGGGATTCTTGGTATGGGTTTCAACCCCGTGCGAAAAGGCGGGGAGCCCGGCCTTGGCTTCTACTGGAAACGTTTCCAGTCAGAGGTCCGGCCCGGAGGCCCGATCGGATCCGCCCGACGGGTGAGTCCGGCAGGATTGATCATTAGGACTTGTAAGACCTGACGAGCCAGAACCACTAAGTTCTACGAGCCCGGCAGGCCCTTCCGGGGCCGGAGGGAGCTTACCCTTTGTCTCCTGATAGCCTCCTCAGATCGGCCCTGTTTCGTGCAAAACCAGGCCCATTTCGACCTGTTCTGACGTGTTTCCAGGGGCTCTTTCTGCATGGTTCGTGCGGGTCAGGGAAGTTGGGGATCGGGAGAGAAACCGGATCGGCACGACCCTTGCTATCCAAGGAGGAAAGAGAGCCACGGCATACAAGACACCCAAGCAAGATGAGCGAGCCATAGAAGGCGAGAAACCCATGCACGAAGAGCGAGCCGGGGGACCCTCCGGGGTCCCCAAACCCCACGAAGAAAGGGGGACTATGGCGTGAACTGGAAAGAGCCCATCCTAGGATTGTCGATGCTTTGCCTGGGAGCAGCCTCGGCGGACTCCACAGCTGCCCCGGATTGCTCCTTGCTCGGCCCTCCTCCCTGTGATACAACCCCGGTCGTCGAGGTGCAGGTTGATCACGGAGGGCTCGTCATGATTGGCTCCATCTACTCCGAACAAAGGTGTCCCGAATGCCATGGTAAGTTCCGGGACACCGGCAAAGATTGCTCGTGTCCCGCACATCCCCACCAGAAAGCCACACGTTTCAAGGTCGTGTTCAAGGGTGCATCCAAGCGGTTCCGCTCCTACGATGCTGCTCTACAGTACTTGAGTCACGTTCGGTTCCAGACCAGGGAAGGCAGCTACGACCCCAGAGATTGGCAACGAGGCAAGCCCCTCAGCATCAGCAAGCTCTCGGGTCAGTGGCTCGAGAAGAAAGCCCCCTCAATCTCGAGGAAGCAGCTGCACGACTACACCAGGTGGATGGGCTTGTTCGAGCAGTTCATCGGACCCGACACGAATGTGAAGCTCGTGGGCTATGTCGAGGTCGAGGATTTTCTCGAGAGCCTCCAGGTAGGCGACAAGAGCAGGGCTAACATCAAGTCTTGTCTTTCGGCTTTCTTCAAGTGGGCCAAGAAGAGAAAGTACATCGATGCCGTGCCGGAACTCCCGGAGATCACCTGGGATCGTGAGGAGAGAGAAACCACCAGCAAGGAGCGGCAGGCCATCATTGTCGAGGAGGTTTACAGGCTGACCCGGTTCAATCCCAGGATCGGGCTTGCCGTCTGCATGCTCGCCACCTACCCGAAGATCCGGCCCGGCGAATTGATCCAGGTCCAGGAACAAGACATCTTGCTCGATCAGGGCGAGCTTCGCATCAACCGCCCCAAGGGGCGAAAGGGAGACCGGCCTCCAAAGTGGGTCTCGTTGATCCCGGAAACGGTCGAGGAGATCCGATCGTTGCCGAGAGGCATGCCCACCTTGCCGTTCTTCCGGCAACCCAATGGGGAGGCCTTCTCAAAGGATTACCTCTACAGATGGTGGAACCGGGCAGTGAAGAGTCTGAAGAAGCAGGGGCGGTTGCCGGAGGATTTTCGGGTCAGCCTCTATCCGGGCACCAAGCACACGAGCCTCCGGGAAGGGATCGGAAGCCCGGAGGAAAAGAAGCATGCTGCCGGGCTATCGAGCATCAAGAGCTTCGAGAGATACTTCAGACAAAAGGACAGCCGAGATCGTGAACTGTACCGTGATATGCTGCCACGCAGAACGACCTAGTTGGCAAGGCTCTGGCAAGCCTGTTTCAGGCACCCTACCGTTCTAAGTCACCGAAACAAAAAGAAAATTGGCGAGGGCGTGTGGGAATCGAACCCACCGCAGGCAGGATCACTACCTGCCACTGGATTTGAAGTCCAGGGGAGCCACCAGTGCCCCATCCGCCCCCAAAAGGCGCGACCTCGTCTCATTATCCGCAAATAGCACCCGCCGGTAAACCCTCTGTGCACCCGGTGTCAAGAAGGCCCCGGGTTCACCTTTCGTTGACACGAGCTGCCACGCTTAGGTAATTTTAGGAGTGTAGAGAAGAATTTTCAAAGGAATTACAGAAACTCCCTGTTCACGAGGAGAACTCGAATGCCCGAAAGAGAGAACAGGTGCATGGTCTGCGGCAAACCCGTCGCAACCAGCCAATCGATCTGTCAGCAATGCCAGGAATCCATACGGGGCGAAGCCGTTGGGAAACGGAAGAAGGTTGGCGCTGCTGCCGAAAAGGCGATGAAGAAACATGGTCAGAAGCCTCCCAAGAAATAGAGGGAAGCGGCTCAGGGCTCCGGGGACGGGATGTCCGCCTCTCGTCTTGATGCCCGCCCGGACCCGGGGAAGGAAAACGTGAGGGAACAAAGACTCCTTACCTGTTTGCTTGTTTCGTTGACCCTTCACACCGCCTTCCTGGCTTTTGTTCCTTCTCTCTTGTCACGGCCATCCTCTTCCCTGAAAAGACCCCTTTGGGTTGATCTGGTCGATCTCAAAGAAATGCCACCTCCCGCACCGGAACCCTCCTCTCAACAGGCGGACAGGCAGCGCCCCGAAAAAACCGCCCTCGTCAAGAAAGCAAGAAGACCTCACTCCCACCGACAGGAGACCACAACCCCATCTGTCCCGGATTCTCGTGCGCTGCCTTCCGCGCAAGACCTCATGCCAACCATGAACAGCCTCCTCGGTTTGCAGCGAGATTATGAGAATCCCCTATATGTAGAACCCTCGTTGGATGTGGGCAAGGGCACTCACAGGGAGAGACAATATGATGCCTATCTTCGGGAGGTCAAGGAGGCGGTCAAGGAGAACTGGAAGGTATCAGGAGACGGAGAACTCAAACGCGGCACAACTGTCATACGGATCTCGATAAACCCCGACGGGGCCTTGGCTTCGGTCGACCTCCTCCAGTCCTCCGGGATGATCCTTCACGACTATGAGGCCCTGGACGCGATCAAGCAATCCTTCCCACTTCGTTCCCCTCCCGAATCTTTGCTCGACAAGAAGGGAAAGCTCTCGATCCGATTCTCCTTCCACTATTTTCCTTCCCCTTCGGGCTAGGCAGAAGAAGGTATCAGGTGTCAGCTTTCAGGTATCAGGTCCCAACCCCAGCCCCACCTTCGAACGAACAGGGGGGCAAGGGTCGGGAGCTGAGGGCTGAGGGCTGAGAGCTGACGGCTAAACTATAAGGGGAAGGGGTCAGGGAGGGGATGGGCGTGGCTCAATCCTCTTCCTTGCTCTTTTCCTCCTCGATGAATGTCGCATACTCGGCCGCGTCCATGAGCTTTTCCAATTCACTCTCGTCCGACATGGCGATCCGAATCATCCACCCATCCTCGTAAGGGTCCTCGTTGATCAGCTCCGGGTTATCGAGCAGCGAGTCGTTCACTTCCAGCACGGTCCCTGAAACAGGGGCGTAAAGGTCCGAGACGGCCTTCGTGGATTCGACCACGCCGAAAGCTTCAGCCGTCGAAACCTGCGAGCCTTCTTCGGGCAGCTCTACATACACGATCTCGCCCAGGCTCTCCTGAGCGTAGTCGGTTATCCCGACCACGGGACCCTCTTTCTCGGGTCTTGCCCATTCATGCTCTTTCGAGTACTTGAGATCTTCCGGGAACTCCATCCTCTCTCCTTTCCTCTGTCTCATCCCTAGCACACGGATTGGGATCGCCCTACGGCTGCCTGCCCGAGAAGCGACCTTGCAAGGCAGCAGACCCGATTCCCGTGTGAGGCTAAAAACTTATACTGAACCCCAGAGGCTTTGTAAAGACATTTCTCCTGCCCTGCCCTCCTTTAGAGGTTTTTGAGCCCGGACGCCCGGCCCACCCGAGTAATGGATCGGATTTCGCTGGGGCCGGATCCTTTCCTCTGACAACCCTATCTAACGATTAGAAGAGTCACTTGCATCTCGAGATTCCCTTCCGACCGGCGGAGCCTAGAAACATGAGCGAAACAAAGCCGAATCGAGTTCGCATCAAATTCATCCAATCGGACCCGATCAAGATCGAAGGGAAATACTATCGAGGCCGCATCGCCAAATTCAATCCGAAAACGGGCTATGGGTTTGTAGAAACTAGAGAGGGAGCGCACATCTTCTTCTATGTGGACCAGATACGGCTAGAGGGTAAACAGTCGCGGAAATCCGACATTAAGCCTGGAAAAATCGTCGGTTTTGACGTTGGATGGACCGATCGCGGAATCCGAGTGTGCAAGATGAAGATCGTAGGCGAGGAAAGCCCACCGTAGGACACCCTCGGCAACCACATTTCGGCGTGCCAGAAGGGGCCTCGCCCTGCGCCATGGCGGCCTCGTGGGGGCGGACTTGCCTGTCTCCCGACGCGACATCGGCTCAAAAGTGGGGATGGCCGCCCCCTGTGACGGATATTTCCTTCTATTTCAGGTGCTTGCCATAAGTAAAGGGGAAGTGATGAAGGAGTCAGGGCCTGGGAAGTCGTGGACCCG
>Ga0180437_10009820_pt1 | contig 11769 bp, 15 predicted proteins | sample SS_ome_4_FD_132410 | JGI IMG/M metagenome (GOLD analysis project Ga0180437, IMG submission 132410) | Hypersaline lake sediment archaeal communities from the Salton Sea, California, USA - SS_3_D_1 metaG | ecosystem: Environmental > Aquatic > Non-marine Saline and Alkaline > Hypersaline >... | reverse complement strand
GTTCCAGGAAACAGAAAAGCCAAGGTTTACCATATGGTCGCAGTCCGAACCTTCCGGAAATGCAGGCACGAAAAGGGCTGAAGCGACTCTCATCGCCTCCCTTGAAACTGCACCAGACTGGTATTCAAGGAAGCTTTTGACAGAATGCCAGTATCCTAAAAGCATGACTATCGCCATCATGAATATAACCGCAGCGATTATCGCATCAAAACTGAAATATTGGCCTTTCATAATATCAACTCTCCTGCGAAATTATTAAAACATCTCCTGTATTGTTGAGCACGAGAATATTGCCGCATTCGTTGCTCACAAGCTTTCCTCCGGAAACACATCCCCTGAAATCATAGGAATAACCCGGAAGCGCGAAATAATAGCTGAATATCCCGTATTCGTTTTCCCATTCCATTATTGCGCCTTCTCCGGTGAATGAAATATTATAGGGCGCACCATAGACGGTTTTCGGGAAATAATAGGTATATGAAAACCCTGGCCCTGCCCTCACTGCAAGAAGTATTACATTCGAAAACCCTTCCCCTGTTTCCTTTGCAACCCTGTTTTTCTGGATAGGGATTTCCGAACTTTGCATGTAATTCACAATAACGAATGCTGCTATGACCACGAACATGAATAATGTAAGGTAAAGGAAAAATTCTGTTGACGACTGCCCCTTCATCAACCAACACCCTCAACAGTAAGCCTTCCGCCCTCGTTTGTGACTATCACGAAGAAAAGGCCGGATTTGTCAAGTTCGGTAGGGTCAGGGTAGGTTTCCGCAAATGTAGGGGCAACACCTTCGTATACTCCATCCCCTATATTCATCACAACACTCACTTCTCCCCCGCTGACTATGACGCCTTCGGTTGAAGGGGCGGTATTGAGCAGTATCACCCTTTTTGCACCATCTCCCTGCGAATACACGAAATTCAGGGTTTCAGCAAGGCTTCGCGCAGAAGCGTCGGTCTGTGCCCTTGCAGTATCCTCATATCCAAGTTCGCTTACGGTAAACATAAGGAAAAGGATTGGAACTGTAAATGCAAAAACGATTCCAAGAGTTACAAGAAACTCAGTAGATGCCTGTCCTTTCATTCTTCACACCCCGCTCCTCCATCGCAATCTATATCATCCAGCAGGTAATCTCCTATTGAAACAGTGGTAAGGCCGAACTGCCCGGGCGTAGGCTCTGCAGTAGAGCTGCACATGTCAGCATTCTTGCATCCCGTCATTCCGCGGATGTTCCAGTCTTTGTCCACTTCATTGAACATTTCCCTGTCAAGGGCGCTGTACTGCGTGAAATCAAACGTATTGCATTCCGGACAATAATCGGTTACGTATTCACCTATAAGAAATGTTTCAATTCCGAATTCTGTATGGTTCCTTGAATAAGCATCTGCAAAGAATCTCTGAAGATAAGAAGGTGATTTTTCATTGTGGATATAATATCCGCACATTGTGTAATCGCGGATATCCTCGATGTCGAATACACCTGTAACGTTCGGGTCTGCGCTGTTCTTTTCCTCAGGGTCGTCTTCAACATCATTGACCGAATATTCTGCTGTGAAAAGAGCGCAGTATTCGTAATCTTCTTCAGGTGTTATAAGCTTCGGGCAAAACGCACCATCTGTTTCCACATCAAATCCAGGAACGATTGCAAACGGCCTGTTGGTATCAGAGCTCGATTCAATAACGGCTTCGCAGTCGCTTTCATATTCTATTGCCATGAAAGTATCGTACTCCTCCTGCCTGGTCGTTGAAGAACCTCCTGAAGGAGTGCATGTCACATCCCTTGTTGAAGCTTCATTTGTCTGGATATAAGCCCCGTATTCGTCGTATCCGTCAACTGCAATTATTTCGGAATAATCCCCGACAAGAATGTAAAGATGCCTGTGCTCCCTTGCAATAAGGTCTGCATCTGAAGTATCAACAAGATATCCGTAAAACCAGCCCTGGCCCCCTTCGATATCGGTTATCCTTTCGGGCTCAAGGTCGGTCGGGACTTCATAATCTGGGTAGAAGAAGAATCTCCTGTAAACGGTCCTTTCATCCTGCGTTTCCCTTGCAATCGCAGTATCGACATATCCTGTGATGTCAACGGTATTGTTGATATTATACTCCCTTGAAAGCCTGGTCGTTCCTGCCTTGTCCTGCATCGTTATCTTCATGTCAAACGAATAGCCGACAGCATCAACGGCAACCTGCTCCATGTTGAAATTGCTTACTTCGAATTCAGTTATGTAAACGCCTATCCCCCCGAGTGATGCATTAAGCGCGTTCATCCAGCCTGTAAGCGAGGATGACGGGTCTGAGAATGCGGTGCTGTCATCGGCAACGCCTTCGAAATACGCTCCTGAAACTTTTCCGTCTATAAGATAGTCCTCAACCGCATTTTCAATGTTAACGAATTCATCGCTGACAGTTCCGTTTTCAACAGGATGGCTTATTGAGAAATCGCCTACTTTGAACAAAGCCCTCTGCATAATCATGTTTGTCATTTCATCGACTTTTTCTGGAGTAAGCTGCGTGACCGCAAGTTCCACATTGGATTCCCTGTAAAGTTCCGAATATGTTCTTTCAGAAGCTTCGAGTGCTTTTACCCACACGCTTATTGAAATAAGGATATAGGTGAGCAGAAGAAAAATAGTTACAACGAATAAAAATCCTTTCTTGTCTTTGGATACCATAATAACACCTATATGAATACGGTCAGCCTCAGTATATTGATATCAGGGCTCGGAACAAGTCCGTCCTCTCCGCCGGGCTCTATCATGTTATAGTCTCCGCATGTGATTATTACTCCTTCCCCGCTTTCACCGCCGGTGCATGTCCTGTATATGTAAGGTGATTCGGTTTCCTTTGCCACCGCACCCTGGTAGCCGAAATTAACGAGCTCTGAGGATACTTTTACCTTGCTTACATCTGTCGCATGCTCGTCTCCGGGAGCTTTTAACGATGATTCACGCGTATCGTAAATCGCATGCCAGTCGTCTGTTTCATTGCTTCGGTATTCAAGAATATACCCGAACTGGTCCGGAACTATTTTTCCGACCGTATGGTGTATGGTATCCCTCTTTACATCGGCATTGGATTCGTACAGGATGTAATCAAGAACCGTTCCGGTTACGGGGCAGGAAATGCATCCGCTCCAGTCTTCATACTGGGTGGTTGAAACCGTCATAAGCGCATCTCTCGAAAGATAGTGTGCCTGGGTCAGAAGATAATAATACCCTGAAGGAACACTCGAGAAAAAGATGAGCGAGTATACTGCAACAAGCGCCAAAATAAACGCCACAAACGCATCTAGTGAAAATACGAACGCTCTCATAAGAAGTGATTTGTTGTGTATTGTTTAAAAAACATGCTGATGGATGGATATATCATGAAGGTCGATAAAATAGCAGCATATCTGCGCTATACCGCAAGGGCAGTGCTGCTGACAATAGGGATACTGATATTCGTATTCGCCCTTTTTTCCGGTGCTGAACAGCTTGGCGGAGGAATCGAAGGCGTCATACTCAACAGCCCGAATGCAATTCCGTGGGCGGTTCTTCTCTGTTTTGTTTATGTTGCATGGAAATGGGAGCTTGCAGGGGGTTCTCTTATCGTCCTGATGGGCCTGTTTACCTTATTCTTCTTCAAAGCATTCGAGCACCCGTTTATTTTATTCATGATAAGCATCCCCTTGCTCGTATTCGGAAGCTTTTTCATAATAAGTTGGTATTTAACAAAAAAAATGGCTTAGAGTAAGGCTTTTAATACCGTTTAATGCAAATTTATGTGGAGGAGAACAATATGACGCGCATGTTTGATGATTTAGACATTAAAATATTAAGGGAATTGAGGGAGGATTCCAAACAATCATACAAAAAGCTGGCTGAAAAGCTGAAAACGCACCCCAACACACTGATGCAGAGAATAAAAAAGCTCGAAGCCAACAAGGTAATCAAAAAATACAGCATAGAGGCCGATTACAAGAAACTCGGGCTTGAGTTCCGTGCTGTAGTAATGCTTAGAACAAAGGGAATAAAGGTTACAACACCGAGGGATTTTGCCAATATAGTGAAAATGCCCCAGGTAATCTCATTATACGGAACTGCGGGAAGCTATGATGCAATAGCCATTCTTGAAGTAAAGAACATGGAAGAAATGACCGATGTTGTCGGAAAGATACAGGATATGCCCGGAGTTCTTAGGACGACTACCTATCTCGTACTGTCGACTTATAAAAATGCATCGGATTATAATCCGTTCAAGTAGCTTTATTTTCCTGGGACAATGGAGCTGTTGCTTCTTTTTCTGTACAGGTGGGCGAACATTCTGTGGTCCCCGTCTATGGGACAGGATGACCTTATCTGGCTGTAGTAGAATCCCGCTTCTTCTATTATGCTTCTCATGTCTCCCCTGTCTTTGGGATGGAATATGTCATGGAATGTCTCTTTTATCTGTTCAAGCGTAAACACAACTTCGGGGTCGTCGCTTAACTCGCTTTTTCCGCTGTATAATGGAGACCATTCGTCAACAACAATCAGTTTGCCGCCGGGCTTTAAAACTTCATTCACGCCCTTAAGCATTGCCGACCTGCCTTCATCCGGAAGAAGATGCAATAATTGTGAAATAACAACGAAATCAAAGTTTTCCTTCCACCCGTTTTCTTCAGACATGCGGCACAGTTTCGTAGCATCGCCTTCAATGAACATGTCCGTAGCAAGACCAAGATAAACAGGGCGTACTTTTTCCCTTGCAATCTCAAGCATTGACGGGCTTATATCCACAACCGTTATATCGACAACATCCATAAGGCGGTTTTTAATAAAATCAACCGCACTTGTACCGTAAGTTACCCTGAATTCATGCGCGGTTTCCTTTGTAACATGGGAGAGCATATCGCTCATATACCCGAGCATAAGCGGCCTCAAATCAAAAACACAGGTTCCATTGTCGCTTTCGTTTGACCTTATGACAAGGTTGGTTTCATTTGCAACATCGAAAAATGAGATGTTTTTCCTGTTTATAAGTTCCTGGAAATACTGGCAGTGTTTCAACCCTGCGATGTATTTATTTTCCATATCATCTTCAACCATTTTCCTGAGTCTGTTTAAAACATAAATGCCTATGTGCGGGTCTTCGATTTCGGTAGCATACGGGTCTTCGACAAGGTTTATTATACGGCTCTGCTGCCTCAGGCACTTGCTTATGAAATTGGATATCTGCGGATCCTGCGGGTTGTCTTTCAGCCTTACCAGGGCCTTTCGGATTGCCCTGTAGCCGATTTCACGCGTTATAAGGCCCGTTCCCCCTCCGAGGTCCATGCCCCTTCCGAGGAATACCCTGTCTTTTTTGAAATATCCGATTGAGTTCAGCTGCCTTATCACTTCCCTCGCAGCCCCCTCGTGGTTTGTGATTCTCATGTAGGTATCGTAAATAGGAGCCCATTTCTGGAAAAGGTTTCTTATCTTGTCAGAGTGGGGAATTTTACTGGCTATGTCCCTGTATCTTTTGCTGCTGGTAACGAAATCAGCGCGTGCTTTTTCGTACTCTACAATCTGCTGTGGTGGAGCCCTACCATGAGGTGGAGTTATAAGTTTTTCTCTGCCGCTCATACATTAATATTAATAAACACAAACAATTAAAAAGGGAAGCGAGAGTGGTGATTTTTAAATTCTTTCCAATACAATACTGGAATATGGCTTCTTTTGAGAAATTCATGAATACAGGAGACATATTCAAAAATATCTCAGTATTATCTCCTCACTATGTGCCTAAAACACTTCCGTTCAGGGAAAAACAGATGGAGGAGGTGATGGGCGTCATCGCTCCTGCCCTGAAAGGCCACAAGCCGAGAAACATGATCATTTACGGGAAAACAGGAACGGGAAAAACATGCACAATGAAAAGGATAATGGATGAGTTTGAAAAAGTAAAAACCGATGCGAACATACACTACCTCAATTGCAGGATATACAACTCGCGCTACAGGATACTCCAGAAATTCATGAAGTTTTATTACAAGGAGCTTGAGAAATCAGGATTCGGTCTTCCTTTCCTTTATGAGAAGATAATCGAGACCCTTGGAAGAAACCACCAGATGATTGTAGTCCTTGATGAGATTGACATGGTGAAAGACCTGGATGAGCTCGTATATACTTTGACAAGGGCGAATGACGAGGCTGAAAAGGGCGGAATAACAATCATAGGAATATCGAACAAGCTTTCATTCAAGGAAAGGCTCGACCCGAGAAGCAGGAGCAGCCTGCATGAAGTCGAACTCATTTTTCCACCGTATACTTCGGAACAGCTGCAGAAGATACTTGAGCAGAGGGTTGATGAAGGATTCCAGAAAGACGTCATAAAGCCTTCAGCCATAAACCTTGCCTCTGCAATCACCGCGCAGGAAAGCGGTGATGCGCGATATGCCTTGAAGCTTCTTCTGCATGCAGGCGAAATAGCCGAGCAGCACGGAAAGAAAAACGTTGACGATTCCGATGTTGAGGAAGCAAGGAAAAGGGTCGAGATAGACCTGATTGCGGAAACAGTCAATACTCTTCCGGAAATGCACAAGATAGTTCTTCATTCAATCGCTTCATTATCAATAAACGGAAGCAGGTATGCGAGGCTTGACGAAATTGAAAACGGCTTCCTGATGTCCGGCGAAGTTTATGATGAATACGAGAAAAACTGCCGCGAACTTAATAAAAAATCAAGAAGCCTGCGCTGGTACAAGGAATATCTGAATGATTTGGAAATGCTCGGGCTGGTTACGACAACACCGAGCAGCAAGGGAATAAGGGGGCATACCACTCTTGTAAAATTAGGCCATACTCCTGAAGATGTTTTTGAGATTACCAAAAAGAACCTGTTTGAACAAAACACATAAAGCTATTCCGTAACTTTTGAAATCTTAAGGGACTGCATTGCCTTTACCGCAAGTATTTTTGCATAAGTATAGTTTCCGCCGGCATATGCCTTGTCCGCCTTTTCAAGGTAATACTCCGCTTTTTTTACATATGCTTCGTTCTTCTTTGCTTCGGCAAGCCCTTTCCTGACAAAACCGATTACATTTTCAGAATCCTCTTTCGCAATCTGCAGGGCGGTATGCGGATTGATTGCATACTTGTTTCCTGCAGGGTCTATAAAAGAAGCGGAGTCACCGTTTTTTATGCCCATAAGCGCGGCATCAAGTATTACATCCGTCACAGGATAGCCGAGATAAGACAGCAATGATTTCAGATCATCCCTCGCCCCCTGCGGACTTTTCTTGATTTTGTTTTTGATTTTTTTGTAATCTTCGGCAGGCACATCGATAAGAATCACTTCGGTTCCGGATTCCTTGCTGGATATTACAACCGCTACAAGCCGGTCCATTTTAGGAATTTTTTTCTTTTCATTTTCCGCAAGGTCCATGGCATGCTTTTCAATCTTTTTGAGCGCCTTCTGTACGTATTTGTTCTTAAGCATCGAACCTCCGTATTTTTTCATGAGGTAGTCTCTTATCTTGTCATGCGCACCCCCGCCAACGGTTATTTTGTTGCTCATATATTCGTTTTTCAATTCGGTTATCATCTCATTCGGGACTTCAACCTTGAACGGCTTCCCCACTTTCTTTTCAACAATGAATGCCGTAGTTTCCGGCTTGATTATTTTCGGAAGATTTGCTGATTTTTTCTTGGTTGCTGAAACGCCCATAATACCACTATCATATCTGTATTTTATAATTCTTTTAATTGAGCATGTCATAAAGCTTTTCGGTTGATTCGATCAGCTTCAGGACCCTGCTTCCGGTCTTGTCCGGCTCCACAAGAACATTGAACATCATTACTGTCTTTTTTCCTGTCTTCGGGCTTTTTACTATTGAGAACGGATAGCCGGAATGCATTCTTTTTACATCCGAAAGATTCCTGTTCAAAAAATCGGTTATCTCTGCATTGTCAGGGATTCTTGAAACCGGTGCTGCTGCTTTGAATAGCTGGTATTTTTCCATTTTGCTGAAAAATCCCCTGAATCCTCTTTTGAATATTTCATATACCTTTGTCTTGAATACTATTTCCGGATAATCTAAAAGAATGAATTCTATTTCCCCGTTTTTTCCGGTTTTTGTCGCCTTTATCTTTTTTGAAATCTTTGAGAAAATCGGTTCATAGTAATCAAGCAGAAAGTTGTTCATCTTAAGGGTTCTTCTTATTTTGTCTCCGCCCATCGAAGGCACAAGAATAAAGCAGAACGGAACATAAAAAAATCCAAGCAGAACGGCGCTGAATGCGGATGTGAAAAGGTCCCAGTTGTTTATGTTGTAAATCAAAAGCGATGAAACCAGGAAAATGAACAATGAAAGATAGATGGGGTAAAGGATGTCGTAATCCCTTATCCTGGATTTGAGCTTCGCGGCTGATTCTGCAGTAAGTATGGGCAGACCTCCCGGGCTTATCGTGGTATCATAGCCTGCAAATTCTTCAGGAGGCTTCATGCGCCCCCTTATGTGCTCTCCCGGCTCCTGCGTAAAAAGCTCTGCAGCTTCCTCGGCTATTTCAGTATAATGCGGCTGGGATGCTGCTATAAAAAAGAATACGGCAAGAACAAAAAGGATTATTGCAAAAATGCTTGTAATAAGGCCTATGAAACTGATAAAAACAACTGCTATGAAAAAGAAAGCTGCAAGCCATATGCGGTATTTTATAAACAAGGTTTTTATCCCATCGAACATCATATTGGCTATTGTCTGAAAAAGCTTAAAACCCTGCGCAACAATTATAAAATACAGATGCTTAAACCAATATGGGGTCGAGGATGAAGATTATAAGAAAGGACGGGAAGGCATATCTTGAACTGCCTGACGAGTTCTACAGCATAAACAATGCAGAATTTTTCAGGCTCAAGGACGGATATTACCTGCTAACCGTTCCACTGGGTGCAAAAACAGAAACAGCTACGAAAGAGCAGGTAGCAGCATCCATACAGATTCCCACCGAGGCGGAGAAAAAAGTTCTTAAGAGGCTTCTCTCGATAAAATTCCAGAACAGGGTTCCGTCATATGTTGAAAACGTGCTTTCTTCCGAAGAAAAAAAGGTGCTGAAAGAACTTGAAGAAAAGAAATTCATCAATCTTTTCAGGGGAAGAAAGTATCCGGAAGGAGTATACAACATAAACGACAGGATATATTCAACGCTTTATGGAAAAAAGACGGTTACGGAAAAGAAAGAGGCTGCTACAAAACAGGAACCCGCGAAAAAGGAGGAAAAAACAGACCCTGCGGCCTCCCTTGACAAGAACGGATACACAGTAGGAACTTCAAAGGATCTGAAGGACATAATCGACAAAAACAAGACGGCAATAAAATCAGGAAAGATAAAAGGATTGAAAGGATTCGACGGCAGGTTCTACATAGCAAGGATGGATTACGTTTACAAGATGTCTCCCCTGATAATAGCCCAGCTCGACATGGAAAGAAGCATCGATGAGGTTGCAGCGAATCTTAAGGTGGAAGCCGATGCTGTAAGGACGGTATTGCATATTCTCGCGGAAGCAGGGGACGTTATTGAGAAAAGAAAAGGTGTTTATGCGGCGGTTTGAATGTTGATAATAAAGGATGAGATATACGGAACTATTGAATTCAACGAAATACAGGAAAGGATAATCGACAGTAGTGAGTTCCAGAGGCTCCGCGGGATAAAACAAATGTCGGTCACGAATCTGGTCTATCCGGGTGCAAATCATACGCGCTTTGAACACTCGCTTGGAACTTCTTATCTTGCTTCGGTTATCGCGGACAAATTGATTGATGATAAGGATGCACGGGAAAGGATAAAGCTGTTCGGGCTTGTCCATGACATAGGGCATACCGCATTTTCACATGAAGGGGAAGACGTACTGAAAGAATATATAGGAGACCATGAAAAAGTCGGGAAAAAGATTATCAGCAAAGGCGAAATAGCAGACATTCTTGACGAGAATTACGGCGCAAAGAAAATCGCGGAAATGTTCGGAAAGGAAACGATAATAGAGGCGGATATAGGCGCGGACAGGATGGATTATCTTAAGAGGGATGCACTGAATACCGGAGTGGCATATGGGGTCATAGACATGGACCGCCTTGTCCATACCGTAAGCCTTTCCGGAAAAGAGCTTTGCGTAAGGGAAGGCGGACTTGAAGCAGCGGAATCACTGCTTGTTGCAAGGTTCATGATGTTTTCAACGGTTTATCTTCATAAAACGGTAAGGATAGCAACCGCGATGCTCCAGCGCGCAATAAGAAATTCGATAGAGGACGGGACGATAAAGCCTGAGGAATTCATCCATATGGGCGACGAAGTTGCATACTGGAGAATGAAGGAATCGAAACACGGCTCCGAATACGCCAACAGAATACTTGAAAGAAGATTACACAAGGAGATAACTGCAATTCCTGAAGAAAAGATAAGCAGGGAAGATGCCAAAAAACTCGAAAAGGAACTTAATGAAAAGTTCGGCTGTGAGATTATAATCGATTATCCTACGCAGTTTTCAAAGACTGTTGAACTGAAAGTGCTTAAAAAAGACGGGAAGCTCGCCCCGCTGGTTGAACTTTCGGACCTTGTTAATTCGCTCACCGAAGCTGAAAAGAAAAGAAAAAGAATACTTGTTCTTGCCAGTGAAGAGGATAAGAAAAAATACGGTGGCAGTATAATGAGGGAAATCAGCCGATAAGCATTCCCGCTGCAACAATTATTACAACCAAGGCAAAAACAGCAACTATTACTACTTTTGGGTCTATTTCGAATCCGCCTATGTTTATATCCGATGATGCTCCGATTATACCTGCTGAAGCCATCGGCATTGATACTTTATCCCGTGCCATATTTAGTTAACTATAAAATTGGATTTAAAAGGGTTATGCTTCCAGTTGCTTTTTGTGGTACTATGAAAAAATGCGAAAGCTGCGGAATGCCGATGGAAGCCAAGGAGGATTTCGGCGGTGGAAAGGAAGACAACAAATACTGCGTATACTGCACGGACAAGGATGGAAATTTAAAGACACGCGATGAGGTCAGGGAAGGAATGGTCAGCTTTTACATGAAATCAAAAGGCATGGAGAGGGCTGTTGCTGAAAAATTCGTTGATGAATACATGAAGACCATGCCCGCCTGGAAAGACTAGCTTTTTTCAACTGTTTTCCCTTTTTTATTCGGTTTTATTTTTACTTTTCCCTTGAATTTTTTATCGAATTCCCTTTCAAGCTCTTTTCCTTTTTGAATCCTGTCAAGTGTCAATGCAAGCGCTGCCACTTCGCTGTGCGGCTGGTTTGTAACCGCAATATTGTAATCCGCAAGCCCGTAAACTTCCATCGGAACCCTTTCCGCCCCCACTATAACAAGCATCCTATTCTGTTTTATTTTTGGCTCCGCTTCCGGAAGAGGAAGCCCGTACATCGTAAGATGAAGTATCGTGAAACCTTTCTTTTTATATTCTTTTATCACTTTGATGAAATTCTTGCTGTATGAAACCGGGAATTTTCCTCCCCAGTTTTCAGATATTCTTTTTACTGAATCCTCAAAACTGCCGTCTTTCTGGCCTGCATAGATTATTTCATCCGCCCCGAAAGCCCTGGCAACCAGTGCGACATGAGTCGTGATCCGCTCATCCCTTGGAAGCCTGTGGCCAAGCCTTAATACCGAAATCATCCTACCACTAACTTACAGTTATATGCTTTCTTTTTAATTCTATTATAAACGGATATGACATTATAATCAGGCCCAGGAACAGAAGGGACAGGTGTATGTTTGACAGCAGAATACTGCAGATCAG